>PPYE01585026.1_pt1 | contig 34276 bp, 34 predicted proteins | sample 1559881 | NCBI WGS metagenome assembly PPYE01 (sample SAMN08240022, study PRJNA423297) | Human gut metagenome, whole genome shotgun sequencing project.
ATATATTACTTATATTTTAAATACGGTGATGTTTACTGTAGTGACAACTGCGGCGAAAACCGTTGTGGGACTTGCACTTGCACTGCTTTTGACACAGAAATTTATTAAGTGCAAAAATTTTCAGAGAATGATTATCTTTTCCCCGCAGGTCATGTCTTACCTGGTGGTTGGTCTGGTATTTAAAAGTATGCTCCACCCTACCACAGGATTTTTAAATAATTTCCTCAGAAGCATAGGGCTTGACGCTTTGGCGAAAAACTGGCTGACAGACCTTAGCCTGGTATTTCCTACTGTAATGACTGTGGATACCTGGAAGGGTATGGGCTATATTATGGTGGTTGTCATTGCGGGGCTTCTGTCTATTTCACCGGAATATTATGAAGCTGCAAGCATTGATGGTGCGAATTTCTTCCAGAAGTTTAAGAATATTACACTGCCTCTTTTAAAGCCAGTGCTTGTAAATGTAACGGTATTGAATGTGACTTACGGGCTTCGTGTGTTTGATATGATTTATTCCCTCACAAACGGAGGACCTGGAAATGCAACGGGTGTGATTAACACAGCGGTTTACAAAGAGTTTTCCAAAGGAAATCTGGCTATGGGTACTACCCTTTCCAGTGTACTGTTTTTCTTTATGCTGGCTCTTTTGTATTTTATTATTAAGTCTATGGAAAATAAGGAGGTTGACGCATAATGGGAAAGGCAGGAAAAACATTAGGGCATATTATCGGGAATGTTGTATCTGTTTTTATCAGTCTGGTGGTGATTATTCCCCTGGTGGTGCTGTTTTTAAATTCCTTTAAAACCTCAGCAGAAGCGAATAGAATGACCCTATCCCTTCCAACAGAATGGGTATTTGAAAATTATGCTACTGTTATTGAGCAGGGGAAATTAGTGTCTTCCTTCTTTAATGGATTGATTTATGCCACATGCAGTGTGGTTGTGATTGTAATTCTGGTTTCTGCGGCTGCGTTTGTTATCTCCAGGAATCAGAAGGGCGTGAATAAATTTCTGTATTATTTCATTATCTCAGGAATTGCCATGCCGATTAATAATGTGGCTTTGATGAAGGTTATGCAGGCGTTTCATCTGGTGAATACCAGAGTGGGGATTATTTTGCTTTATGCTGCTATTAATATACCTCTGAGTCTGTTTCTGGCATATGGGTTTGTGAGCACCATTCCAAGGGAGATTGATGAGGCGGCAGTGCTTGACGGATGTGCGCCTATTCAGATGTTTGTAAGGGTTATCGCACCTTTGCTGAAGCCCATTATTTCCACGTTGTTTGTGCTTGATTTTATGGCGGTTTGGAATGACTTTACTATGCCATTGTATTATTTGAATAATTCTGCTAAATGGCCTATGACTCTGGCGGTTTATAACTTTTTTGGAGCGTTTGAGAACTCCTGGAACCTGGTGGCTGCGGATATTATGCTGACTCTGCTTCCGGTTCTGGTGGTGTTTGTTCTGGGACAGAAATATATTGTAGGCGGGGTTTCCGCAGGGTCAGTAAAGGGATGACAAAGAGGGAAGGGCAGGTTTACAATATATGCTGAGAGGTATATTTGAAAAATTTGTCCATGCCTTAGAGTGTGTTTGCAGATTTCAGGAATGAAATTTTAAATACACTGTATGATAAAGTGAAATATCGGGAGGATTTTATATGAAGTTTACAGACGGATACTGGTGTGTCAAAAAGGAAATGGAACCTCTGTATGCAGTGGAATACGCTGCACACAGGATAAATGGTGATGAGCTTACGGTTTATGCTCCGGGAAAGCATATTTCAAACAGGGGAGATTGTCTGAATCTGGGAATGATTACCATAAGGCTGTCAAGCCCTATGGAGGATGTGATTAAGGTATCTGCGGTACATTTTGAGGGTGCTGCTTACAAGGGACCTTTTGCGGAAATTTATACCACCTCACCTCATGTATCTATAGAGGAGAGCGAAGATTTTCTGGTTTACCGCACCGGAAATACCAGGGCAGTGATTGATAAAAGGCCAAATTCCTGGGGAATCCGCTTTATGGATGGGGACAGGGAGCTTACGAATACAAGTTTTAGAAATATGGCGCATATTGTCAACAGGGAAACCGGGAAGAAATATACGGTGGAAGCTCTTGCTGTTGATGTGGATGAGTATATTTACGGTCTTGGAGAGCGTTTCACACCTTTTGTAAAGAACGGGCAGACAGTGGAGATGTGGAATGAAGACGGAGGTACTGCCAGTGAGATTTCTTATAAGAATATTCCTTTCTATATCACGAATAAGGGGTATGGAGTTTTGTTGGACAATGAAGGGGATGCTTCTTATGAGATAGCAAGTGAAAAGGTGGAGAGAATCCAGTTCTCTGTGGAAGGGGAACGTCTTGATTATTATGTAATTAACGGAAGTACACCTAAGGGAACGATTCAGAAGTATACAGAGCTTACAGGAAAGCCGGCTCTGCCTCCTGCCTGGTCTTTCGGACTTTGGCTGACTACTTCTTTTACTACAAATTATGATGAGAAAACTACAAGCAGCTTTATTCAGGGAATGGCGGACAGGGATATTCCTCTGCATGTATTTCACTTTGACTGTTACTGGATGGAAGCCTATGAATGGTGTAATTTCACCTGGGATGCAAAGACTTTTCCTGACCCTAAGGGAATGCTTGACAGGTATCATGAAAGAGGGCTGAAAATCTGCGTATGGATTAATCCTTATATCGGGCAGAAATCGCCTTTATTTAAGGAAGGAATGGAGCAGGGATATTTGATTCGGAAGACGAATGGAGATGTATGGCAGACGGATATGTGGCAGGCAGGTATGGGACTTGTGGACTTTACAAATCCGGGAGCTGTGAAATGGTATCAGGATAAGCTGAAAACACTTCTGGATATGGGTGTGGACTGCTTTAAGACGGATTTCGGTGAGAGGATTCCTGTGAAGGACATTGCCTATTATGACGGCTCTGACCCTGTGAAAATGCATAATTATTATACCTTCCTTTATAATAAGGCGGTGTTTGAGCTTTTGGTAAAGGAAAGAGGAGAAGGGGAGGCTGTGCTGTTTGCACGCTCTGCAACTGTGGGAGGACAGCAGTTCCCTGCTCACTGGGGCGGTGACTGTTCTGCAAGCTATCTCTCTATGGCGGAAACTTTAAGGAGTGGGTTATCTCTGGCTTGCGCGGGGTTTGGATTCTGGAGCCATGACATCAGTGGATTTGAGAATACAGCGCCTGCGGATATTTATAAAAGGTGGTGCCAGTTTGGACTTTTAAGCTCTCACAGCAGGCTTCATGGGTCTTCTTCTTACCGTGTGCCATGGTTGTTTGATGAAGAGGCGTGTGATGTGCTTCGGAAATTTGTGAAGCTGAAATGCAGGCTTATGCCTTATATTTACAGACAGGCGGTTCTGGCACATGAAGAGGGGACACCTGTGATGCGGCCTATGTTTGTGGAGTTTCCTGAGGACAGGGCGTGTGAAACTCTGGATAAGCAGTATATGCTTGGGGACTCACTTCTGGCAGCTCCGGTGTTTAAGGAGTCAGGAGAGGCAGAGTATTATCTGCCGAAAGGGAAGTGGTTTAATCTTCTGACTGGCAGGACTGTGGAAGGGGGAACCTGGGAGAAGGAAAACTTTGATTATCTTAGTATGCCGCTTCTTGTGAGGGAGAATACTATTTTGCCTCTGGGCAGCAGTGATACTCAGGCGGAGTATGATTTTGCGGATGATGTTACCTTGGGTCTGGTGAACTTCCGAGAGGGAGGACAGGCGGAGATTGAGATTCCTGATTTGAAAGGGGATACAGTTATGGAGGTAAGTGCAGTAAGGAAAGGGGATGTGATTTCTGTATCTGTCTTAGGCGGCACGGGGAGATTTCGGTGTGAAGTGCTGGGAGAGGATGTGGTGCAGGTTGAGATGGTGTAGAGGAGTGCCGAGTATGGCACATATAAATGGGATGCCGCACAACAAAAATTTCGTGCGGCATCCTCATTTTATCTTCCGCCTTCCCCAATCTTCAGCATCTCAAACCCTTCCCCATGTACCTCATTGGATTCCAGAACAATGATAAAGGCATTCGGGTCTGTCATTACTCGTAAAGCCTTATTTCAAATCCCAGTTCCTCTGCAAGCTGCCGGTCCTCATGGACAGGAATTCCTCCTGTAGTCAGCATATTCTGTGTGATAGCTCCGTTTGCACCGGAACGGAATACGCGGCGCCCCTGGTCTTTCATGAGTCCCCGGCCGCCTGCCATGCGCAGAATGCTGTCCGGCAGAAGAAAACGGAAAATGGCAGCAGTCCGGCAGACTTCGTCCTCGGAAAGAGGCGCATTATGTTCCAGAGGGGTGCCGGGGATAGGGGTCAGAACATTGATGGGGACAGAGCGGATCTGCAGATCCCGCAGGGTGAGCGCCATATCAATTCTGTCCTCCATGGTTTCGCCAAGCCCGATGATTCCGCCGCTGCATACCGTGAGGCCGGATTCCCTGGCGTCCCGGATCGCCTGTATTTTATCTTCATATGTATGAGTGGTACAGATATGAGGAAAAAAGCGGCGGGATGTTTCCAGATTGTTGTGGTAACGGACCACACCGGCAGATTTCAGCATTTTAAACTGTTTTTGGGAGAGCAGACCCATGGAAACGCACAGGGAGATTTCACAGGTTTCCCTGATCTTCCGGAAACTGTCACAGACCTGTTCCACTTCTTGATCACTCAGTCGTTTCCCGGAGGTGACAATGGAGAAGCGGAGGATGCCGTTAGCCGCGTTTGCCTTTGCTTCCCGCAGGATCTCATCAGTGCTTAGGAGGGGATAAACGGCTGTATCAGCAGAATAATGGGAGGACTGGGCACAGTATTTGCAGTCTTCCGGGCATTTTCCGCTTTTGCCGTTGATGATGGAACACATATCAAAAGCGTTTCCGCAGAAATGCCTGCGTATCTGGTCCGCTGCTTCGCACAGAGGCTCCAATTGGGCAGAAGACAGGAGTACTGCCTCCTCCCTGGAAAGAGTACCGCCGTTTATAACTTTTTTCTGCAATGTAGTTATCATTTTTCATACCTCATCTTTCGGGCTTTTTAAATATTTCAGATGTATCCGTAAAAAGAACCTATGAGAATAACTATAAATTATCAGAAGTATATTGTCAACTTATAAAAATAATAAAGTTTACAATCGGCAGCAGTTTCCAGTTTCGTCTGGCCTTTGATCGACGGCAAAAAGAACAGCGCACCAAACTCAAGTTCTTTTATCGTTGCATTCCTCATATTTTTTATATATAATAGGAATATTGGATGTAATTATCAGGACAACAGACAATTACAGCGACAGACAATTATAATGATAACAAAAGCGGAGAGTGTGGAAAAATGAGCGGTCTAGTAGTTATGAAGCAGATGATAATAATATTCGCGTTGATTATGGCAGGGTTTCTGCTGTATAAAAAGCATATCATATCCTCCGCTGCATCCAAAGACATGTCAGCATTGGTATTGAATCTCTGCTCCCCGGCTTTGATCATATCCAGCATGTTCAGTGACCTGAGCACCATATCCAGAAAAGATGTGGGCCTGGTGGCCCTCATAGGCGTTCTCTGTTTTGCATTTCTCATCATACTGGGATATGCTCTGACGAAGATCCTGCGGGTGCCTGTCTCCCAGAAGGAGGCATACATTCTGATGACTGTATTCGGCAACCTTGGGTTTATCGGGCTGCCTGTGGCCTCCGCGGTGCTGGGGCCTAAATCTATGGTGTATGTGATCGTCTTTAACTTTCTGTTCAATGTGGTGATCTTCACCTTTGGTATCATGCTGGTGAAAAAAGGCGTGGAAGGGGTGGAACAGTCCTGGACAGATATTTTCAGCCCCGGCTTTATTGCCTGCATCACAGCCTTTTTTATCTACTGGTTCCATATCAGGATTCCGGCAGATCTGCAGTCACTGGTAAACTACTGCGGCAATGCATGTACGCTTTTGTCATTGCTGGTGATCGGTATGTCCCTGGTGGGAATGAACCTGGGAAGTGTGTTCAGGAACAGGAGGCTTCTGCTTTTCACAGCCATCCGTTTTCTTGCAGTGCCCATAGCCCTGGCCCTGCTTTTGAAACCTCTGCTGCCGGATTATATTATGAGGGCATCCATTGTACTTATGATGTCTCTGCCTGTGGCCAATATGCCCATGATGATGGCGGAGCAGTACGGGAAAGAGACCGCAGCCATATCCGAGGGGATTATTTTGTCCACTGTGCTCTCGGCTGTTACGATCTCACTGGTATTTTTATTTGTATAGGCAGGACAAGATTGATTTCACTGGCTGCGAAGGCACAGGAAAGGAGAATATATATATGAAATGGAATAAATTTACACTGAAAACAAAGACCGACGTGGAGGACATCATTATCTCCGCACTGGCGGATATCGGCATCCAGGGTGCTGAGATAGAGGATAAACAGCCCTTGACAGAGGAGGATAAAAAGCAGATGTTTGTGGACATCCTGCCGGATATGCCCGAAGATGACGGTGTGGCTTATCTGAATTTCTATCTGGATGAGGATGAAAATGTAGAAGAAATGCTGGAGAAGGTGAAGGCCGAGCTGTCAGAACTCCGCAATTTCGTGGATATCGGTGAGGGCACCATCACCACATCCGAGACAGAGGACAAGGACTGGATCAACAACTGGAAACAGTATTTCAAACAGTTTTACGTGGATGATATCCTGATCATTCCCTCCTGGGAGGAAGTAAAGGAGGAGGACAGGGACCGCATGATCATCCATATTGACCCGGGAACCGCGTTCGGCACGGGCATGCATGAGACGACACAGCTCTGCATCCGCCAGCTTAAGAAATATGTGACATCCGAGACAGAGCTTCTGGATGTGGGGACGGGAAGCGGCATTCTGTCCATTGTGGCCTTAAAGCTGGGCGCAAAACACGCGGTGGGAACTGACCTTGACCCATGTGCAGTACCGGCTGTGGAGGAGAATAAGGAAGTAAATGATATTCCTGCAGCGAGCTTTGACATGATGATCGGAAACATCATTGATGACAAAGCCATTCAGGAAAAGGTGGGATATGAGAAATACGATATTGTGGCAGCCAACATTCTGGCAGATGTGCTGGTGCCGCTCACCCCGGTCATTTTGAACCAGCTGAAAAAGGGCGGTATTTATATCACATCAGGTATCATTGATGACAAGGAAGAAACTGTGTTGAAGGCAGTGAAGGATGCGGGCCTTGAGATCCTTGAGGTGACACACCAGGGTGAGTGGGTATCCGTGACTGCCAAAAAGAAATAAGGAGCGTTTTCATGTACCGTTTTTTCGTAGAGCCTTCCCAGGTGGAGGAACACACCATCCGCATCCTGGGCAGTGATGTAAACCATATAAAAAATGTGCTCCGCATGAAAACAGGAGAGGAAATCCTCATAAGCCCAGGGGGTGATCTGGAGTATGCCTGCTACATTGAGGAGTTGGGTGACAAGGAAGTCCTGGCGCATGTGATGTATGTGCAGGAGGCAGGATATGAGCTGTCTTCCAGGATTTATCTGTTTCAGGGGCTTCCAAAAGGTGATAAGATGGAGCTGATCATCCAGAAAGCCGTGGAGCTTGGAGTCCATGAGGTGATTCCCGTGGCAACCAGGCGCGCTGTGGTAAAGCTGGATGGAAAAAAAGAAGAAAATAAGATTCGCCGCTGGCAGGCCATTGCCGAGAGCGCGGCAAAGCAGTCAAAACGTATGTATGTGCCGGAAGTGAGACATGTGATGCGTTTTAGCGAAGCCATAGAGTATGCGAAAGAACTGGACGTGGTGCTTCAGCCCTACGAACTGGCAAAAGGTATGAAAGAGACAAAGAAGATCATTGATCAGATAGAACCGGGCCAGTCCATCGGTATTTTTATCGGACCGGAGGGCGGGTTTGACGAGGAAGAGGTGCGTATGGCGGCGGATATGGGGGCCAGGGCCATCACACTGGGAAAACGAATTCTGCGGACAGAGACAGCAGGGCTTACCGTCCTCTCTGTCCTGATGTTTGCACTGGAGGAATAAAATGGAAGCGTATCTGGACAACTCAGCCACCACAAAATGTTTTGAAGAGGTAAAGGACATTGTGGTGAAGACCATGATGGAGGATTACGGCAACCCATCAGCCATGCATTTAAAAGGCGTGGAGGCGGAACGGTATGTGAAGGAAGCGGCATCCGCCATTGCCAAAACCCTGAAAGTACAGGAAAAAGAGATTTTCTTCACCTCCGGGGGAACAGAATCGGACAACTGGGCCCTTGTGGGTACTGCGTATGCCAACTGCAGGCAGGGAAAACACATCATTACCACATCCTTTGAGCATGCGGCAGTCTCTGCCCCTCTGGAATGGCTGAAGGAACAGGGGTATGAGATCACGGTCATTCCGGTGGATGAGAGGGGAAACCTGTCCCTGGAAAAGCTGGAGGCAGCGGTCCGCCCCGATACGATCCTGGTATCCACCATGTATGTGAATAATGAGATGGGAGCGGTTGTGCCTGTGGAGGCAGTGGCTGAGCTGGTGCATGACAGGAACCCGAAGGCCGTATACCATGTGGACGCCATACAGGGATATGGAAAGTACAGGATCTATCCGAAGCGTATGGGGATCGATCTGCTCTCTGTGAGCAGCCATAAGATCCATGGGCCGAAGGGCGTGGGATTCCTGTATGTCAGCGAAAAGGTTAAGATCCATCCCATGATCCTGGGAGGCGGGCAGCAGAAGGGCATGCGTTCCGGCACAGACAATGTACCGGGGATTGCGGGCCTTGGCACTGCGGCACGCATGATCTATGAGAACCATGAGGAAAAAATGGAAAAGCTGAGAGTGCTTAAGACTTATCTGGCGGAGAACCTGTCGGAAATGGAGCGTGTGGTTATCAACGGGCCGCTGCCAAAGGACGGGGCACCTCACATTATAAATGCCAGCTTTCTGGGCGTGAGGAGCGAAGTGCTGCTGCACACCCTGGAGGACAAGGGAATCTATGTATCTGCGGGAAGTGCCTGTTCCAGCCACAAGCGGGCTGCAAGCGCCTCCATGACAGCCATATCTGCCGATCAGGAACGGCGGGAATCGGCCATTCGTTTCAGCCTCAGTGAATTTACCACAAAAGAGGAGCTTGATTATACACTGGAGCAGATCGGAACCGTACTGCCTGTGCTCCGAAAGTATGCAAGGCACTGATAAAGGAAAGGGATAAAATATGTATAAAGCATTTTTGATAAAATACGCGGAGATAGCCATCAAGGGAAAGAACCGCTATATCTTCGAGGACGCCCTGGTGGACCAGATCCGCCACGTGTTAAAGGGCGTGGATGGGGAATTTGACGTGGTGAAGGAGAGGGGCAGGATCTATGTGTTTGCCCGGGGAGAATATGATTATGAGGAGACTGTGGAGGCGCTGAAGCGGGTGTTCGGTATCTTCGGCATCTGTCCTGCTGTTGTGCTTCAGGACCAGGGATACGAGGAGCTGGCGAAGGCCGTTGTATCCTATACACAGGAGGTTTACGGTGATAAGACCATGACCTTTAAGATGGATGTGAGGAGAACGAAAAAGAGTTATCCCATGAATTCCATGGAATTGAACGCGGAGCTGGGCGGAGAGATCCTGGATGCCTGCCCCAATATGAAAGTGGATGTGCATAAACCGGATGTGTTTATCCATGTGGAGATCAGGGATAAGATATATCTGTATTCCCAGGTGATCCCGGGACCCGGCGGCATGCCTGTGGGCACCGGCGGCAGAGCCATGCTTCTTCTGTCCGGCGGCATTGACAGCCCGGTGGCCGGTTATATGATCGCAAAACGCGGTGTAAAGATTGACGCTGTGTATTTCCACGCGCCGCCGTACACCAGCGAACGCGCGAAACAGAAGGTTGTGGATCTGGCTAAACTGGTGGCACGCTACAGCGGCCCTATCCGTCTGCATGTGGTCAATTTCACGGATATTCAGTTATATATTTATGAAAAGTGCCCTCATGAGGAGCTGACCATCATTATGCGCCGCTATATGATGAAGATCGCTGAGGCATTTGCGGAGAAGGACGGTTGTCTGGGACTGATAACCGGAGAGAGCATAGGACAGGTTGCGAGTCAGACCATGCAGAGCCTGGCAGCCACAAATGAAGTGTGTACCATGCCTGTATTCCGCCCGGTGATCGGATTTGACAAACAGGAGATCGTGGATGTGGCTCTGAAGATCAACACATATGAGACTTCCATCCTTCCCTATGAGGACTGCTGTACTATTTTCGTCGCCAAACATCCTGTGACCAAACCGAGCCTGAAGGTGATCAAGCGCTCTGAGGAAAAACTCCAGGAGAAGATAGAAGAGATGATGGAGGAAGCCATCCATACGGCAGAGACGATCATCTGTGAATAAATAAGCAGAAAAAAAGGACTGCCCCCGGGCAGTCCTGGCTGTTGCTTTGTCGGAATGAATCTCGATCAGTCTACTAAATATGGTTTTAATACAGTTAAGATGTCATCTAAAGCGCCATCAGCTGCATGGATGTTCAAGTCAATAGCTTTGGATAAATCTAAGCTGAAGATACCCATGATGGACTTAGCGTCGATAACGTATCTTCCGGATACTAAATCAAAATCATAATCAAATTTTGTAATTTCATTCACGAATGATTTTACTTTGTCGATAGAATTCAGTGAAATTTTTACTGTTTTCATTGGAAAAATCCTCCCTTACCTATTCCGTTTTTTGCTTCTTACAAGACTTATGTTACCGTTTATGGCAAAAAAAGTCAATATAAAAAAGGGAGAAATAAAATACAAAGAATATGACAACTATTCGTCAAAACGCTTAACGAATTATCATGATAAAGAGGTTTAGAATGAAAAAAAAAGTAGCATTGCACAATCTGGGCTGTAAAGTCAACGCTTACGAGATAGAAGCCATGCAGCAGATGCTGGAACAGGCAGGGTATGAAATCGTGCCTTTTGCGCCCGGGGCGGACATTTATATCATCAATACCTGTACGGTCACCAACATCGCGGACCGGAAATCAAGACAGATGCTCCACAAGGCCAAGAAGATGAATCCGGATGCCGTGGTGGTGGCAGCAGGCTGCTATGTACAGGCAAAAAAAGATGAGGCACAGATAGACGAGGCCATTGATATTGTGCTGGGAAACAACAAAAAACAGAATCTGCTGGCTGTATTGGAGCAGTATGACAGGGAAAAGGGCCAGGAAAAAGAACTGATCGACTTAAAAGAACCGGTGGAGTATGAGGAGCTGAAGCTTTCCTCCACAGGGGAGCACACCAGAGCTTATCTGAAAGTGCAGGACGGATGCAACCAGTTCTGCAGCTACTGCATTATCCCCTATGTGAGGGGGCGTGTGAGAAGCCGGAAAAGGCAGGAGATCGTGGACGAGGTGAAGCGGCTTGTTAAGAACGGCTACCAGGAGTTTGTCCTCACGGGCATCCACCTGAGTTCCTACGGTGTGGACTGCAGCGATTCGCTTCTTCAGCTCATTCTGGCTGTCCATGAGATCGAGGGAGTGAAAAGAATTCGCCTGGGATCTTTAGAACCCCGTATTATTACGGAAGAATTTGTCAAAACTATAAGCAGCTTATCTAAAATATGTCCTCATTTCCATCTGTCCCTGCAGAGCGGCTGCGATGAAACCCTGAAACGCATGAACAGGAGATACTCTGCCAAAGAGTACCTGGACGGCTGTGCACTTCTGCGTAAATATTTTGACCATCCGGCTCTCACCACGGATGTGATCGTGGGATTTCCGCAGGAGTCAAAGGATGAATTTGAAAAGTCCAGAGACATGATAGAGCGTGCAGGTTTTTATGAGACCCATATCTTCAAATATTCCAGACGGGAAGGCACCCGGGCCGACCGTATGGAAGGACAGATACCGGAACAGGTAAAAACAGCCAGAAGTCATGTGCTGATAGAGCTGGGAAAACAGCAGAAACAGAAATTTATGGAATATTATCTCGGCAGGGAAGTGGAGATCCTCTTTGAGGAGCAGGCCGAGATCCATGGTAAAACATACTGGATCGGCCATACCAGAGAGTATTTGAAAGTGGCAGCAGAGACAAAAGAAAGCCTGGAGAATTGCATAAAAATTGGCAAAATTGGCGGATTTGTCGAAGATGGCGTTTTTATTTGCGCAATATAATGGTTGAATTTCCCTCCAAGATATATTAGAATAAGGATATGGTTTAGAGAACTATCCGGCGGTTGCGATCCGAATAGGTAACCCGAATAGTTACAAGTTTAGATAAGGGCGTGAGAGATTATGGAGAATAATTTAGGAAATACTCAATATTTCAAAGTGAAGACAGAACCGGAAGTCCGGGTAAAGGAAGTTCTGGACCTGGTATACAATGCTATGGCGGAGAAAGGATATAATCCGGTAAACCAGATCGTTGGTTACATCATGTCCGGCGACCCGACTTATATCACCAGCTACAAGGGTGCCAGAAGTACCATTATGAAAGTAGAGCGTGATGAGTTAGTGGAGGAGCTTTTGAAGGAGTATATCAAGAACGAATCCTGGAAGCGTGACTGATGATGAGAATCATGGGACTTGACTATGGCTCTAAGACAATAGGGGTGGCGATCAGCGACCCTCTGGGTCTTACTGCCCAGGGAATCGAAATTATCCGTCGGGAAGATGAAAATAAACTTAGAAAATCCCTTCGCCGGATTGAGGAGCTTGTAAGTGAATATCAGGTGGAAGAGATTGTTCTTGGATTTCCCAAGAACATGAATAACACCATAGGAGAACGGGCGCAGAAGTCTCTGGAGCTGAAGGAAATGCTGGAGAGAAGATGCGGACTGCCTGTGATCATGTGGGATGAAAGGCTGACTACTGTTGAGGCCAACCGGACGCTCATGGAAAGCGGCGTGCGCAGAGAGAAGAGAAGTAAATACGTGGATATGATAGCTGCAGTGTTTATTTTGCAGGGCTATCTGGATGCAAAAGCAAACCCGGGTACAGTTTGATTTCAGCTTGATACCGTATTTGGACTATTGAGGGAAAGAAGGCTCGTTTCCGGGTTTGGGCGTTTATGCACGTAAAAAGAACGACAGAAAGGAAGAATGTATGGAGACAATTATTTTTGATGGAGAAGACGGAACAGAATTGGAGTTAGGAATTCTGGAACAGACAAGAGTGAACGGAAGCGTATATCTGCTGGTAGTGGACCCCGACGATTCGGACGATGAAGGGGCGGCAGCATATATTTTAAAGGACATTTCAGAGGAAGGCGAAGAAGAAGGCTGCTACGTGTTCGTGGAAGACGATACGGAATACGATGCAGTTTTTAAGGTCTTTGAAGCCATGTTAGAGGACATTGAATTTGAAAATTGAGCGTAACTGTTCAGGCAGGCCTGTGCATTTGCTGCACAGACCGTGCAGAAGTGTGGTGGCAGCAGATATTCGCCCCATCGCAAAGCGATTTCAATGGGCGAATATCCGTAACGATTCAGTTGACTGAATCGTTACAATTGAACGGAGAAATTGGAGGAATTAACTTGAAAAAAAACAACAACTCAAAATTGAAGATCATTCCTTTGGGCGGGTTGGAACAGATTGGAATGAATATTACTGCTTTTGAATATGAGGACAGTATTGTCGTAGTGGACTGCGGTCTGTCATTTCCGGAGGACGATATGCTGGGAATTGACCTTGTTATACCGGACATCACATATCTGAAGGACAATATTGACAAAGTCAAAGGTTTCGTTATCACCCATGGTCATGAGGATCATATTGGGGCGCTTCCTTACGTGATGAAGGAGATCAATATCCCCATCTATGCAACAAAGCTTACGATCGGATTAATCGAGAATAAATTCAAAGAGCATAACCTGCTGAGAAGTACCAAGAGAAAAGTGATCAAACATGGACAGTCCATTAATCTGGGCTGCTTTCGTATAGAATTTATCAAGACAAACCACAGCATCCAGGATGCCTCCGCGCTGGCGATCTATTCACCTGCGGGAATCGTGGTGCATACCGGTGACTTCAAAGTGGACTATACTCCTGTGTTCGGAGACGCCATTGACCTGCAGCGGTTTGCGGAAATCGGAAAGAAAGGTGTACTGGCACTTATGTGCGACAGTACCAATGCGGAGCGCAAGGGATTTACCATGTCCGAGCGCACGGTTGGAAGGACCTTTGACAATATATTTGCAGAGCATAAGAATACCAGGATCATCATTGCCACCTTTGCATCCAATGTAGACAGGGTGCAGCAAATCATCAATTCTGCTTACAAATACGGCAGGAAAGTGGCTGTGGAGGGCCGAAGCATGGTCAATGTCATCGGAACAGCTTCTGAACTGGGATATCTGAGGATTCCGGACAAGACGCTTATTGAGATCGACCAGCTTAGGAATTATCCGGACGAGAAGGTGGTGCTGATTACCACGGGAAGCCAGGGCGAGTCCATGGCAGCCCTGTCCAGGATGGCAGCCAGCATTCACAAAAAAGTGACGATCAAGCCCAACGATACGATCATTTTCAGCTCTAACCCCATTCCGGGCAATGAAAAGGCAGTATCCAAGGTGATCAATGAACTGAGCATGAAAGGCGCGGACGTTATTTTCCAGGATGCTCACGTATCCGGACATGCCTGCCAGGAGGAAATCAAGCTGATCTATTCCCTGGTAAAACCCAAATACGCCATTCCGGTGCACGGTGAATACCGCCACCTGAAAGCCCAGGCAGGTCTTGCCCTGGATTTGGGAATCCCGAAAGAAAATGTGTTTATCCTGCAGTCCGGCGATGTGCTGGAACTGAATGAGGAGGAACCTGCTAAAGTTACAGGCAAAGTGCGCACAGGCGCTATCCTGGTTGACGGACTTGGCGTGGGCGATGTGGGAAATATCGTGCTTCGTGACCGCCAGCATCTGGCAGAGGACGGTATCATGATCGTGGTGCTGACTCTGGAGAAGCGTTCCAGCCGTCTATTGGCAGGACCGGACATAGTCTCCCGTGGTTTTGTGTATGTAAGGGAATCGGAAGATCTGATGGATGAGGCCAGAATTGTGGTGGAGGACGCCATTGATGTGTGCCTGGACAAGCATATAACGGACTGGGGCAAAATCAAGAATGTGATCAAGGACTCCCTGGGTGAATTTTTATGGAAGAGAACCAAGAGAAATCCCATGATTCTGCCCATCATTATGGAGGCTTAGGAAGATGAGTATAATCGATGTCTGCGTGGACAAGCTGGTGCATGCAATCAAGAACGGCGTTGTCTACAAGCAGTACTGCACGGCTCTGGAAGAGATCAAGGCGGTCCCGGGGCTGAAGGAACAGGTAGATGAGCTGCGCAAGCTGAATTATCAGATTCAGGCAGAAGGTGACGATATCAATCTCTATGATGCGATTGATGATATAGACAGCAAGATGGATGAACTGTGCAGGATTCCGGAGGTAAACCGTTTCCTGGAAGCGGAGCTTACGCTGTGCAGACAGCTTCAGAGTATTGACGCTTCCATTCATCAGGGAATACAGTTGGATATTCCGGATCTTTAACAAAACAGGCTGTTTTCAGCCGGCGCTTTTCATGCCGGGCCGGAAACGGGTTATAAGGAGAACAACATGGCAAAAGGAATCAGAAAACAGGGTGCGGCATCTATAATGGCAAGCGGATTTTTCAGGCTGGCAGTTTATGCCTGTATTATATTTGCGGTCATTTTTGTGGGCAAGTCTGCCTATGATTTCGGGTATGCGATCTTCAATGAGGTTCCAATGGCTGAGGGAGAGGGAACAGATATCACGGTTGTGATCAAGGATGGTTCCTCTGTCTATCAGATAGGCAAGATCCTGAAGAAAAAGGGCCTGATCGAGGACGCAAAGGTCTTCGTAGTACAGGAGAAACTGTCCAATTATAAGAATAAACTTCAGGCAGGTACCTATATTCTGAATACCAATATGACAGCAGAAGAGATGATGGCAATTCTGGCCCGGGAGAATGTGGACGGCCAGCCCACCCAGGGTGGCGGTACAGACGGCAATTCGGCTGTACAGGATACCTCGGAGACCGGCGGGGAAGGCACAGACCAGGGAACAGAATAGCAGAGGAAATAAAAGTGATAGTTGACGAGAGAATGGTAACCTATATCAATTCCCTGGACAGAGGAAACACCCCCTTTCTCAATGAACTGGAGAAAAAAGCCAGGGAGGACAGGGTGCCTGTCATCCGCAGGGAGATGCAGAGTTTCCTGAAAGTATTGCTTCAGATAAAGCGTCCCCGCCTCATTTTAGAGGTGGGGACTGCTGTTGGGTTCTCCACGCTTCTGATGAGCGAATACGCGCCGGAGACGTGCAGGATCACCACCATAGAGAACTATGAGAAGCGGATACCCATTGCGCGGGAAAATTTCAGAAAAGCGGGCAAAGAGGACCGGATCACCCTGCTTAGCGGGGATGCTGCCCGGGTATTAACAACGCTGGAGGGGCCTTATGACCTGATTTTTATGGATGCTGCCAAGGCGCAGTATATCCATTTCCTGCCGGAAGTGTTAAGGCTTCTCGAACCGGGAGGAATCCTGGTGTCCGACAATGTGCTGCAGGACGGGGACCTGATCGAGTCCCATTTTGCCGTGGAGCGCAGGAACCGTACCATTTACAAAAGGATGCGGGAGTATCTCTATGTGCTGAAGAACCATGAAGAACTGGAAACCTCCATACTGCCTCTGGGAGATGGAGTGACTCTGAGTATAAAGAAACAGAAACAGGATGGATAAAATGAGAAAAAAACCAGAATTACTGATTCCCGCCAGCAGCCTGGAAGTTCTGAAGATCGCTGTGATCTACGGCGCAGATGCCGTATACATCGGCGGCGAGGTGTTCGGACTGAGGGCAAAAGCCCGGAATTTTTCCATGAAGGATATGGCGGAAGGGATTGCCTTTGCCCACAGATACGGGGTGAAAGTGTATGTGACAGCCAATATCCTGGCCCACAACAGGGATTTGGAGGGTGTGCGGGAATATTTTGAAGAGTTAAAAGAGATCAAGCCGGATGCACTGATAATATCAGACCCCGGTATTTTTATGATCGCAAAGGAAGTCTGCCCGGAGATTGAGCGGCATATCAGCACCCAGGCCAACAACACCAATTACGGCACTTACCGGTTCTGGCATGAACTGGGGGCTAAGCGTGTGGTGTGCGCAAGGGAGCTTTCCCTGGAGGAGATCAGGGAGATTCGTGCCAATATTCCCAGGGATATGGAGATTGAGACATTTATCCATGGGGCTATGTGCATTTCCTATTCGGGAAGATGCCTGCTGAGCAATTTCTTCACAGGAAGAGACGCCAACCAGGGGGCTTGTACCCATCCCTGCCGCTGGAAATACTCCATTGTGGAGGAGACAAGGCCGGGGGAATATATGCCCGTCTATGAGAACGAGAGAGGGACTTATATTTTCAATTCCAAGGATTTGTGCATGATCGAGCACATGGATGATATCCTGACAGCAGGGATTGACAGCCTGAAAATAGAAGGGCGCATGAAGACCGCCCTGTATGTGGCAACAGTGGCCAGAACCTACAGAAAAGCCATAGATGACTATTTTGACAGCCCTGAACTTTATCAGAAAAATATGCCCTGGTACAGGGAACAGATTATGGGATGCACCTACAGACAGTTCACCACCGGATTTTTCTATGGGAAACCGGATGAAACTGCACAGATATATGACAGCAATACTTATGCCAAGGACTATACTTATCTGGGATATCTGGAAGACAGGACGCCGGAAGGGCTGTACCGCATCACCCAGAGGAATAAATTCCTCGTGGGAGAGACGATAGAGGCCATGAAACCGGACGGAGAGAACCGCCCGGTGGTTGTGAAAGCCATATATGATGAGGAAGGGAATTCCTGTGAGAGTGCCCCGCATCCCCAGCAGGTGCTGTATGTGGATTTGGGGGAAGGACTTGAACTGTACGATATTTTAAGACGGAAGGAAGCAGTTCCGGAGCTTTAAGACAGCATTTTTTTCAATACGGGAGACATAAGAGCGGCTGATATTCAGCCGCTTTGCTATTTCCCTCTGTGTCAGTTCCTTTTCTCCGTAGAGGCCGTACCGCAGCTTGAGCACCTCCAGTTCCCGTTCACTGAGCACCTGGTCCAGAAGCCCGTAGAGCTTTCTGATATCCTCCTTCAGCGAATAGTGGTCCACCACGTCTACCGGTTCATTTTCAATCACATCCAGAAGATTTATCTCATTGCCCTCCTTGTCTGTTCCGATAGGCTCGTAGAGGGAAACTTCCTTGTTGGTCTTTTTCTTGGAACGCAGCAGCATAAGGAGTTCATTGTCAATACATCGCGCAGCATAGGTGGAGAGACGGTTGGATTTCTCTCCATTGAATGTATGGATGGCCTTGATAAGCCCAATGGTTCCGATGGAAATCAAATCATCTAAATCTTCCTCAACCCCTTGATATTTTTTTACAATATGTGCAACAAGGCGCAGATTGCGCTCTATGAGAATATTTTTAGCTTCCTGGCTGCCCCTTTTGTATTCTTGAAGATAATACTTCTCTTCTTCGGAAGTCAAGGGCTTAAGAAATGTTTTCAAGCAGCTTTACCTCAAAGGGATTTAATTATAGTCTATGAGCAAATCCGCCAAATTGTGCTTTTCCCACTCATTTAGGGACGGGTAGGCTGCAAAAAAACTCAGTTCATGCTTCTGGGATAAGGTTTTTTCTCGTCTGTCAGACCTGCCAGATAGTCCATGCTGGTATCCAGGGCAAGAGCGATCCTTTTGCACTGTTCAAAGGTGTAGTAGCGTTTTCCGTTCTCGATTTTAGAGTAATCACTCTGGTCAATGCCGGTCAGGTGCTGCATTTTAATCTGGGTATATCCCCTTTCGATTCTTAAATCTTTTAATCTGGACAATTCATATACCTCTCTTCTTTTTTGAAACAGCCTGTAACCGTTCAGATAAGCTGAATCGTTACGCATCCGGCTGCCAAAAAGCCGCTTCATAAGGCCGGATGCTTATTGTCATTGGGGTTCCGCAGGGGCAGCGCGGTAAATGCGCAGATCTGTCCAAACGGTTACTACAGCTCTCCATTGTTAATCAATTATGGCGTTGTGACCTATTGACTCTAGGGTGAAATTGACCTATAATCTTATGAAAAGGAGTAGAAGCAGAGGGTTGTTTATATGGGCGGGAATTACAAAAGTCAGCAGCAGGGAAGTGACTGTACGCAGGGCGGCATAAGCCTGCTGTCTGTGGAGTGGAGCTGTATGGGACAGGGGATGGCTAAGTACCGGACAGGGAGCGGGGAATACGCTTTATTTATCATAACCAAAGGGAGCGGAAGTATAACAGCAGGCGGGAAAGATTATGGCGTAAACGTGGGAAATGTGCTGGCGGTCACCCCGGAGACGGAAGTGAAAATCCAGGGAAACGCGCAGAATTTCTTCTATTATATCCGTCTGTGTTCCTGTGGTGCCCAGGTGGAGGAATGTGTCAGGGAGGCCGGTCTTGCCGGGGAGACGCCGTTTCGTTCTGCAGACTGCCTGGCGGAACTGACAAGGACAGTCAGGGATATGATTGAGGCGGGAAGCGCGGATTATGTGGAGCGGCTGGAACAGAACTGCCGTGTGACGAAGATATGGATCGATCTGATCGAAGATTACAGGATGTCGATGGGGCAGACGGGATATAAAGTGCCGGACAGCAGGGGCAGAGCCGGAGAAATACAGGAGATTGCCGCATATATGAAAGCGCATATGGAGCAGAGCCTGAAAATCGAGCAGATCGCCCGGGAACATGGAATGAACAGAAGCGGTCTGACCAGACAATTCCGGACCGTCATGGGATGCCCGCCCCAGCAGTATCTCCTGCAGGTGAGGATGGAGAGGGCAAAGGAACTTCTGCGTGATACGCAGGATACGATCGGAGAGATCGCCGCTCGGGTGGGATACAGGGATGCGCTGGCATTTTCGCATATCTTTAAGGAAAAATGCGGGATAGGGCCAAGGGAGTACAGGAAGGATCAGGCCCATGAAAACGGATAATATTTAAGAAGATTATGTGTATTATAGGTAATCGAGGAAGAAATAGCCGGTATTTGGTTTTGAAATACCAATAATTCTTAAGAAGAGTACAGAAATTATAGGTGATTGAGAAGACATTGGCATAAATTTAGTCCTGGAATACCTATAATTTATCAGAGTAATATATGATTTGCAGGTAAGCAGGGTGATTGGGTTTTATAATAAAAAAACCAGTCAGCCATTGCGCGGCAGAAAAAAATATGATACAGTAATAATAAGTCAGAAAGCGGATTCCCGCATTTCTTTCCAGGTGGTTCCACCGTTGTTTCCAAAACAAATGAAGCAAGTAAAAAGAGAATATGTACACCCGCGCCGGAGGGGGTATTTCTGTCCTGCTGCGGGGGAAAGGAGTATCTGTATGTTCAGCAGTGTTTTGTCAGCAGCTATCTGCGGTGTGAACTGCGTTCCTGTACGGGTAGAGGCGGATGTGAGCAGCGGTCTGCCTGTATTTAATATGGTTGGATACCTGTCATCCCAGGTGAGGGAGGCCCAGGAGCGGGTGAAAACGGCGATCAGAAACACGAAGATCAGCCTGCCGCCCAAAAGGATCACGGTTAATCTGGCGCCGGCAGATGTGCGGAAGGAGGGGAACCGGTTTGACCTGCCCATTGCAGCTGCACTTCTGGCAGCGTTCGGATACATAGAAGAGGAGAAATTAAGCGGCGTGATGCTGGCCGGTGAACTGGGGCTGGACGGCAGGATAAACAGCGTCAGGGGTATCCTGCCTCTGGCAGAGACCGCGGCGCAAAACGGGTGCTGGCTCTGTATCGTTCCTGTGGGCAACTGCAGGGAGGCATTGGCAACAGGAAAGGTAAAGGTTCTGGGAGTGGAGTCCCTGCAGGAGTTTCTGGACGCGTCAGGCAGGGAAAAATGGGGTGTGGAAGACCAGAGGATATATGACCGGGAGAATCTTAAGGAACCTGTTTATAATGTGGATTTCAGGGAGATCCAGGGACAGGAGACCGTGAAACGGGCTGCCGTGATCGCGGCTGCCGGGTTCCATAACTTCCTCATGACAGGGCCTCAGGGTGCGGGGAAGACGATGATTGCCCGCAGGATTCCCACCATCATGCCGCGGCTTTCCAGAGAGGAGAGTCTGGAAGTATCCAGAATATACAGTGTCGCAGGGCTTTTGACAGAGGAACAGCCATTTATGTCAGCAAGGCCATTTCGGGCACCGCATCACACCATTTCTCCCCAGGCGCTGGCCGGAGGCGGCAGAATTCCAAGGCCCGGGGAAATCACACTTTCACACAGAGGCGTTCTTTTTCTGGACGAAATTCCTGAATTTTCCCACAATTCCATAGAAATACTGAGACAGCCCCTGGAGGAGCATAAGGTGATGATCGCCAGAACCGGGGGTTCTTATGAATTTCCGGCACACTGTATGCTGGTGGCAGCAATGAACCACTGTCCCTGCGGCAGATATCCGGATCTGAAGCGCTGTACCTGTTCGGACAGGGATATCAGCAGGTATGCTGGGAAAATCAGCGGCCCCATACTGGATCGGATAGATATCTGCGCAGAAGCGGCCTGCATGACGTATCAGGAGATTTCCGGCAGGAAGGCGGGACAGAGTTCGGCAGAGCTTATGAAAAGGGTAGAAAAGGCATTTTTGGCACAGCAGGACAGGTATCAGGGGCTGAAGATCTGCTATAATTCGGAACTGTCCGGAAAACAGGTGGAAAAATACTGCAGTGTCAGCCGTGAAGGACAGCGCCTTTTGGAAAAAGCTTACGAAAAGATGAATTTAAGTGCCAGGGCCTATCATAAGATTTTAAAGACAGCACGTACGATCGCAGACCTGGATGGGGAAGAAGAGATCAAGGAAGCACAGATCAGTGAGGCTGTGTGCTACAGAGGATTGGAGAGAAAGAAGGTATGAAATACATGGAAAAAGAGAAGATTTTCTGCTGTTCCAAGACAGGAAAAGCCTATCCGGACAAGCTCAGATGTTTTGAGGACATGCCGGAATACCTGTATGTGAAGGGAAAACTTCCGGACAGCCGTAAAAAGAGTGTGGCTATTGTGGGGGCCAGAAGGTGCAGCAGTTACGGCAGCTCCCAGGCGTATTACTTTGCAAAAGAGCTGTCCCGGTTCGGAATCCAGATCATAAGCGGAATGGCCAGAGGTGTGGACGGCTGGGCACACAGGGGAGCGCTGGACGGCGGAGGAGAGACCTTTGCGGTTCTGGGCAATGGTGTGGATATCTGTTACCCCAGGCAGAATATGGATATATATAGAAGGATTCCGTTCCAGGGAGGCGTACTTTCAGAGTATGAGCCGCAGACACCGGCTCTTCCTTACCATTTCCCAAGGAGGAACCGGCTCATCAGTGCACTGGCGGATCTGGTACTGGTCATAGAGGCAGGGAAAAAGAGCGGTTCCCTGATCACTGTGAACTTTGCACTGGAGCAGGGAAGGACTGTTTATGCCCTTCCGGGGCGCCTGGGGGATACACTTAGCGAGGGATGCAACAACTTGATTTTTGAAGGAGCAGGCATTGCAAACTCCGTGGATATTATTCTGGATGAACTTCAGATTTCGGAAAAATTAAAAACAGATTTGGAGGCAAAATCAAACTTTAGGCTTGCAAGCCGGGAAGAAATGGTGTATAGTTGTCTGGATTTGAAGCCAAAATATCTGGAAGAGATTTTCCTTCAGGTAGAACTAAATCCTGGGGAAATTCAGGAAATATTATTGAAACTGGAATTGAAGGGGCTTGTAGCAGAGCCAGTCAAAAATTATTATGCCAGAACGGGAGGTTGAGATGGCGAAATATTTAGTGATTGTGGAATCACCGGCAAAAGTGAAGACAATCAAGAAATTTCTCGGTTCAAATTATGAGGTCATGGCGTCCAACGGACATGTAAGGGATCTTCCCAAAAGCCAGCTTGGAATCGACGTGGAGAATGATTACGAACCTAAATATATAACTATCAGGGGAAAGGGGGATATCCTGGCGGGGCTTCGCAAGGCCGCGAAAAAAGCGGACAAGGTATATCTTGCAACTGACCCCGACCGTGAAGGAGAAGCCATTTCCTGGCACCTGTCCAAAGCGCTGAAACTGGACGAGAAGAAGATGCGCAGAATCACATTCAATGAGATCACGAAAACTGCAGTGAAAGCTTCTATTAAAGAGGCGCGCGACATTGACATGAATCTGGTGGATGCGCAGCAGACCAGAAGAATGCTGGACCGCATGGTTGGTTACAGGATCAGTCCGGTACTCTGGGCTAAGGTGAAAAGAGGGCTCAGTGCGGGCCGTGTACAGTCAGTGGCCCTGCGCATCATCGGGGACCGCGAGGATGAGATCAATGCATTTATCCCTGAGGAATACTGGACACTGGATGCGGAATTTGCTGTCAAAGGCGAAAAGAAGCCGCTGATCGCCAAGTTCTATGGAAATAAAAACAAAAAAATGAGCATCGGCTCAAGGGAAGAACTGGATAAGATCCTTGCCGGGCTGGAGGGCGCCAGCTATGAAGTGGCTGAGGTGAAGAAGAGCGAGAGAACGAAAAAGCCGCCGCTTCCGTTTACTACCAGTACCTTACAGCAGGAAGCATCGAAAGTGCTGAATTTTTCCACACAGAAGACCATGCGTCTGGCGCAGCAGCTCTATGAGGGAATTGATATTAAAGGGAACGGCACAGTGGGTGTTATCACTTATCTGCGTACAGACTCCACCAGGATCTCTGAGGAGGCTGAATCTGCCGCTCATGAATACATCACTTCCCAGTATGGGCCGGAATACACTCTGACCCAGGAGAAAAAGGATGATAAGAAGAAAAAGATACAGGATGCCCATGAAGCTATTCGTCCAACAGATATTTCAAGGACACCTGCTTCTCTGAAGGAATCCCTGAGCAGAGACCAGTTCAGGCTGTATCAGCTCATCTGGAAACGCTTTACTGCCAGCAGGATGCAGAATGCAAAATATGAGACTACATCCGTGAAGATCAAGGGCGGAGAGTATTATTTTACCATGGCTGCCTCCAAGCTGAAATTCGACGGCTTTATGGCTGTCTATGTGCAGGAGGATGAGGAGAAGACAGAGAATTCTTTCCTTGCAAAAGGACTGGATGAGAGCACAGAGCTTTCCTTCCGGGGATTCCATGAGCAGCAGCATTTTACACAGCCGCCGGCGCATTATACGGAGGCTACACTGGTAAAGGCGCTGGAGGAACTGGGAATCGGACGTCCAAGTACCTATGCTCCTACGATCACCACGATCATTGCAAGGCGGTACGTGGCAAAGGAGAGTAAGAATCTGTATATGACGGAGCTGGGCGAAGTCGTTAATAATATTATGAAGAAGTCATTCCCCAGTATTGTGGATGTGTATTTTACGGCCACAATGGAGGAACTGCTGGACAGTGTGGGGGAAGGACTTGTGCAGTGGAAGACTGTGATACGGAATTTCTATCCGGATCTGGAGGATGCAGTGCAGACTGCTGAGAAAGAGCTGGAGGAAGTGAAGATAGAGGATGAGGTGACAGATGTTATCTGTGATCTGTGCGGGCGGAATATGGTGATCAAATATGGGCCGCACGGGAAGTTTCTGGCTTGTCCGGGATTTCCGGACTGCAGGAATACGAAGCCTTATCTTGAAAAAATAGGTGTTCCCTGTCCTGTCTGCGGGAAAGATGTGGTGCTGCGCAGGAGTAAGAAGGGGCGCCGGTATTATGGATGTGAGAATAATCCGGAATGTGAGTTTATGTCATGGCAGAAGCCTTCTAAGGAGAAATGCCCGAATTGCGGTGGGTATATGCTGGAGAAGGGGAATAAGATTGTTTGTGCGGATGAGCATTGTGGGTTTGTGATGATACGGAAGAAGGATGAGGTGGAGCAGGAGGCCTGATCTGTGTGAGTGAGCGTGTGGCAGGGCGGAGGTTGTCTAAGGCGGACGATACCTGCCGCACAAAGTCCCTGGAGGCAAGTCGGCAGATGGGGATGGACTTATGGGAAAAAGCGGGAAGAATGGGTGATAGAATTTGCTTTTGTGAAGCAAATTCTATCACCCATTCTTCCCGCTTTTTCCCATAAGTCCATCCAGCCATCTGCCTCCAATGGCTCCCAGGGACTTTGTGCGGCAGGTATCTGGCAGTGAGAAAAACAGTGCATGCGAAAAGTCTGGGAAATTTCAATTGTTTTGAAAGTTAAGTTTGTGGGAAAGGGATAAATAGACAGAAAATAAAAAAATCATGCATTGATTTCAGAATAATTGTGTGTTAAAATAAAAAAGGATATAGAGAATAGAAATTAGCGGTTATATTCTGTAGGAATAGAGTGAAAGGAGGTCGCTATGAGCGTACAGTTATTGGATAAAACCAGAAAGATTAACAAACTGCTTCATAACAACAATTCTTCTAAGGTGCTGTTCAACGACATTTGTGAGGTGATGGTGGAGACTTTGGATTCTAATATCCTGGTTATCAGCCGGAAAGGAAAGGTGCTTGGTGTAGGTACCTGTCCGGGCGTGGAGGAGATCATGGAATTGATTGACAGTGAAGTGGGCGGATATATTGATAAACTGCTCAATGAACGTCTGCTGGGCGTGCTGTCAACAAAGGAGAACGTGAATCTTCAGACATTGGGATTTGAAGGCGAGAACATCAGTAAGTATATGGCGATCATCAGCCCCATTGATATTGCCGGCGAGAGACTGGGTACCCTTTTTATGTACAGGGATCAGAAAGGGTATGATATTGAGGATATTATTGTAAGTGAATATGGAACTACAGTGGTTGGGCTGGAAATGATGCGTTCTGTACATGAGGAGAATGCAGAGGAGAACCGGAAGATCCAGGTTGTGAAATCTGCGTTCAATACGCTTTCTTTCTCAGAATTGGAAGCGATCATCCATATTTTTGATGAGCTGGACGGGGATGAGGGAATTCTGGTTGCCAGCAAGATCGCAGACAGAGTGGGAATCACACGTTCCGTGATCGTCAATGCGCTGAGAAAATTCGAGAGTGCCGGCGTTATTGAGTCCAGGTCCTCAGGCATGAAAGGAACCTATATCAAAGTGCTCAATGAAGTGATCTTTGATGAATTGGGAGAGATCAAGAAACGCAAACTGGTGAAAAAACAGTAAATGCATGGAAAGAAAACCGGAGGTTATTCATATAGTAGGAAATAACCTCCGGTTTTCTTTGGGTTTTTATATTTTTACGGAAAATACTGTATGCGGTCAGCATATTTGGGCTAAACTTTTGCTATGGGATGGCCCGGAACCCGGTTTTCATGCGGAAATATAAAGATTCTAAAATAAATATAAAATTCAATGAAAATTAAAAAGATGAGATAAAAAGAGAATACAAGAGATAAAATGAGAAATAATCAGTATTAACTCAATTAATTGCGGATGAAAGAAGTTGCAGAAATGCGGCAGATTCACTAATATATGACTAACGGTTAGCACTCGAATCAAATGAGTGCTAATAACAAGCAGAGAATTCTAAAAGGAGGCAATAGATATGAAATTAGTACCATTAGGAGACAGAGTTGTATTAAAACAGTTGGTTGCAGAAGAGACCACAAAATCCGGAATCGTGTTACCGGGCCAGGCACAGGAAAAGCCACAGCAGGCAGAAGTTGTAGCAGTAGGACCGGGCGGAGTGATTGACGGCAAAGAGATCAAAATGGAAGTTGCCGAAGGTGACCAGGTGATCTACTCCAAATATGCTGGTACAGAAGTGAAGCTTGACGGCGAAGAGTACATCATCGTTAAGCAGAGCGATATCCTTGCAGTAGTAAAATAACAGGAAGCTGTCGGCGAAGAGACAGCAGCAGAAGCTGATTTTACGGAAACTCTATTAACATGAATAAAACCAGAAAACAGAAATAGACATTATTTAATTTCAGGAGGAATCGAATCATGGCAAAAGAAATCAAATACGGCGCAGAAGCAAGAGCTGCCCTTGAAAGTGGTGTAAACCAGTTAGCTGATACCGTTCGTGTAACTTTAGGACCGAAAGGAAGAAACGTTGTTCTTGACAAATCTTTCGGCGCTCCGCTTATCACAAACGACGGTGTTACAATCGCAAAAGAGATTGAGCTGGCAGACGGATTTGAAAACCAGGGAGCTCAGCTAATCAAAGAAGTTGCATCCAAGACAAACGATGTAGCAGGTGACGGTACCACAACAGCAACAGTTCTGGCACAGGCAATGGTAAACGAAGGTATGAAGAACCTGGCAGCAGGCGCTAACCCGATCATCCTGAGAAAAGGTATGAAGAAAGCAACAGATGTTGCAGTTGACGCTATTCAGAAGATGAGCGGCAAGATCGAAAGAAAAGACCAGATCGCAAGGGTAGCAGCTATCTCCGCCGGCGATGATGAAGTGGGCGAAATGGTAGCAGATGCAATGGAAAAAGTAAGCAATGACGGTGTTATCACAATTGAAGAATCCAAGACCATGAAGACAGAGCTGGATCTGGTAGAAGGTATGCAGTTTGACAGAGGATATATCTCCGCATACATGGCTACAGATATGGATAAGATGGAAGCTGTTCTGGACGATCCTTATATTCTGATCACTGACAAGAAGATCTCCAACATCCAGGATTTACTTCCTATTTTAGAGCAGATCGTAAAATCAGGCGCAAAACTGCTGATCATCGCTGAAGACATTGAAGGCGAAGCTCTGACAACCCTCATCGTAAATAAATTAAGAGGAACCTTCTCCGTGGCAGCAGTCAAAGCTCCGGGATATGGTGACAGAAGAAAAGAGATGCTGCAGGATATCGCGATTCTGACAAACGGTACTGTGATTTCCGACGAACTGGGTCTGGAATTAAAAGACGTTACCATGGATCAGTTAGGACGTGCAAAATCTGTTAAAGTACAGAAAGAAAGCACAGTTATCGTTGACGGCGAAGGCAACAAAGAAGATATCAATGCAAGAATCGCTCAGATCAAACATCAGATCACTGAGACAACATCTGAATTCGATAAAGAGAAATTACAGGAAAGACTTGCGAAACTGGCCGGCGGCGTTGCTGTTATCCGTGTAGGTGCTGCTACCGAGACAGAGATGAAAGAAGCAAAACTGCGTATGGAAGATGCCCTGAACGCTACAAGAGCAGCAGTTGAGGAAGGTATCATCGCAGGCGGCGGATCTGCTTACATCCACGCATCCAAAGAAGTTGAGAAACTGATCGCAGGACTGGACGGAGACGAGAAGACAGGGGCTAAGGTTGTTCTGAAAGCTCTGGAATCTCCGCTGTACCACATTGCAGCAAATGCCGGTCTGGAAGGTTCTGTTATCATCAACAAAGTAAAAGAATCCGAGACAGGTGTAGGATTTGACGCATTAAACGAGAAATACGTGGATATGGTCAAAGAAGGTATCCTGGATCCTACAAAAGTTACAAGAAGCGCACTGCAGAACGCAACAAGCGTTGCAGGTACTCTGCTGACAACAGAAGCTGTTGTTTCCAACATCAAAGAAGAAACACCGGCTATGCCGGCAGGCGGTGCTCCTGGAATGGGAATGATGTAATATACAATAGAAATTTCACATTTCTTATGCCGGTGTCATATGGACACCGGCATTTCTTTGTGATAGACTTATAAGCAAAAGCTGATACTAAAGGAGGAAAACATGAACGACGCGTACTCAGAGCTGCTCGTGAAAAAGGAGCAGACGATGAAGGAGAAGGCAATCAAGGTACTGGTTATTGCATTGATCGTACTGGCTGCAGTTGCCGGTATTTTATTTACACCAATTGCCCTGGTTGTAGCTGTGGTTCTGGGAGTGGCGGCCTATTTTCTGCTGCCGAACCTGGATCTGGAATTTGAATATCTCTATGTGAATGGAGAACTGGACATTGACAGGATCGCTTCCAGGGCAAAGAGAAAGAGAATAAAGAGCCTGGACCTTTCCAAGATGGAAATTATGGCACCCCTCAAGTCACATCGTCTGGACTACCAGAATCATAATAAAAATATGAAGGTTTTTGATTTTTCATCCGGAAATCCATCTCATAATATTTATGCCATGATCATCCCGGACGACAAAGAGGTTTGTAAAGTGCTGATCGAGCCGGACATGGAATTGATCAAAAATATTGAAAAAAGCTGTCCGAGAAAAGTTTTTACGGATTGACAGGTTTGTCGTAATTTGTTATATTATTTTACTATAAACAAACGAAGGGAGAACGAAAATGGGTAAGATTATTGGTGAAGGCATTACTTTTGACGATGTGCTGCTGGTTCCGGCATATTCCGAAGTAATCCCCAATCAGGTTGATTTGTCGACGAATCTGACAAAAAAAGTGAAGTTAAATATTCCGATGATGAGTGCAGGAATGGATACAGTTACCGAATATCGTATGGCGATTGCCATGGCGAGACAGGGAGGTATCGGTATCATTCATAAAAATATGTCTATAGAAGCACAGGCAGATGAGGTGGACAAGGTAAAACGTTCCGAGAACGGTGTTATCACAGATCCTTTCTATCTCTCACCTGAACATACTCTGGAGGATGCCAACAATCTGATGGCAAAATTCCGTATTTCTGGTGTTCCCATTACTGAGGGCAGGAAGCTGGTAGGTATCATCACCAACCGTGATTTGAAATTTGAAGAGGATTTCAGTAAGAAGATCAAAGAGAGCATGACATCAGAGAATCTGGTCACAGCCAGAGAAGGAGTGACTTTAGAGGAAGCAAAAAAAATCCTGGCAAAATCAAGAAAAGAAAAACTTCCGATTGTCGATGAAAACTTCAACTTAAAAGGTCTTATTACCATTAAAGATATTGAGAAACAGATAAAATATCCGTTATCCGCAAAGGACGAGCAGGGAAGACTGCTGTGCGGTGCCGCAGTGGGTATCACAGCCAATGTTATGGCACGTGTTGACGCGTTAGTGGAGGCACAGGTCGATGTTGTTGTTGTGGACTCAGCCCATGGACATTCCGCCAACATTCTCAAAGCAGTCAAAGAGATTAAAACAAAACATCCGAATCTGCAGGTAGTTGCAGGTAATGTGGCAACCGGAGCAGCTACAAAAGCCCTGATCGAGGCTGGTGTGGATGCTGTCAAGGTTGGTATCGGACCCGGTTCCATCTGTACCACACGTGTGGTTGCAGGTATCGGTGTACCGCAGATTACCGCGATTATGGAGTGCTATGCTGCGGCAAAAGAGGCAGGCATTCCGATCATCGCAGACGGCGGTATCAAGTATTCAGGAGATATGACAAAAGCCATTGCGGCAGGAGCCAATGTCTGCATGATGGGCAGTATCTTCGCAGGATGTGACGAAAGCCCCGGAGATTTTGAATTATACCAGGGAAGAAAATATAAAGTTTACCGCGGCATGGGTTCCATTGCGGCAATGGAGAACGGCAGCAAGGACCGTTACTTCCAGCAGGATGCCAAGAAACTGGTTCCGGAAGGCGTGGAAGGACGAGTTGCTTACAAAGGCCATGTGGAGGATACCGTATTCCAGTTAGTGGGGGGTCTCCGCTCCGGAATGGGTTACTGCGGTGCAAAAGATATCGAGACTCTGAAGCAGACCGGTCAGTTTGTAAAAATCACAGCTGCATCTCTGAAAGAATCTCATCCGCACGATATTCACATTACAAAAGAAGCACCGAATTACAGTGTAAACGAATAATAGGAAGCACAGGCATTGTGTATCTCCTATCGATACAAGAACAGAGGCTGTTGCTAAAGTTGCAACAGCCTTTTGTCTTATAAAGGGGAAGCCTGTGATGCAGGAAATGTACATAAATGGGGAGAAACGCTTATGGGACAAAGGAGAGGAAATACCAGAAGGGATTACAGAAGGATAAACAGAAGGAAACAGCGAAACAGAAGGCTCATGCTTTTCGGCCTGGTCCTGCTGGGAATCATTTTCGCAATAGGAGTTATAAAAATAATGACAGGAAAGGTACAGGAGGCCAAACTGGAAAAACTGCAGGCCCAGGTCACCCAGGAGAACGGCAGTTTTATCGGCGCGCCGCCTTTTGACGTGAACCTGCTGGATGTAAACGAGTATTCCAGGCCGGGTATCCCCCTGAAGAAAATAAAAGGCGTTGTGGTGCACTATACCGCCAATCCGGGAAGCACGGCAGCGGAAAACAGAAACTATTTTGAGGGCCTGAAGGACAGCCATGAGACAAAGGTGAGCAGCCATTTCGTTATAGGAATCGAGGGCGAGATCGTCCAGTGCATTCCCAGTTCAGAGATTGCCTATGCCTCCAATTCCCGCAATGACGACACCTTGTCCATCGAGTGCTGCCACAAGGATGAGACCGGTGAATTTACCCAGGCAACCTATGACTCCCTTGTGAAGCTGGTTGGGTGGCTCTGCTACCGCTTTGATTTAAAGAGCAGTGATGTGATCCGCCACTACGATGTGACAGAGAAAATATGCCCCAAATACTTTGTGGACCACCCCGATGCCTGGGAGCAGTTTAAGAAGGATGTGGACGGGCAGATCCAGGTGGTGGCTGAGGAAGTGAAGGCGGCAGAAGGGTAACATCGTTTGGTCTTAAGGGCCGCCAGGGTGTGAACGCACTAACGGTATGGCTGTAAAAAAGAAAAGGAGGATTCGATGCGTATATACAGGAAGATAAAGACATATTTTGAAGAGCATATCGTTTCTTCTTTTGTCCTTGTGTTCACGCTGGCGGTTCTGGTGATGGCACTGGTTTTTCAGGGATATCTGAAAAATGAGTACCTGAACTATCTTGTGGAACAAAGCTTTGAAACAGAGAATGCAGTATTGGTATCTGTTCAGAAAAATGTGAATTACTCTATTAAAGAGCATATTAATTTTGGCAGTGAGATGGTGGTATCCACAGATATATATAATAAAGTCCAATCTTTTTATGACAGCAATGGATATAGTGCATTATATAATACCCTGTCAGACTATGATTATATTAAGAATACGGTTGCCGTAGCCATTGTGGGTGAGGATGGCCTGATGTGCCAGTATGACCGTTATAAGCGTTCCGACGGGGCCATGTGGGATGATGACAACGATAAGTATCTGCGTGAAATGTTTCAGGAGGTCATGAACAATACGAATAACTACTATATTCCCCTGTACATGGCATCCACAGAGCCAAGTGTGCATCCGCAGGATTCTGACCTGCGCCTTTTTCACGTGGCATATCCTTTGATCGGCAACAGGACCGGGCTTAAAAAAGTGAAAAATGTTCTGATCGTCAGCTATAATATGGATGTCTTTAAAGAATTTTTAAACACAGTGGAGATACCAAAAGTTAAATATGCGCAGGGCTACATCGCAGATGAGAACGGACAGATTCTGTATCATAATATGGATAAATATATCGGTACCGCAGAGGACAGCCTGGTGCGTGATGATGAGATACAGGTGATCAGCCGTGAGCTGGGCTATTTTGGCTGGACTATGAATATTTTGATGGATGAGCATAAAATGCAGGAGCATGTGGACCAGATTTACAACAGGGGTGTCATCATCTATATTCTGATTCTGGCGGCCTACATATTTCTGACTGTTTTTTTCATGCGTTATCTTCTCAAGCCTGTGACAAAGATTTCAGAGTCTATTAAGACAGTGAAAAAAGGAAATTTCCACAGTAAGATCTCCATAGAAGGAAAACATGAAATCTGGCAGCTTGCGGATGAGTACAATAGAATGATCGAAGCACTGGAAGAGAAAAATCTTGCCATGAAACGACAGCATGAGGAGACACTGGCGTCCATTGAGCGCCAGCATCAGGCAGAGCGGGAGGCGCTGGAATCCCAGATCAATGCACATTTCATATGTAATACACTGGGTACGATCAATTATGAAGCCATAGAGGCAGGAAATCGTCAGGTATCTGTGCTGATCAAAAAGCTTTCCAACATACTACGCTATACCTTTGACCAGAAATGCCAGGATGTTTATCTGTATCAGGAGATAGCCTGGATTGACCAGTATCTTTATCTGCAGAAGACAAGATTTGAGAATGTATTTGATTATTCTATTGATTTTGAAGAGGAATACGGTTATTGGCCATGCTGTAAGCTGATGTTCCAGCCATTTGTAGAAAATTCCATCCTCCATGGGTTTGAGGGAAGACATGAGGGGGGAATGGTGAAGATCACTGTCTCAGAGGAAAAAGGCCGCTTAAGAATAGAGATAAAAGATAATGGAAGCGGAATAGATTCTGAAACTGAAAAGGTAATAAAAAATATCCTGGAGTCAAAAGGAATGGCACCTGTGCTGCAGCGTCAGAAGGTAGGGATAGGAATATTAAATGTTGTTACAAGAATGCGTATGTATTATGGAGAAAATCTGGATATCCAAATGCAGACAAATCTGGATTCAGGAACCTCCTTTATATTCTGGATTCCAATCCCGGAATCAGAGTTGAAAAAACAGAGTGAGATATGCCAGGAGGAGGAATTAATGTGAGAATACTTATAGCAGAAGATGAGAAGAGGGCCAGCAGAGGACTCAGAAATCTGATCATGATGGCTTCGGATAAGCATGAGGTCGTGGGTGAGGCGGCGGACGGAAAAGAGGCATTTGAACTCATGAAGCTGTTAGAGCCTGATGTAGTCTTTACTGATATTAAAATGCCCTATATGGACGGGATTTCTCTGATAAGAGCAGCAAGAGCTCAGGATATGAAGACTAAGTTTGTGATCATCAGCGCGTATGAGGAATTTGAACTGGCCAGGCAGGCCATCTCTCTTGGGGTCACGGATTATCTGGTGAAGCCTCTGGTTCCTGAGGATATTGAGGATATTATACACAGACTGGAGGAGCACAGCAGTGTAATCTGGGATAAAGAGAACAGGGATTTAAAAAGCAGATATCCCAATGCGCATCCGCTTATCTTAAAAGCGATGCATATTATAGAATGCTCTTATGCATCTAAAATTTCACAGAAAGATCTGGCTGCAGACCTGGGTGTCAGTGCGGAATATTTCAGTTATCTGTTCAGCAGAGATGTGGGAGAGAATTTTTCCAGGTTCCTTCGGAGATACCGGATTGAGAAAGCCCGGGAACTTTTGCTGGAAGGGGAAATTTCTAAGGATGAGGTACTGTATAGTGTGGGATTCTCAGATCCCAAGTATTTTAACAAATGTTTCAAAGAAGAGACTGGAGTCAATGTGACGGAGTTTGTAAAGGCGAGACGTTAGTGTCTCGCTTTTTTGTGTGTAAAATGTTGTCAATATATGCTGTAAATGTACAATATATACAAT
>PPYE01482967.1_pt1 | contig 34256 bp, 43 predicted proteins | sample 1559881 | NCBI WGS metagenome assembly PPYE01 (sample SAMN08240022, study PRJNA423297) | Human gut metagenome, whole genome shotgun sequencing project.
CCAAGTGGATCAGTTTCGGTTATAAAGGTGGGTCAGGTGACTTTTATAATAATGGGTCAAGTGACTTTATATTTTCCACTTGTCGAAGATGAGAAGGAATGAGGCTGAAATAAAGAAGCGTGCTGCTGCCTTGTTTTCATCTTGGCGTGCAGATTGGAATAAGTTTATCAAAGAGGCTCTTGGGGTGAACCTTGACGAAGAACAACAGGCCATTGTTACCGCTGTACAGACAAACAAACTCGTTTCCGTTCGTTCCGGTACTGCACGTGGGAAAGACTTCGTTGCCGCGTGTTGTGCCGTTTGCTGGCTCTATCTTAAACCGCGCTGGAACGCAAAAGGAGAATTGATTGAAAATGCCAAAGTTGCATTGACGGCTCCCACCGATCGACAAGTGAAAAATATCATGATGCCGGAAGTTTCCCGGCTCTACAATCGCGCCAAGCGTCGTGGCTTTGTTCTTCCGGGAAAGCTGAACGCCTATGACATCAGAACCGACAATGAAGAATGGTTCTTGACCGGGTTTAAGGCTGACGAAAACAACCATGAGGCGTGGTCGGGATTCCATGCCGTACACACGTTCTTTATTGTAACAGAGGCAACAGGTATCGTTGATGACACGTTCGAGGCTATTGAAGGTAACTTGCAAGGTGATTCTTGCCTTCTTCTTGTATTCAACCCTAATACAGTTGTTGGATATGCCGCCCGTAGTCAGAAGGCCAAACGCTGGAAGAAATTCTGTTTAAACAGCCTCACGGCTCCCAATGTAAAGCTGAAAAAGACAATTATTCCCGGCCAAGTTGATTATGAATGGGTAAAAGATAAGGTTGAAAACTGGTGTACTCCAATACGCCCGGAAGAAGCGACAGCGAAAGAAGATGATTTTGAGTTTGAGGGGCAATGGCTTCGCCCGTCAGACCTTTTCCGAAAAAAAGTGTTAGGGCAATTCCCGAAGGTTGACGAAGATGTTCTGATTCCAATGCAATGGATTGAACTTGCGCAGGAACGCTGGAAACAATACACCCTTGGAAACCACAACTATTGTCGTTTAGGTGTGGACGTTGCGGGAATGGGGCGCGACTGCTCTGTTTACTGCTTCCGATACAACAACTACGTTAAGAAGTTCGACAAGCATAATTCCGGCGGAAAGGCCGACCACATGAAGGTTGCAGGAACTATCATACATAAAGTAGAGTATTCAACCGGAACAATGGTATTCATTGATACGATCGGAGAAGGCGCGGGCGTATATTCCCGGTGCTTGGAAGTTTGCGACGAAAAAGATTGGAAGGTTGCTAAACTCAATATTCATAGTTGTAAATATAGCGAAGGTGCTAAAACCAAAAGCGGGAAGGAATTAACGGACATAACCGGGCAATATACCTTCGCCAATATGCGTGCTTATCTCTTTTGGTGTGTCCGCGATTGGTTGAACCCGGACAATGGCATGAACGCCATGTTGCCACCCGGCGGAACCTTCGCCGAAGAAGCGACGGAAATCAAGTGGAGCTTTTTATCAAATGGGAAAATAATCATTGAACCCAAAGAGGACATAAAAGACCGTTTGGGCTTCTCTATTGATGAATTTGACGCGCTTGCCAATACCTTTTATCCGGCACAACTTGTACGTGAAGATGTCTATGATAGACATGACGAAGATTTGGAAGATGAACTTTATTAAAAAAATAGCTTATGAAAACGATTGATGAAATTTTGAACGAAGAACGGACACCCGCCCAAAAGATAGAAGATTTGAAGTTGAAAACGGTTGCTGTTCCGCCTTGGAGTAAACTTGAAAAGGAGTATGAACCCAAGTATCACCCGGTAATGACTGATAAGACCTATCGTGATAAGGTGAACAAAAAGGGTGAATTGATTCGTATGTGTCGTATAACGCTGGGACTTCAAAAACTCGCAGTAAAACGTATGACAGAACTCGCCTTTGGCATCCCGGTAAAGCGTGTGTATAATGCCACAAATGACAATGAAAAGAAGGTTGCCAAGATTATGGAAGGAATCTTCAAGAAGAACCGTATTGATAGCATAAATGTTGAGCGCGGGCGTGCCCTCTATGCTTCATGCGAGTTTGCTACAATTTGGTACAGTCAAGAACAGGAAGCGATCTATGGAGGTGAGAAAAGCCGTTTGAAACTTCGTTGCAAGACATATTCGCCAATGAAAGGTAATATTCTTTTCCCGTTGTTTGACGAATACGATGATATGATTGCTCTCTCTATCCAATACACCCGTGAAGTGAGAAAAGAAAAGACAACCTACTTTGAAACTTATACGGACAATAAGCACATACGTTGGGCGCAATCAGGTCGCGGTAGTGCATGGGTTGAAGAACTGAACGAAGACATCAAAATTGGGAAGATTGCAGGCGTGTATGGAAGCCGCGAAGAACCTATTTGGGAAGATGAAAGCAAGAACGTCTTTGAAGCTGAATGGTCGCTTTCCCGGAATGGAAACTATTTGCGTAAGAATAGCAAACCTAATTGGGTTGTATTCATGGATAAAGAGGATGTTGCCAAGTTTGGGGCTGAATCTGACGATGATACGACAGCAAGAAACGTTCTTCGTTATCCTGCCAACGCAAAGGCCGGGTATGAAACTTGGGAACAGGCCATTGACAGCTTAAAATTCCATGTTGAGACTATTCGCAAGAACTTCTTCGTTCAATTACAGTTGCCCGATATGTCAATGGAAAGCATGAAGGCAAGCCCGATGTCCGGTGAAGCCCGAAAGATGATGTTTGTAGACGGACAGTTGAAAGTTACAGATGAATCCGGCCTTTGGATTGACGTATTTAACCGGGAAATAAATGTAGTGAAAGCCTTCATGAAGAAGATGTACCCGTCATTGACAAGTGCTATTGAAAGCCTCGATATTGAAGTAGTCATCACACCCTATAATATCAAGGACGATGCTGAACAGATCGCAAATTACACCAACGCTACAGGCGGAAAAGCTATCATGGCACGTAAAACCGCGATAAGGAAACTTGGCGAGGTTGAAGATGTGGACGGAGAACTTGCCTTGATAGAGGCCGAAGAAGCTGCGGAAAGTATGGGAAACATAGAGGAACCCACAATCTAACATGAAGTCATGGCAGAAGCAAGCAAATTTGATAAAAAGCACATCGCTAACCTAAACAGATTGGCGCGTGAAATTGACGCTCTTTTCTCGGAAATCATTAGTGAAATTTCCCGGCTTGGCGAACAATCCGGATTCACCGGAAACAAGCCGTTTTCCTTCGATGATTTTCCGGGATTACAGTTGCGTATTGGGAAGTTGTTTGAGAAGCTGCACAAAGGCATCTACGAGGCTATCACGAAAGGAAATGCTGATGCATGGGATTTAAGCTGCGCTAAGAACGATTCATTGGTTGATGCAATAACTTTATCAAGCCGCCTATCAAAAGAGCAAATTTCGCAATTTAAACCACGAAATTTAGAGGCTCTGAAAGCATTTCAGACGCGTAAGATTAACGGTATGAGTTTATCAGACCGCGTTTGGAAGATAGTTGAAAGCAGTAAATCAGATTTTGAGCTTGCTTTGGATATTGCTTTGGGGGACGGACGAAGTGCGGCAACATTGAGCCGGGATGTACGAACCTACTTGAAGGAACCCAAGAAACTATTCCGGCGCGTCAGAGATAAGCACGGAAACCTTGTTTTGTCCCAACGAGCAAAGAACTATCATCCCGGTAAAGGTGTGTACCGTTCATCTTATAAAAATGCCATGCGCCTATCACGTAGCGAAGTGAACATTGCCTACCATACGGCAGACCACGAGAATTGGAAAAGCAATGACCTTGTTTTGGGCTTTGAAATCATCCTTTCAAACAATCATCCGATACTAGACATTTGCGACGAATTGGCCGGGAAATATCCTAAAAATTTCAAGTTTACAGGCTGGCATCCACAATGCCGTTGTGTAGCTATTCCTATCACGCCGAAATTTGAGGACTTCATCAAATATGAAGAAGCCATACTTGCGGGCGAAGATGTTTCTAATTATCAGTTCAAGGGAAGGATTAAAAAGGCTCCACAGAAATTCAAAGTTTGGTGTAAGGAGAACCAACAACGAATTGAGAAGATGACCGCCAAAGGGACATTGCCGTATTTCCTAAAGGAAAACGAGCAGTTTTACAAGGCGGCTGCATAAAAATAAAGGAGCTTTCCGGCTGGTGGTTGGCTCCTTTTTTAATTATTATTTCTGTTGGCTTCGTTGCATCAGGTCTTGGGCGAATATTCCTAAAATACAAAGTAAATCATCATAGGTTATTTTCCCGGTTGAAACTTGGTTATGGCCGTCCAGCGCGTTTGTTCTCAATATGGTTCCAATTATGGTATATACCGGGAACCCGCTTTGTATCAGTTTTGTTGCTTCCGGTATTCTCAAAAAACCTATCAACTTACATTGCTGGAAAGCGGCAAACACATTATTACTATCAACGCACATTAACCGGCATACATCTGATATTAGTTTATTCTCAATCATGCCTATTCCTTTTCAACTTTATAACCATTGTCAATAAGGAAGTCAATCGCTTCATCTTCTCCCATTTCTTCGATAATGTCAGACGCTCCAACTTGACGTTGTATCTCATTCAAAACGTCTTTCCAGCCGTAATACTCCAATGCTTCTTTTATCTCTATCTCTGACAATACGCTGTCTGTTTCAATCTCTATGCCTATTTTCTTTCCCATAACTGTATTATGAATAACGTTCTAATAATTTTATTTTCAACTCTTTTGCTTGTTTAAACGTGCCTCTCCACGGAAGGCAACCGTCATACATAGTTGCCCAAGGAAGATACCATGTGCGCTTAACTTCCACCTCGTAATAACCGGGTGTTGCTGGTACAATTCTTACTTTTGCCATAATTCAGTTTTTATTCTAATTGAAATACTTTTTTCAAATTACAGGCCGTAATGACGGGATTTGCCCATTGACGCTGAAACTGCTTCCATTCGCGAGAAAACTCACCTTTAAAATCGCGATATAGCATTGCCATTGGCATAAATCCCGCCTCGTATGTTTGTTTCATTCGGGCTTCTGCCTTTTCGATCGTGTCGCCTTTATATCCAATCAGAACATAACAACGTAAAATACGGCTTTCACGTGTGAAACCAGCATTCAATAGAAATTGGCCTGCCTGCTGCAAAGGTTCCATATCGTCCGGTGTATCATAAGCAAAAAACATTGTTTCCGGATGCAGGGACTTTAACCTAACAGCCATAGTTGATGTTAATAGTTTAGCTTCCAAACCTCCGGTAAATTGCGGGCGGTGGGGTTGCTTTTTTAACATAGAAAACACTTCGTCTATATGTCGATCAGAACACGCCAATAGGTTATCATCAGTTACAATCCAACCGTCTGTTATCGGCAGTTCCCGAAGTTGGAAACCTTCACGCCGGGGAACTTGGCAAAACCAACAACGATTAGGGCAACCGCGAGATGTGATAACATATCCCTTCTTCATATACATACCGGGTACAAAATCTCCACCGGGTTCGTTAAAGGCTGGGCCACCAATTTTGACCGGAGCAACGTGTTTCCATTGTATAGCTGCCCATTCCGCCCAAGGAATATCCCAAGTAAAAGTAACTGAAATATGTACTTCGTCTGCTTCGTCCCATAATGTTGGTGTTGCCGCTATTCTGACATCTTGATCGTTCGGAGTAGCATTAGTTCGACGGGGAAATACGCGTATGATTTTTTTATTCATTTCGATCTTTTTTATGAGCATTGTAAATAAATTGAGCCTCCGTCAGTACTGACAACATTTACTTCAAATTGCGTCCAAGAGTTTTCCCAGCATTTTGTTCCGGGTGGGACTTGTGCGGCTACATCAAGATTGCCGCCGTGTTCCTCTCTTATTTCTTCGAGACATTGTATAAGTTCGTCAAGATTCATGTTTTAGCTCCTTTCTTTTTTATCTTTTCTCTGTAAATGGAGTTTAGCCTTTTCTGGGTCAAACTCATAGTTTTCACATTGACGGCTATTCGTCATAACGAGAAGTAACGGGAATAATAACCCGTGCTTGCAACCCCTTCCGTATTCATCTGATGCAGATTTACAAGTATCGCATCTGTAGATGTCTTGTACACAAGCTACACCCATATATTTACCTCCTTTTTTGAATTAAACATACTTTTCTAAATACTTTACCCGGATGCTCAACGCCTTGGAATAAATACTTAACTGTACAGCATATCTATCCAAATAATATTTTCGCTCCATATCATTCTTTGCCAATTCTATACAGTTTTTTATCTCTCTCAAATGTCTTTTTACAACACGTTTGTAATAATCTAATTTCTTATTCATGACTATCTTATTTAAAAGTAATCAACTACCATAGGGCATGATTCCGTTATTGTCGCAATCAGTTTTCCGCTTTCGCTCAATACGGAGTAATGCCCACCTACATATTTGCCGTAAAAATCGGTGTACCCGTATGTCCGTTCAATCTTTGCAACGGGTTTTTCATCTTCGGGCTGATGTTTACTCCCTACTGTATAATCACTCACGCCTTGCGCGGTGACAATGGTTATTCTCTTGATTTCAGCCATTTGTATTTTCTTTTTTCAACTCCATTTGTTCAATTAAGAACTTTCTAAAATTGTTCTTATACTGACTATGAATGATTTTATACTGCTTTGATAGATTAGGCAACTGTTTGTACCCTCTACAATGAAGGAACTTTGCAACCAATTCAACCTTTTCTTGATTGTTAAAGCCTCGATCTTTACACATATTAGTGATGCAAACATTTGCTTTGCTGGTAGGCTTTTTCTGTATAGGGGGAAAATACTCACTTCTGCTATTGGTATGGGTTCTTGGATGGCCCACAGCTTCGCCCAAGTATTCGCCTGTTATGTAATCAAATTCCCCATTTATTAAACTTTCTGCTATTTCTCCCATTATATTTCTCCTTTTCTTTTTTGTTGTTCTTTGCGCACCACCTCGTGTTTTGAAATGGTGCATTTTCTTGTTTTCTTTGGGTTTCCCGGTTCAATTCCAGCTTTCCACAATGTAGGAAGTTTACAGCCTATCTGATAGGGCGTAAACTTCTCGTAAATGGCTGCAAGGGAACCAAAGAAGTGTTCCCGCTTTCCTTCAACCGGAGCCGGGAACTTTACTTTGATGACGTATGACTTAGTTATTTTCTCCATTTTTTTGATTTCTGATACTTTTGTTCACTGCCTTGGTAACTTATCAAGAACGAATATTATTTTGCGTAAAAACAAAGAAAAACAGTGTCATGGAACATTTTCAACCTTGATTGTCTCTACCGCGTAACACTTCATCATATAATCGCCTTCAATTCCCATATTCCACCACTTGCCAATGTAGTATTGGTGTGCTTCATCTTCCGGTAGATTGATAGGCGTTACAAATGAATCTTTCTTTCCGTCCTTATCTTTCAGATAGACTTTAATCGTTGTTCTTATCATGTTAGTTCGGTTTTTAGTTCAACTTGCATACAAAGAACGGGCGAAGGCTTTTTTGGCGCATTGCTCATTAAAGTAATCGTCATAGTCAACTTCTTCGCATATTGGCATATCATCCCCAGCGGAAATGTTATCTTTAAAAATCAGATAACGGGCATTGAAGAAAAAGAGGATAACCCGACGGAGAAACTCACGAGGCGTTCTGATATTGTGCTTCTGCATGGCTTTCATTATTCGCACGGCCTTATCATCATTAATGGTTATTGCAACGGCCTTCCCGCGTCTAAACTCTTTTGTTGTATATCCTTCAATGTTTAAAACGCTTTCCGCTATTTCACGAAGAACTTTTGGCACATAGCGATCGGCGTTATCTTCATCCAATTGTAGAAACAGATCGGCTGCAGAACCAAGAAGGCTCATTAAACTTGTACGTTGTTCTTCTGCCGTTTGTTTTAAAAACATGAACTGATAGTTGCTAACGTAGGTTGCAATCATTGTCCCTTTTATTTCCGCAACCGTTTCTTGCTCGCTCATTTCTTTGCTTAGATTGCGGAGCGTTTCATGTGCGCTGGCGATGAACGCTCCAATGATGAAGTTTGTTAATTGGTTGCGTGTCGAATATCCCTGCTGGTCTGCCAATCTCTTAACTCTATCGGAAAGCTCTCGACTTGTCTCAAAACCGAAAAAGGTTTTTTCATCGTACCGAAAAAGTCTAAACCAACCTGTGTCCTGATGACTGAATACTCTTTTAATCGTCTTAGAAACTTTTTCTTTATTGTGCATCCGGCAATACGCCTCTAACAAATAGTTCATGACATCACCCAAACCGCGAAAATGGTAATCCATTACCCGTTGCTGGAACATCTCAAATACAACTACGGGCAACTTTGTCCCGTACTGAAACTTGGTATGCTTGTATGTTTTCATAATCAATGCGATAAATTAAAGTAGATATTTGGGCAGGATGAAACGTTGTAAATGTAGTTTCCACAACGTACCAAAAGCGCGTCCGCGCCATAGTACAAACGCTTCATCCCTGTAATACTGCCCGTTTTATGAAAATTTGGGAAACGGTGCAAATTCGCCCGTTCCCCTTCTTCTTTACTCATTCTTTTGGTTCTCATTTCGCGGTCTTTAACTGTTCAACAGTAACCGGAACAACACGCGCACACGCATAATAGGCGTTTAAGGTAAGCTGTCTTTGCCATGCCGTAGAGCGAGGTGCCCACCGGAATCCGTTACTTTTCAACTTGGAAATGGTTTCTGAATCGGGCTTGCCTGGAAAGATAATTTGCAACCGATCTTCGGAGAAGTTTTTCACGATTTTACCACCTTCAAATTCAATCTCAACATCTTCTTTGTTCGCCTTTACTTCTTGTGCCTCGCGCACTGATTTAGCCATTTCCACAAGTTTAAAGAACTTGTGACGCTCCGTAATAATGGTTGATTGTTTATTCAATTCTCGGACGTAGGAAACAGCCTTTTCTACTATGGAAACATCACCGCGCTTTGCGTAGGTTTCGACTTTTCCGTAAATGCTGGAAACAAACAGAGCCTTGTTGCTGTATCTATTTACCCCGTCGTTGATTTCCTTAATAGTGGAAGCGGAAGAAAGAATTGAACGTTTGAGCCGCGCCCATTCTTCGCTTTCTTTTTGTTCGGCTGGTTTGGCTTCTTCAATCCGGCGGGCGATCGCTTTGAGAGCCTTTTCCCGCCATTCTCTAAATTCGCTGTATGCTGATTCGTAGGAATTGTTTGCCTTTTCATTTCTGTGGGTTGGAAAACGTGCTGGCCCGGTTATCATTGCGCTCATTATACGGGAATGTTTGCCGAATAGGGTGCGAACCCAATCTTTATATTTCGTGATGTAGCGTTCCTTTTCGCTTTCCGGCATATTTATGAGGTCAGCGTTCAATTCCTTCTCATAATCACGAATGTACTGCGTAGCGCGTTCTTCTGGGACGAAACTTGTAGAGTAGAAGGCATTGTAAGCCGCTTCCCATAGTTCTTCAAGGTTTACTTCATACTTCCATGATACAACTTCCCATTCTGAAAGGTATTTTTCACTATCATAGACGATGATTGAACGATTCCATTTGGAACTTGTTGCTGTATGTGCATAGTCTTTGCGCATTAAGTTTCCCCCAAGTTCTTGGCCTCTCCAACCAAAAGCCCATTCCCCTAATTCGGGGTGAGCTATCTGTTTAACTGTTGCTGCTCTATGGCAGTTCCTTTTGCTTAAAATTACTTGATTTTCCATTGTTGTTGTGGATTAAAATATTATTGATTAATAAGTTTATCAATTCTCTGTTTGATGTTAATGGCTCGCGAAAGACCATTTTCGCCGAAGGCTTGCGCCTCTGATACTTTCCCGTCCTTATAGGTGAGACAGCAAAAAGAGCTATCCGGGTAATCAATACCCAATCGCGGTCTGCCCCAATACATATCAATTTCAACCTTCGGTCTGCGCTTATTTCCATCCTTTTCGCCTTCCCATTGGGGAAGAATGTACAAGCAGGATTTCACTTGTTTATCTGCGGCAATTTCGCGATTGCCCCAAAACCAACTGTTTTTGCCTTCAAGCACTTCTTTTCCGGCTTCTATGTAGCCCAATTCATGGGCGACTTCTTCTGCTACAATTAGCATTGCTTCATTAACTTCCATATCGTTGTTGTGGATTATGCCCGCTTGGAAGGCGGGCTGATTATTACTTGTTTCTCTTTGATAACCATTCATCACGTTTGCGGCGGCAATCGTTCAAATCAGAACCTACGCAACTGAATAAATCACCTGCTGGTGTTCTGTAATCGTATTGCATACGTTTTACCCGTTTCCGGCCTAACTGCATTGAAAACGTTGTATAATTCTCTTTTCCGGCTTCGCAAACGCTACATCCGTTATTCCCGTTGATTGTTCCCATGATATTATAGTTTACCGTTGATAAAAAGATTTCTTGTAATATATTTCTTCCCTCTACTAACACAAATGTTTCCATAAGTAATAGACTGTATTTCCTTCATCCGTCCTTCTCCGTCATTGACAAAATCGCCTTTTTTATATTCTTTGAATGATTCAAATGAATTTACTTCTTTTCCAAAGATGTTTGACTTGTCGCTCAAATCCATAACTTGGTTCCAATAGATTACTTCCATGATTGATTATTTAGTATAAAAACTGATTTGAAGTCCTCTACGGAGCTTGCAAACAACTTTGTCAAGTCCTGCATTGATAGCGCGGTCAACGAACTTATTAAAAAGCTCAATTCCGATAAGAGCGATTAAACCTGCAACGCCTACCAGCTTATTTATCCGGTTCCCGTTTTCGTCCAATCCGTACACTTTCATTCTGAAATTGCTATTGATGAAAGTTTTAGTGTAGTTTAAAATACCTTTTTTCATTGTTGTTGTGAATTATGGTTTATAACTGCTTCATTTCTAAGTACATGGCGAATATATAAAGTTATTTTAAAATAACAATACTTTTGTCAAAGAATTTTATAACCTTTTCAGGTTATTTACTTTTGTTTACTTTTGCCTATTAAGCTCTTAATTAAACAATTTGTGCTAAATAAAGGCTTATAATGTAAGCTAAAAGCCAACTAACCATTAGATTTGTATAAACTAATCAGTTGATATGTTATGAGCATAAAACGTTTTATCTTAGATTCGTTGAAAACCAAATTTGCTGGGATAGACGAAAAAGTATTAAACAGGATAGCGGCCATTGCCGTGAAAACTGTAAAAAGTGAAGAGGAAGCCAAAACTTATGTTGAGGAACTTACTCTACAACAGGTTATTGATAGCTACGCCGACAGCCGGACAACTGACGCACAGGAGAAGGCTATAAAAAGCTACGAAGAAAAATTTGGTCTGAAAGACGGCAAGAAAGCCAATTCGACGGAAGAACCCGGAGGTGAAGGGGGCGAAGGCGGAAATGGTAATGCTGCTGGTACTGATGACGGAAAGAATGGCGGTGAAGTTAAAGGTGGCGAAAAGGTTCCCGACTATGTAAAATCATTATTCGGAAAGATTGACGCACTTACTAACGAGGTTACAACCTTGAAAGCCGGGAAGGTAGCAGATACCCGCAAAAGTACTTTGGAAGCACTATTGAAAGACGCTCCCGAAAAAACCCGTAACACTTTCATGAAGAACTTTAACCGTATGCAGTTTAAGGATGATGCAGACTTTGAAGAATGGGTTGAGGAAATCACTCCCGACATCGAAGAAGCAACAACCAGCCAAGCTGCAAGTGAGGGCGTTGTAGGCAGACCAAAAAGCGGTGCTTCAACCGGGAAAGAAGGCCAAGCCAATTCCTTTGTTCAAGCTCGCGTAAACGCAAGAAAGGCCGAAACGGTTGCCCCGGCCATTGTTGGGCTACCAAAAACAAGTGAGTAGTAATGAAAGATAGATTTTCTTACAACGGAGCTGAAACGGCTGACCCGATTCGCATTGAACAGGTCTATGCTGAAAAGCCGGGCGGCGGTCTTGTCGTTGAACCGGGCTTTGATGCTCCCGAAACTACTGCGGTAGGCTTGAATGCTAACGGAAAGTTGGCTGTAATCAAGTCATATCGTTTGCTATCCGCTGTTGCTGTTGCCGACACGACAATCAATATTGCCAAAGGTAGTGGTATTGTCGTTGGCGATGCTTTGGGCTACGGAAAGAAGGCCGTTGCCTGTACTGCGGTAGATTCTTCTGCTGCTGACAAAGATGTTGTGACGGTTGAAATGGGTGTTGCCATTAAAGCCGGTGAAAGTCTTTTTCAAGCAAAGGCGGCTTCTGCTTCTGCTGCTACACCCATTTATACACCTGATTACATTCTTGGAAACAAGATTTTCGGGGGTAAAGGTGAACAGCCAGTGCGCTTGATTAATGGCGCAAATGTGAGAAAAGAAACGGCTTGTATCGGTAAAGATATTGAAGCCTTGTTACCAACTATTAAACGTGTATAACTATGGGACAAATGAATGCTCCTTTGTTTGAAATTGACCAGCCCGGTTTGACGCTGGAAGTCAATTCATACGTGCCCGGCTTAGGGCTTGCATGGCCGCAACTTTTTCCGCTGAAATATACACCCAAATTCGACCTTAAAGGCATTGAGGGTGACGAAGGCATTCCGGTGTCAGCCGATCGCGTAGCCTTCAATACAAAGGCTCCGAAGAAAACCCGCAAAAAGGTTGGTTCTTGGAGTGGAACGTTGGGTAAGATTGAAATTTCACGCGAGAAAGACGAAATTCAAATCAACGAGTACAACGATTTACAGGCTATTGCTGCCGCCAGCGATGACCCAGCAACTGCCCAGCATTTGGTTGATCTTGCTTACGATGATATTAAGTTTTGTGCTGACGGTATGGATTACCGTGTAGAAATCGACGCAATGCGTATCGGTTCACGTGGTAAGCAGGTTCTTACTGCCAAGATTGACGGCGATATGGCAGAACAGGACGAAATCAATTTCAATGTACCAACAGAAAACTTCATTGGTGCATCTGTAAAATGGGATAACGCCGATACTGCTGACGGTTTGGCTGACATCATGAAAGGTCAAAAGATCGTAGCCAAAAAAGGTGGTAGAAAACCGCAGTATGCAATTATGGAACAAGCCGGATTCGACTTGCTATGTGCGCAGAAAAAGACTATCAAGCGTGTTGCTGGTGTAGTAATGAAAGCCGTAGGTCTTGAAAGTATTGACGATGTAGATGTTGATACAATCAACCGCTATATGCGCAAGAAAAAGGCTCCGCAGATTCTTATTATCGACACCTATGCTACTATTGAGCATAAAGACGGTAGTCAAGAAACAATCAAGCCTTGGAATGAGAATGTATGTACGCTTTCCGCAGAACCGCGCTTGGGTTACACATATTTCAAGCCTGTTCCAACGCTGAAAGCAACAGACGCTTTGCAAACGCAGGGTTCTTACTACAAGATGACGGTTTACTCTGACGTGAACCCGATGCTTGAAGTTACTATGTCAGAGGCTTATGTACAGCCCGCTTTGACCGGAAGAAAGTCATTGGTGTTCATCAACACAATGGCAACTACTTGGAACGACGGCGATGCCGCCTAAAAAGTGAGCTATGGGAACTATTTCTAAATCATTGAAAAGTCTATCCAGCTATCCAATTCCTTCGGCTACCATTGAAGAAGTGGCCGAAGAATTGGGACTGAACCCGTCTGATGATGTTACACCCGGTATTCGGAATAGCAATAAATTCAAATTGGCGAAAGCTGGAATTTATGATTTTCTTTCCGAAGCTCCGAATATATCGCAGGCTGGTATTGCATACAACTTTTCTGATGGTGAAAGAAAACGCTTTAAGGCAAAGGCTGATTCAATTCGTAATGAGTTGGATTACAACAATCAAGACGCATACGGTTATCAAGGAGAAGATTTATGATAATTGCTAACGGAACATTGCAGATCGTAGAAAAGACAGGTGGCGGGTATAAAAACGGTAACCCGGTAAAAGTCCAGGAAGTTCTTTGCGAACCCATTCCCTGCAACTTCACTACGAATAAGAATGACCACTTAGGCAGATACGAAGGCGGGACATTTACCCGCGCAAAATTTGTGATTCTGATTGATATGCAGGATTTCAATGCTGAATATGTGGTACTGAATACAATTCGCGGTATAAAGATTGGCAAATTTCGTGTGCAAGACATACAATTCCTTGATGTCGTTGAGAATGTAAAGATAACAGTTGAATAAGGATATGCCGATACAGAGGAACTCACCGAAGGGACAATTTGGCCGCTATATTGAAAAGTGCATCCAGCTTAAAATAGCTGCTTTGATACAGATGCTCAATTATGTTGGTCTTGAATGTGTACGAGAAGCGAGAACCAAGCGAAGGTACACCGATCAAACGGGAAACTTGCGAAGTTCAACCGGATATTGTGTTCTCTACGACGGCGTTGTTGTTCATCAAAGCGGTTTTGAAACCGTAAAACCGACTGCAACACAGGGGGCAGCTTCCGGCAAGGAATTGATGAATAATTTGATTGCGCAAAATTCGTCGGGCATTGTATTGATTGTTGTCGCTGGTATGAACTATGCGGCCTATGTAGAAGCTAAAGGGCTGAACGTCCTTGATTCTTCTGAAATTATGGCTAAAAAGTTGATACGCAAAACTTTAAAACGATTAGGATTTAAGTAATGGGAAAGAAGAACGCATTGAAGATTGAGGATGATATTTACAACGCACTTGTAGATGTTTTTCCCGGCATTATCAGCGGAACCCTCTACAAAGAAGGTACAAGGCCGATTGATGCAACAACCGAAGATGCTGTAATCATCGTTTCCGGCGGTGATGCTGAACAAGTTCAAACCGGGCGTGCCCATATTAATATCTATGTCTCGAACATTGATAATGGTAGCGGGAATTTGGTAGCAGATAAAGATCGTTTGACTGAATTGTCGAATTACGACGAAACCATTGTAGAAGTCCTAAACAATGCCCTCTTTGCTGAATATACTTTTCGCCTCTATAAGATGACAGAAGCCTTCCCGGAAGTGGATATAAATCAGCACTTTGTAAATGTGAATTTAGAATTTGAAAGAATAACCTTTTAAAATAAAGATTATGGCTAATAAGAAAAAAATCATGGCTTGGTCTGAATGTACCATTGAAATCGGTAAAACAGGCGCAGATGATGCTATGGCTGCATCTCTTACAAGCATAGGAACGATTAAAGATAAATCGTCCACGTTGGAGCCTTCCGACGGTGATACGCTCGAAGCAAAGGCAAGCGGTGGTAAAACCGTAGCAAAAGAGCAGTTGGAAGGTGGGTTTGTCCTTAAAACTCGCGTAATTGAACCGGATGATGAACTATTGACAACTCTTGGCCTTGGTGCTGTTTCCGGTGAAGATTTCAATGTAAAAACCCACGTTGTAGATGGTGATTTTTCTGTGCGAGTAACCCCCAAGAATGTGGGGGCAAAAGGAATTAAAGCCCCACTGACAAACATCAGTTACAAGCCCGGTTGGTCGGAGGAAGAAGGTAACTACGCAGATATTGAATTTGAAATCTTGAAAGGCGCAACGGATGTGTGGTATTCAAGGTTCAAAAAAAAAAATAAGCTGACGGTTGCGCCTACTTCATTAGACTTCACGAAGGCGGCAGATACAACAGGGAAAACCATAACCGCAACATCAACAGGAGCCGTTACAGCCAAGTCCTCTGCAAGCTGGTGTACGGTTACGGTTGCCTCTAAAGTTGTAACGGCCAAAGTAACGGCCAATTCAGGTGTTGAACGTGCTGCAGAAATAACAGTTTCAGCAGATGACAAAGAAACCATTGTTCCGGTTACGCAGGCCGGAGCGTAAAGGTTGGGCTTTCGTTCATCGGAGAGGACACACCCCACAAGGGTGAAAGCCGGGTTCGACTCCCGGAAGCTCACTAATTTTTAAACTCAAATTCCATGAATACAGTTGAAAAGCAAGTTTCCGATGCAGTTTTGCAGGAACCTTTAAAAATAACATTGGGCGGTAAGGTTTACACCGTTGCCCGTCCTTCTGCTGGTACTATCATTGAGGTGTCTAAACTCATTTCAGCCTTACCTATTGCTCCTTTTATCGAAGGTGAGCAAGAAGTTTTTACTTATGTTCTTGCCTACGCTAAAGATTGCGAAGTTATCGGCGATATTGCCGCAACGTTGATACTTGGTAAAAAGAATCTTATTACCACAAAAGAAATCATTACCAAACGCTTTTTCGGCCTTTACAAAAAGGTTGAGACGATCGAAGTAGACAGCCGCGTATTGCTTGCCAAGGAATTACTTGAAAACTGCACTAATGAGGAACTTTTAAGCCTTATCAAACAAACGCTTGAAATGCAACACATTGCTTTTTTTTTCAGCATTATAACTTCCCTAAACGAAGCGAACATACTGCGAAAGACAAAGGAGAAAGCGAGCTAAACGATAGTATTTGGGCGGTCATTCTTGGAATGTCTAAAAATCTTGGTTTAACACCGGATTATATTCTGAATGAACTAAGCTACGAAAACTTAATCATGTACGGTTATTCCCTTCCAAGTTATGATACAGGAAGCGAGGCGGAAGAATGGGACGATAGTATTGACGCTAACAACCCGGATAATTTCAACGATTTAGAGGACGAAGAAGAAGAAGTAAGATGAACACTGATAACGGAAAAGAAAGTTATTCCCTTGGGCTTGACATAAATCAGATGCTCCAAGATGCGCAAAAAGCGCAGGACGCTTTTCATGCTATTGCCGAAAAAGCTATTATTGAAGGTGATAGGATTGATAAGGCTTTTCACTCTATCGGTAAAACTCCTGTTGAGGTTCCGCAAATTGACAGACCGCTTCATGATGTAGCTGATAAAGTTGTTAATGAAGGCAACAAAATTGATAAAGCCCTTCATGATGTCGGGCAATCTTCTTCGCAAGTAAGGAAGGTTGATGACGCGATGCAGACCACCGGGAACAAAGTTGTATCAGAGACAAAGAAGGTCAATAATGCCTTTAAATCAATGAGTAACAACATCACTTCTGAAAGTTCCAAAATAGACAAAGCACTTCGTACTATTGGTGCTGGGGTTGCCGGATATTTCACTATTGGAGCATTAAAAGACTTTGGGAAAGCTGTTATAAATGCCCGTGGCGAAATTGAGAGCTTTCAAATATCTTTTGATACACTGATCGGAAATAAAGACAAGGCCGCCGCCTTCTTCGCAGAACTGAAAGATTTTGCCGTTAAAACTCCGTTGTTGTTGAACGATCTTGCCAAAGGCGGTCAATTACTTCTTGGCTTCGGTGTTGATTTAGATAAAGTCATGCCAACCTTGAAACAGATAGGTGATATTTCAATGGGTAATTCGGAACGTTTTAACTCATTGACGCTTGCCTTTGCCCAAATGTCTGCTACGGGCAAACTTACGGGACAAGACCTTCTGCAAATGGTAAATGCCGGATTTAACCCGCTTAAAACCATGTCTGAAACTACCGGAAAATCAATGGAAACTCTCAAAGATGAAATGTCAAAGGGAGCTATTTCCGCTGATATGGTTGCCAAGGCTTTTGAAGATGCAACCGCAACAGGTGGTAAGTTCAACGGTATGTTGGAAAAGCAAAGCAAGGGTATAAAAGGCAGTATTTCCAATTTGGAAGGGGCTATACAGGACGCTCTCAATGATATGGGCGAAAAGGGGCAAGGCATCATTACCGAAGGTATTTCCCTTGCAACAACCGCAGTTCAGAACTACGAGAAACTTGGTACTATCCTTGCCGGTATGATTGCAACTTATGGTATGTATAAAGTTGCTGTTATCTTGGCAACCGAAGCGGAAAAGGGTTATACTATTGCTCAAACATTGAATTATAGGGCACTTCTTCTTGCGGAGAAGGCACAAAAGTTGCTCAACGCCACAATGCTTGCCAATCCTTATGTTCTCGCCGCCGTCGCCTTGGGTGCAATTGTTACGGCTGCATGGGCGTTTCATGATTCTACAACCGCCGGAGAACGGGCGCAGGCTCGTTTCAACGAGAAACAAAGAGAAGCGGCAGAGGCAGAGGATAAACGCAGGCAAGAAGTTGACCGCCTTGTTAGTTCTTCCCGTGATGCGGCTTTGTCCGACGTTCAACGCGGGCAGAGCTTGGCAGCATTGAGAAAGGAATATCCGAAGATTTTTGCGCAATACGACATTGAGACTATAAAGCTGGCCGATATTCTTAAACTCAAACAGCAGATTAACGCCGAAGACAATTTGCGGGCACGGGTAAAGGAAAAGACTGATTTTGTCCTTCTTGAAAAAAAGATTAAGCAATATGAAGGACTTGTTGCAGCTAATCCCGGCGCAAACGGAAAATACATTGAAGATTTGAAAGAACTTCGCGCCACTCGTGACGCTATGTTACAAGTTCGTGGAGAGAAAATTTCTGAACAATTTATTTCAAGTTTGAAAAATGTAGATGTAGATGAATTGCAACACTATATTGACGTTCTTGATAAGAAGGTAAGAGGTTGGAGCAATGATAGCAAATTACAGATTAAAATGAAGTTGCCTATTGATGTTAAGGGGACACTTTCTGATGAAGCCATATATGATGTTAAATCCATACGTACTCTTATTGAATCCGCCACTGCAATTAGAAATAAGAAACTCAACCCGGAAAAGGTTGAAATGTATGGAGAGGCGTATAATAAAGCAAAGGAAGAATGGGAAGCTGCAAAGGCTGAACTTGAAGCCATTGATAAAGACAAAGACAAGTTCTCAAAAAAGCAATACGAAGCTGCTAAAAACCGCAAGGAAACGGCAAAGAAGGCTTATGAAAAGTTAGGTGGTAAAACTGAAAAAGCACTTAAAAAAGAGGAAACCGAAGCCCAAAAGAAACAGAGAGAAGCCAATGAATTGAAGGTTGAGCAGGCCGAACGCCAGCAAAAGATTGATGAATATGACAAAGAACGTGCTAATCAGGAAAAGCAATCTGAGTTTGATATTCGCCAAGCTCGCATTGACGGTTTGAAAGAAGGTTTTGAAAAGGAGAAAGAACAAATTGACCTAAATTACGACAGGTTGATTGAAGCAAACAGGCTTCGCCAAGAACAATGGGTGAAAGAACTTCAAGAGAAGGAACGCGAGGAATGGATAAATAAAAACCCGGATTACAAAAAAGAAGGCAAGGTTTTTACTCCAACTTCCACAGTTGCCGATTTATCCGCCGGACAACAAAATCAGTTGAAGGAATATACCAACGTTGCCAACGAATATCAAAAAAAGGCCAATGATAAGTTGCTCAAAGACTTATTCGACAAATACAAGAATTACGAGCAACGCCGTACTGATATTAACAAGCAATTTGATGCTGAACGGAAAGCCATTGAGAATGGAAAAACGGCTGACGGGAAAGATGTTGCCCAAGATGTGAAAGACGCCGCACTTGTAGAGCTTGAAATTAAACGCAAGGAAGCAATGAAAAGCGTAAATGACGAAGAGATTGCATCAATGCAAAAGTCGTCAGATTTGCTCATTAAACTATTCGAGGATGCATCTAACAAATCTGTATCAGAGATAAATAAAATAATGTCTGATACCGAACAGCTATTGTCCTATCTTTCCAAGACGAAGGCCGAAGACATAACGCCCAAGTTTGGTTTTACTGCCGAACAATTGAAATCGCTGAAAGCCTCGCCAAAGGATATTAAGGCCATACAGAAAGCTGTTGAAGAACTGTATTCTGCTGGCGTTAAAAGAAATCCTTTTTCTTCTTTGATAAAAGGTATCAAAGACCTGTTTAAATCCGGCGAAGATGACGGGAACAAATCAACCGAAGCAAAACTTGCTAAAATTGGCGAGGCTGCTGCTGAATCTGCCGACATGGTGGGAAATATGGCTGGAAGTCTTTCGGATATGTTTGAAGCTATGGGGAACAATGGAGCCGCTGAAGCTATGGACACCGTTCAAAATGTCATGAGTGCTGTTTCAAACATCGGACAAGGATTTGCCAAAGGTGGTATTGTCGGCGGTATCGCTGCCGCAGTAGGTGAAGCCGCCAATTTCATTGGGAAGGCTTTCGCGGCAGAAGCCCGACACCAAGCAGCGTTGAAGGAAATTATGAATGAAACCATTTCCCAACAACGCGCATACAACCTTCTGCTTATGCAGCAAAATTTGGAGTACGAAAGAGCAACAACCATATTCGGCACAGATTCATACGGAAAGGCTAAAAATGCCATTAAAGTAATGAAGGATGCCGTTGCAGCCCTAAATGAAGAATTGGAAGGAACGGAAGAACAGAAAAAGAATCAATCAAATTCTCCTTTCGGTTTCATAGGAGCATTATTTGGGATAAAAGACCCAAAAGCTGCATTGAAAAAGGCTTATGCCGGTTTAGCTGACATTGAAATAAAAACCGGGCATGAGAAAACCGGGCTTTTCGGGTGGGGAAAGGGAAAGGACGTTTATTCATCTATCCTTAGCGTTTACCCACAGCTTATTGACGAAAACGACAAATTTAATGCCTCGCTTGCTGAAACAATTATGAATACCCGTACAATGTCCGATGAAGATAAGGCGGCGTTGCAAAACATGATTGATTTAAGCAAACAGGCCGAAGAAGCGTTGCAGGCTGTAAAGGACTACTTGACAGACATTTTCGGCGAGCTGGGTAATACGATGAGCGACGCACTTGTAGATGCTTTTAAGAACGGCACTGATGCAGCGCAAGCCTTTACGGATTCTGTTTCTGATATGCTTGAAAAGCTTGCCAAAGAGATGATTTATTCAGCTTTATTTTCTGACATGATAAGCAAGGCACAAGATTCAATGCTTGACATTATGCAAAATGATGACTTATCAGAAGAACAGAAATTCAATAATTACGTATCAATCCTTGACGGGCTTACAAGTGATGTTCTCGGCCAACAAGATACTTACAATGCGCTATTGAAAAAGTACAAAGAAATGGCAGCGGAAAAAGGTGTTGATATTTTCCAGCCGGACGAAGAAGAACGGAAAGCAAGTTCAAAAACCGGAATAACCGCATCGCAGGATAGCGTTGACGAAATGAGTGGACGTATAACCACCATACAGGGACATACATACACGATTAACGAGAACGTGAAAGTTCTTGTAGCTGTGAGTTCGCAAGCACTTGAAAAGTTGACAAGTATTGATAAGAACACCAAAGACTTATGCGATAAAACGGATAAAGTAATTGAGCAGAACGATTCAATCAAAAGAGAGGTTAGCAATATCAATGTAAGAGGTGTAACCATGAGAAAACAATAGATTATGAAAGGAAAATTCTACATAGACGGAAAGGATGCTTTTATAGCTTATGGCCTATTTGTAGCCAATAACGGCTATAATGGGTTGATTGCTTTTCCCAGCTTTAAGGATTTGACGGAGAACGTATGGCCGGAAGATGACGGCGCGGAAGTTGATTTGTCATCGCCTGTCCTCAATGCCTTGGAATTTAGTATAAATTTCTATTCTTGTGATTACTTCAAGACAATGGACTTTATTGCTTTAATCTCTGACGGTTCCTATCATGAATATAATTTTGTTGAAGCGGGATGCACCCGGAAGTTACGTTTGGTTTCCAATCCCAGCAAGAAGATACACCGGAACATGGAAACGTTTTCTCTGTCTTTTTCTGATGATTTTCCAATGGAAGGGTATAACTACCTGGCACCAACGTTTGACGGCGGAATACCAACGCAAGAAGGGTACGAGATTGACGGAAAGTTACTATCTGATTATAGCGTCTTTGTCTTGGACGGTTCGGATGCAGAAATAACCAAGATGCCTTCCGTAAAGAAGAATCTTTTGATTGATATTCCCAGCCAATCGGGTGTAACCTATGACGGTGAAAAAGTGGTATTTGAAAAGAAGGACGTTGCATTGAAATGCTGGATGCGTTGCAATGATGTTACAACCATGTGGCGCAACCTTAATTCTTTGGTTTACGACCTGATTACGCCAACCAGCAAAACAGATGACGAAGGCTACGAGTATAAGGATTCAGAGCGTGTTTTTTATGTCGATAGTCTGGGCGAAGAATACCCCTGTTATTTCAGCGGCTTGTCAGCATCTAAATTTCAGCTATTATCAAATGACCGGGTTTGGCTTGAATTTACCTTATCATTGACTTTTACTTCCTTCCGAGTAAATGGTGTTGAATACCTTCTTGCTACGGAGGCAGGCGAATTGATTGTTACAGAGGACGGTGAATATTATATAGATTTGAAAGATTATGCCAATTAAAAAGAAGAAAATCAGTGAATTAACGCTTGCTGATAGCATGGTAGGATTGTACACTATTGGCGTTAAAATGGTGAACGGTGTACAGACAAGTGTCAAAGTGAGCCTTGAATTTATAAAGAAGGCTTATGATGATGTAGTTGCAGCAACGAAGAAGGCCAATGATGCAGCGACAGGGGCTAACAATGCGGCTTCTTCTGCCAGTAGCGCAGCTTCTTCCGCTAACGGTGCGGCTACGAAAGCCAATAAAGCTGCTGAAAATGCTGATAAAGCAACAGAGGCAGCAAATACGGCCACAACTAACGCTAATAATGCAACTAAGAAGGCCAATACTTCCGCTACAAATGCAGACAATGCGCGTGAAGGTTTAGAGGAAATAAAAACTGATACTGTAGCCGCTACTAAATCCGCTAATGATGCAGCAAGTTCAGCAAACAACGCAGCAACGAAAGCAAACAATGCAGCAACCAGCGCAAATACGCAGGCTGACCGGGCAAAGGCACAGGCTGACAACCCGCCGAAAATGGGCGATAACGGCAATTGGTGGAAATGGGATGAAAGCAAGAAAGCCTATGTTGATACGGGTGTTTTGGCAAAAGGTGGTGTTATTTACCCGACTTTCGCGATTGAAGATGATATGTTCCTCTACATGAGTTTTGAAGACGAAGTAAGCCCGCAGCTTATCAAATTTGATGAAGAAACAGGGCAGCTTTATTTGAATGTTGGATAATTAAAATATACGATTATGACAAAAATTGCATTAGGCAAAGTTGCCTTTACAGACAAGGGAAGTTATTCGAGTACGGTCAAATATGCTCGCCTTGACTTCATCGTAACGGATGATAGTTGCTATCTATCATTGAAGGATGAAAACACTGGGCACGCTATAACAGAAACGGCATGGTGGCGTTGTATCGCGAAAGGTTCGCAAGCAACCGAAGCTGCTGTAAAAGCATTGGACGCGACCAGCAAGGCGTTGGAAGCGGTCAAGAAGGCCGAAGCTGCCGTTGTTCAAGCCACACAACAGGCTGCAAATGCAAGTTCAGCCGCAGGTAGTGCCAATGCCGCTGCCGAAGTTGCAAACGGCCTTATTGCTGATACTGAAACGGAGCTTGCCACGCTTCGGGGGCTTCTTTCCGAAGTAAGAGCCGCCACGAAAACCGCGCAAGATGCTTATGACCTTGTTTCCAAGATTAATGGCGTTGATGTATTTGCAGGAATACCAGCAACCCTTGTGGTGGAGGAAACGATAAACGCCGTTGTAGGTTCTTCACCTATTATCGCAAAAGAGCTATTTCCAAAGACAGCCAATCAGAGCGTCATTTTTCAGCTTTCATCCGGGAAAGGTTCAGTTACACCGGACGGCGTTGTATCATCGCCTACAGAGGCCGGGAATATGGTTATCAACGTGATTTCAACTATATCATCAGCACTTTGGAAACAAGTAACGGTGAAGTTTAGAGCACTTCAAGCCCGAACAACAGAGAACGGAACAGCCCGGACAGCAGAGGACGGAACAGCAATAGAATGTTAAACTTTTAAATATCAAAATAATATGAAGATTTCAGAAATGCAATTAGTAACCACCTTGACAGGTGAAGAATGTATTGAAATAGTACAGAATGGTGTTTCTAAACGTTGCACCCTTGAACAGATCGCAGCAGCCCAACCGGATAGTAACGGTGTTTACCCGGATGTTCCTTTAAATCGTGTGACTTTGAAACGATTCAGCGGACAGACAAGCCCAACCCCTGTTATCACTGATAACTTGGGCATGATTGATTCTATTGCAGCAACAGCCTACCCGGTGTTGATTGACCGCAATAGTAATATTGTGGCCTACTTGAATGGGAATAATGTTGCAAAGACGGCTGACGGCCTGACGGCTACACTTGACGATTGGACTTTACAAGCCATGTTACGGTGTGGCGGTTTTTACCGGAAGTATGAATACAACGCATCTACCAATGAGAAAATTTTCAAGTTCTCAACGAAGAAGGTGAGGGGCTACAAGTATGTCCGTCGCCGTTTTCTCAACCTTTTCGGCGGAACCGTAGAAACGCAAGATAGTAAACCTATGCTTTTATCCAATGCAAATAAATGGACTAAGCAAAGTTACAGTTTGACACAGTATCATCAGTATGCAAAAAATCTTGGTGATAATTTCCGGGAAATAGCAACACAAGATCGAGAAGTGTATAGAATGTATTTTTGGTTGCTTGAAAAAACGTTCAACTCTCAAAGTGTCTATGTTGGTATTTCAAATATTAGCTGGGATTGGTGGGGAAAATTTACACAGGCTGCAAATGGCGGTCAATCTTCTTATGCTCAATTCCATAAGACCGGAGAAACAATGAATATTTCCGGCCATAAAGGAGAAAAGAGTATTACCGTTTCCAATTCTGATGCAGTACAAGTTACCGTAAAACCCTACAAATGGTTGTGGCGTGAAAATATGCTTTCCGGGCCATATTGGATTTGGGAAACTGGATATTTGAAGAAGGACAGCACTTGGTATCGTTGTAAAGACCTCTCAAAGATCGCTTTCACTGTTACAGCCGATTATGAAGCTATCTGTGAAGATTGCGGAACCGGAACAGGCGGCGGTTATATCTTGGAAAATTATGCTGATACGCTTATACCCCAATTGCTTGGCGGCTCTACTACTATCGGACATTGCGACAACTATTGGAGACAGGCTTCTCCTGGTGCTGGTACGGTTTATATTCCCGCTGGTGTTGGTGGTGCGTACAACGGTGGTGCTCTTGGTGTCTCGTGTGTGGCCTCGAACTCCGTTGCCTCGTCCTCGCCCGCGTACTGCGGGGGTGCCCTTGCTTCCGATGACCCGACCGACACGATACCCGATGGGGCGGTAGTGGCGTAACGAAGTGAAGCAAAATCGGTCTTGGAAATCGGAAAACCGAAAGAATTGAAATCGAAATCGGGGTGGCTTGTCCGTCCCGTGGGCTTTGCTCTCAACTCCCGCTGGTGTTGGTAGTGCGAACAACGGTGGTGCTCTTGGTGTCTCGTGTGTGAACTCGAACAACGTTGCCTCGAACTCGAACGCGAACTACGGGGGTGCCCTAACTCCTAAATGCTTTGTAGCAGCGAAGTAAAAATATTAAAGTAAAAAAAGAATTTCCTCGGAGAGCAAGTTGCCTCACTAATTGCAAGGAATTTCCCTTGCCGCCTGGATAGGATTCAAAACACGAAAGGCGAGTGAAATATGCTACATTATTGGCCGGTTAGTAGCGGATAGAAGCAATTGTAAGCACAGTTTGAAATGCCGTCCATTCAGAAGGAAGCAACCTTCTGTAAAACACATTGAAATGTTATGAGTAAAAGAACATTTGTCGATTTAAAGGAGATAGCGAGTTTTAACAGCCTGTATAATGCTTGGCGTTTGTGCAGTATGGGCGACGGTAAAGACGAACGCAGAGATGTAATTGATTTTGGAAACAATTTAACAGCAAACCTAAAGAGCTTGCGCAAACGGTTACTTGATGAAACTTGGGTTCCCGATACTGGCCGTAACTTTTGGCTATACACAGAAAAGAAATGGCGAAAGATACATACGGTTGGAATTGAAGATAGGATTGTACATCAAGCATTAGTTTATCACTTTTCCCTTCAGCGGAGATTTATAAACCGGACGTTTGGAAGCATCAAAGGCAGGGGAACACTAAAAGCCAATAAACAAGTCCGTAAAGACTTGCACCGAAGCGGTTTTGAGTATGTTATCAAGCTGGATGCAAAAAAGTATTATCCCAACATTAATAAACTAAAGTTGATTGGGCTTATACGCTGGAAGTACAAAGGTGAAGCGGCTCTAAGATTATTTGAGAAAGTAATTATGAGCTATCAGCCGGAAAGTGAAATTGGTGTTTCGATCGGGGCTTTGACCTCGCAAAACAACGGGAACTTTTATCTGACACCTTTTGACTATTTTGTGTTGCAGATTCTTGGCGTGAAATACTTCTCCCGTTATGTGGATGATATGGTTATTATCTGCAAAAACAAGAAGAAGGCGGCAGAATGGATTCCAAAGATGAAAGAATTTGCGGCTCAATTTGGTATTACATTCGGGAAAATAGAAGTATTTCCCATATATGCCCGGCGAATTGATTTTTGCGGATATGCAGTGAATAAAGATAATGTCCGGTTGCGGAAAACAACAGCAATGCGATTTATTCGTAAACTTAACGATTTTGATAAGCGTCCGGCCATTAATGGAATGTATGAAAGAAACAGCGTTTGCAGCTATTTAGGAATGTTGAAGTATTGTGATAGTAATAACCTTTTAAAACAATTAAAAAATGAACACAGTGAAGTTTTTAGGCGTATCGACAGATATGCCAAGGGAAAAGGAAGTAAAGACAATGATATTGCCTGTACCTCAACCGGGAATAAACGAATACAGAAGGCTCTATAATTATCGCGAAGTAGAACAGGAAGAAACAGCAGAGGACAACGAGCAACGCGCTATCGTGGCCGTCCCATGTGCTGATTTTGTTGCTGTACAAGCAGACTATGAACCGACTGTTGAAGAATGGAGAACTGTTTTATCTGAGAATGGATTTACTGATGAACAAATTGACGTAATTCTTGCAGGTGAGTAATGCCAAAGATTAGTTCTATTTCCGTAAAATATAGGGGCGGCTTTCGCGGCTCCTATATTGATATTTCCCAGCTTATTGATAAGCGGGTGAAACTTGATGTTATCGACTTTAAAAAGGAAGAAAAGAGTAACGTCAGAAATTGCGAATTTTATTGCCGTATGCAGTTGCGAATTTCGGGTGTCTTATGCGTCACTTGGCATTCTTCGGAAGTACTAACACACTTTCTTGAAGATTGTCGCGAACACCAACAGGACACCGGAGAAATTGTATTTCCAATAGAAAGTTGTATGTTTTCTGTTGGTGATGATAGGGCTTATTATTTGATTGACGCTCCGGGTGATGCTTTTGAACCAAGCGAAAAAGAACTTGAAAAAATGTTCGAAAAAGCACGCCGGAATAAAAGGTAAAACAACTATGATTACGCTGTACAATGGAAATCAAGAAATAGTTCTTCCGGTAACGGATGATAGCTATTCATATAATGCTGTAATGGGTGAAAATAGCATGACACTGTATTTTTCTTCGGAAAAGTACATTGAAATCCCCATAGGCTCATATTGCGATTTTGGCGGAGAACGTTATTCTTTGAAAAAGGATAGCAATTTCACCAAACAAGGAACCCGTAACTTTGAATATACGCTGTTATTGGAAACAGACCAAGCGGATTTGAAATTATGGAAGATTCGCAACCCGGTTGATAATCGGATTAAATTCTCATATACTGCAACGCCTCGCGAACATCTTGAACTGTTTGTAGCAAACGCCAATCGCCGTAGTAGTGGTTGGAGCGTGGGCGCGTGTATCGACGGGAAAGAAGTAACCTTCGAATATAATCATACCTACATTTTTGACGGCCTAAATGATTTTGCCAGCCAGTTAGGTACGGAGTGGCAGATAACAAACAAAACAATTCATCTGAGAAAGGTTGAATACAACAAAGAAAATCCGCTTATTCTTTCATATGGGAAGGGAAACGGGTTTAAAACAGGCATTGGCCGCGAAACAGGCGATGTCCCGGTTGAGATTCTGTTAGTACAGGGTACAGATAAAAACATTGATTTTAGCAAGTACGGAGCAAAAGAACTTCTCCTGCCGAAATCTCAAACACTCGATTACGAAGGCAGGACGTACATAACTTCCGCTGACGGTCTTTCTGTAATGAACGCAAACAGGCAATTAACAACTGCGCATGAAGATAGCTTGGATTGTTCTGAAATTTATCCCAGCCGGAAAGGAACGGTTGAAAGCGTTATTGTAGTTGATGCAGAAAAGAATTTTTATGATTTTATTGATAGCTCGATTCCAGATGATTTGAACTTTGAAGATTATTTGATTGAAGGTGAAAATATGACTATCATCTTCCAAACGGGTATGCTTGCAGGCTCCAACAAAGAGTTTGAAGTAAAATACTATCACGAGCCCAAAACCGTTGCAGGAAAAGAGAAGGCCGGAAAACGCTTTGAGATTGTCCCGCAGGAAATAGACGGGATAACCATGCCGGACGGTTCGACCTTTACGCCACAACCGGGCGATATTTATGCAGTGTTTGGCATCCAATTGCCTGATGCTTATATTTGCGATAACCCCACGAAGACAGGTGCAAGCTGGGATATGTTCAGAGAAGCCGCAAAATACCTTTATGAGCATGAAGATAAGCAATTCACTTTCAACGGAACTTTGGACGGAATTTGGGCGAAAAAGCGTTGGTTGCAGATAGGCGGAAAGATTGTTTTGGGCGGTTATGTTAACTTCTCTGATAAGCAATTTCACCCGCAAGGCTCACTTATTCGCATGGTAGGAATCAAACGGTATGTAAACAAGCCATATATGCCGGAAATTGAGCTTTCAAACACAACATCCGGCGGTTCAATTTCCAGCGATTTGAATAAACCGGGACAGAATGAAGTTGTCATTGATGACAAGTACAAGGATTCTTTAAGGTTTACCAAACGCAGGTTCCGGGATGCAAAAGAAACAATGCAAATGCTCGAAGATGCCCTGTTGAACTTTTCGGGTGCAATCAATCCGATAGCCATACAAACGATGCAGTTATTGGTTGGCGATGAAAGTTTGCAGTTTCGTTTTGTGATGTCAAAGGAGAACCCGGTACAAGTTTCTCATAACATAACCTATGATGAAACAGCAAGAGTTTTGCACGTTCCCGGCGGTCTTATCCAGCACATGACGCTTGATATTAAAATCCTTTCTTCTTCCCATAAGACTAACGAATACAAGTTTTGGCAAATGGAGGAATATAATTCAGCGTCATTGGTTGATGAAGGTGCCAAATACTACCTGTACGCAAAAGTAAGCAAGACAGAGGAAAAAGGAACGTTCCTGTTGAGCGAAACCGCTATTAAAATGGAACAGATAAGCGGCTATTATCATTTGCTTGTTGGTATTCTGAATAGCGAATACGACGGCAGCAGAAGTTTTGTTGAATTATACGGGTTCACTGAAATTCTTCCGGGAAGGATAACAACTGAACGCATCGTATCTCCAAGCGGAACGACTTACTTTGACCTTATTGCGGAAGAAATAGGGGGAAAGATTAAATTTGCTGCCGGTTCATCCGGATTAGAAAACTTGGATGAATGGGCAGAAGTAAGCAAGGATATTTCAGCCGCCAATGATTCGGCCAATAAAGCCAACAAAGCGGTTGAGAACTTAAACGATTATGTGGATGGAGCTTTTGCAGACGGCATAATAACCGAAGCCGAAGCCAAAGCGATTGAGAAGTACATTAATGTGGTTAAATCGGCCAAGGCTGACGTTGAAGCGACATACACTAAATTGTATTCAAACGTCTATCTCATAGGTACCCCCAAAACAAATTTGCTCAACGCAAAAGTTACATTCATGGGGGCTGTTGATGCCTTATTGCAGGCTATCAATGACGCTATTTCCGACCAAAAGACTACCGAAGCGGAAAAGAAAAACGTTGACGCTAAATATGCCGCCTTCAATACCGCCTATTCTTCCATGTCCCAAGCGATAGAAGCTGCCAATAAAGCTATCCAAGACACGTTGAAGGGGTATTCAGATGAAGCCTTACAAGCTGCCAAAGATGCCGCGAAAGCTGCCGCAGACGCCGCTAATAGCGCAGGAGAAGCGAACAAGGCTGTTGGTGATTTAGGCGATTATGTTGACGGGGCGTTTTCCGACGGTATTATTGAAGAATCGGAAGCGAAGGCCATTGAAAAATATATTAATACCGTCAATGCGACAAAATCGGCAGTAGAAGCGACATACACCAAGCTATATGCAAATGCTTATTTATCCGGTACGCCTAAAACGAACTTACTCAATGCAAAGGTGACGCTTTTCGGTGCCATTAGTAACCTTATAACCTCAATAAATACAGCCATTAAGGATGGAAAGACAACGGTGGAAGAAAAGAAGGACGTTGATAGTAAATTTGCAACATTCAATTCTGCATACGCCAGCTTTAATACAGCCGTTGAAGCTGCCAATAAAGCTATCCAAGACACGTTGAAGGGGTATTCAGATGAAGCAAAAGACTATACAGACGAAATCTCATTAACGCTCAAAGACAATGTTGCAAAAAATCTTGGATATACCAACTATGCGGCTTTGGAGAAGGATGCAACGGCGGGGAAAACGATTATAAACGGAGGAAAAATAAATACCGTTTTGATTGAAGCGGCTGCGCTTGTTACGTCTCAACTTCTTGCAGATGTAATTAACGGTAACGGGCTTAAAATAGGCGAGGATAAATTTGTTGTTACAATTGATGAAAATAAGAAGGCCAGTGTATCAATAAAAGGCCATGTAGAGGCAGAAAGCGGAACCTTCAAAGGCAGGGTAGAAGCAAATGAAGGCGTATTCTATGGCTCTGTTGCCGTTCCTCCACAGGAGATAGCTAACAATAAAGACGATTTAACCCTTTCTTTTAAGAATGGTTTTAACTTTGCTGGATTGCTTTCAAACGGAGTAAAGAAAATATTTTTGCCAACCACGGTAGAATATTCAGGTGTTGAGTGCTCAATAGTCAATTACGGTGGGGCTACCAACGGTTATTATGAAATAAAGACAGTACCAAGTAATACCTTCTTGTATAGCGGAACACCGAAGAACAGAAATACAATCAATTCAATAAAACTATATGGAACATCACAACTAAAATTAAAAGCAATAAAGGTCAGTGGTTCAATACGCTGGTTTATAGAAAATTACACGGAATTTTCCTTTGACTACATTAATAGCTGCTTAACTAACGGAATACCAAGTCAAATGGCACGTTGCTTGGGTAGTTATTGGATGGCTTCTCAAAGCTCATTAGTTGTAAAAGCGTGTAACGACGGAAATACAGTTAAATTTTCTTCATATAATGCTGACGGACGCTTTTCGTTTGCCTTCACTAAAAGCAGGGCTTCAAATAGGGATTACACTATAATTGTAAGAAACGAAAGCGGGAATAATTGCCCATATCGTATTACAAACAAAACAAGTTCGGGCTTTACGATAGAATTTAATTTTCAATACGTAATGGGTATTGAAGGTGTTGCAACCGTTTATGTAGATAGCGGAAATTGGGGATTTGATATTTTTGAGTTTGACACATAATCGCCTGTTAATTAAATAAAGAGGGTTAATTAGATAATAAAAACGCTTCCATTATAAGCGTTTATTGGTAGTTTTGAGGAAAAAAGTACTAAAATGGAATATTTTAAAAGTTTGATTATCGGATTGATAACTGGTGTAGCCGCTTATCTCAATCCAATTTCGGGGGAAATTAAAAGCCTTGTGGCAGTATTTGCCCTTAATTTTCTGTGTGGGCTGTTTGCAGCCTTACTCGTTAATCACGAAAGTTTTTCTTTCAAGAAGGCTTTTAGGTGTGTAGGTGAAGCCGCTATTTTTTTTGTGCTTGTTTGCTGTATTTATTTTATAGGTGAGCATAAAGGGAATCCCGGCGGCGCATTGCAGTGCGTGTCATTCATCACGTATAGCGTATTCTATTTTTATGGTGTGAATATTCTCCGAAACATAAAAGAAATTCTACCCAATGAAAGTTTAGGCTTTAAAGTGGTGGCATTCCTTCACTATGTACTAAGTGTTGAGTTTATAAAAAACATACCATATCTAACAAACTATTTGAAAGGGCAAAATAATGGCTGATGTAACGAAACTTGCGCCGTTCATCCTACGATGGGAAGGCGGCTTTGTCGATGACCCGGACGATTTGGGCGGGGCTACTAATCGAGGTGTAACTATTGGAACCTATGCGACTTATTGCAAAAAGAAAGGTTATCCAACACCAACAATTGAAAGATTGAAAAACCTATCGGACAAAGATTGGACGGAAATTCTTAAAACACTGTATTGGGATAGGTGGAAAGCTGACAATATTGCATCGCAATCGGTTGCTAACATTCTTGTTGATTGGGTTTGGGCTTCGGGAGTTAATGGTATCAAAATACCGCAACAACTACTTGGTGTAACCGTTGACGGGATAGTAGGAGCCAAAACACTTACTGCCTTAAACGCTCGGAATCCTAAAGAACTGTTTGAGGAAATAAAAGAGGCTCGTGTACAATTTATTGAAGATATTTGCCGCAAACGTCCGGCAAACAATAAGTTCAAAAAAGGTTGGTTGAATCGTATTAATAGTTTAAAGTATGTTGGATAAGTTTTTAAAGTTGATTGCATCATGCATTTTAAAATGTCCGTTGCAACTGTTGTTGTTCTTGGTTATCTTTTCTTCATGTGGAACTCATAAAACAGCGACAAAAAGCGATTCTTTTGCGCAAAGTAATGAGCAAACGCAAATGACTGATACAACGTCTGTAAAGCAGGTTGAACAGTCAAAAGGAGAGGAAGAAACAACCGAAGTAACCACTACAACAAAGACCGAATATGATACTGAAAAGCCAATTAACCCGGAAACCGGGAAACCGCCTGTTAAAAGTGAGGAAACTACCACCACGAAAAAAGAAACCGCAAAAAGAACGGAAACATCATCCGAAACAAACATTGACAAAGGAGTTTCAGAAGATACCAGCAGAGATGAACAACAGGTTTCAAATAGTGAGACAGAAGACGAAAGGGAGGAAAGCACTCAATTCAAACAAATAGGCTGGTGTGCCTTCTCGTTATCCTTTCTTGCCCTAATTAGTTTCTTTATAGTGAAGAAAATTAAAAAACATAAGGCGGTTTCAAATAAATGACTATATTTGCATCGTTGTTGTGGATTATAGCACTAAGTGCTTTTGTCCGCTTAAAAGCCCGGTAACTTCTTCCAAAGTCCGGGCTTTTTCTTGCCTTAAATTGATTTTCTTTCCTTTGCTGATAAGTTATCAAGCGGACGCAAGAAAGTCTCACTACGCAAAGATTTGATAAAAATAACTCTATTTCCCGAAGTTATTAATATAGTCAATCACCTTTCGGTTCGCTTCATCCACTTTTTCCATGTCATAATCAATATAAATGCCGGTAGTCTTACAACCAAACTCATGCCCAAGAGCCATTGATATTGTATCTTTTGATATACCAATTTTATGGGCTATCGTAGCCCATGTGTGGCGTGCCCAATACGTTGTAATGTCCGGGAACAATGGTTTGCGTTCCTTCAATTGCCTTCTTTTCCCTTTGATAACCTTCTCTACAAGTTTAACTTCTCCAATCTCCTGCAGGTTCTCGTTAAGTCTATGGGCATAATCCTTGTAGTTAGTATATCGGTCAAGCATATCCAAAAGCTGCCCTTTCCCTTTGTATCGCTCAATAATCGCCATTGCTTCCGGCTCTACTTTGATTGAATATAATTTCTTTGTTTTCGCCCGGCGGTATTCTATGCGTCCGTTGCGTATTTCCTTCAAATTACACAAGTCAATGGTATTTATTCCAATCAGGTAAAAGGTGAGCATAAACGCATCCAAATACTGCCTCTGATGTTCTTCGCAAGGATAATCTCTGAAATTAACAAGTTGCTGGGGTAATAATGACCTTTTTACAGTGGCCTCGCTCTTAATCTTATACTTTCGGAAAGGATAGCAAGTAATTACTTCCGAATTTAAGGCGTCATTAAAAACGGCACGAATATTCCTCATGTGGATGCTTATTGAGTTAATGGCAGATGTTTCGGACAAATAGAACTCAAAATCTTTCAGCCATTCGTAATTTATCTGCTCAAAAGTTAATTCATCCGGTTTATCGCAGAACGCTACAACTTTGCTAAGAGTATATAAGTAGCTTTCTTTGGTTCTTGGATTTGTCTTTTCCCCTGCAAATTTCCTGCAACGTTCAACAAATAGAGGAAGGGTAGGTTGCACTTCTTTTGGTTCGCCGTTGAGCGTTTCTTGAATTTTATCTTTGATTTGTTTTCCGGTCAATGCATCTAAGGGATCAATGAATAAATCTGAGGGATGAAATTACAAATTCTTATCTTTGCCTTCAAATTTATAGAAAATGGAGTTAAAT
>PPYE01627150.1_pt1 | contig 34239 bp, 26 predicted proteins | sample 1559881 | NCBI WGS metagenome assembly PPYE01 (sample SAMN08240022, study PRJNA423297) | Human gut metagenome, whole genome shotgun sequencing project.
TTTAGTTCCACAGTTGTTTCCCTTTAGTTCCACATCTGTTATTGTTTCGTTCCATATTTGTGGAACGAATTGATGTGTGCTACAAAAGTAGCTAGTTTATACAAGAGAGAGGTGCTTTAATTGTAGAGTGGTTTCTTATATGAATAAGATAACTAATTGAAGCCTGTCTATTTATATACATACGCTTTAATTATACAATCATCATTCGTTTTCTTTCCTAAACATTTATACCTCTCTCTTGTTATTTTCCGAAAAGTATTTGTACCTTTGTCATTGGAACGTAGCACGCCTTTGTGGTGTGCGATTGTGCGTTTCCTCGGCTAGTAGGAAATTGTAACGGATTTTTTAATGCATGCTGGGAAGACGCCTGTACTTCTATGACTTCTCATAGGGTACGGGCTGTCTGCCCGTATGCATTGGGTAGCCGTTACTACCTCCTACTAGCGGGATGTGACAGCTCCGTACTCTTTTATAATAAAAGGTACGGAACTAGTTAATATTATTAATCTAGTTCCGTTTTTTTATGTCAAATTGGCTCACAACAAAACAGATGTCTGAAAGACGCGACATTCAAGAAGCTATTCTAAAGAATTGGGCAAATCTTGGATACATTACGAGTTCCCGAATCGACGATCAGTTGTTTTTGGATGATGAGAGTTTGGATGCTTATCTGGAAGCTCACAAAAGACTTGGTTTAGAAGCAGGTTACCTTTCTAAAATCGTAGAAGAAAAGAAACTGGAACGGGACTTTATCATTTCCAAATACGATGATCTACTATATGTATTGAGAACACAGACGACTTGTAAACCGCTATATGAAATAATCATTCGTGAACTGTCAGCATTGATTCTTCACCCTGTTACCCGCGATATCTTCTATTCAATTTCTACAGGAGAATCAGTAGCGAAAGTGGCTGATCGGCATCGAATTACCTATGGGAAGACATTGCAAATGTATAACTCTATACTTAAAGGGTTGAAACTGAAAAAGATATATTGGCTACTTATCGAAAGCGTGCTATCGATGCTCGTTTTTTATCCTTGGTAGACAATAATAAGAATATAAATGTTGGGCAGGAGGAGTGGATACTTCAATTGCCTGTTCGTAAAGTAGCTGATACCCGGTTGGCTAATATCTTGTATAATCAAGATGTTCGAACGGTGAAAGATTTGTTGGATATAGTATCGGGAAGAGGTTGGAAAAGTCTGTTGAGAATAGAAGGAGTAGGAAAAACTTCCTACTATCATTTATTATCCAAACATAAATGACGGGTAGGACATGATTATGGAAAGAGAGATGATATAAAGAGGTTATTTTAAAGGAAAGATAGAGATTTCAACTTCTAAAATAGCCTCCTTATATTATATATGTATGAACATACGGTCTATCTCTCTGCCTCTATTGTATAAGTAAAGCTGTCTGCCCGATAATATCCGACGTTGTATTCAATAGGTACTCCGTTCACATCATAAACAAATCTTCTCCTTATTAATATAGGGTCATTGGATTTTATCTCCAGTTTCTCTGCAATAAATTCCCCTGCAAGTCTGGCTGAAATCTCCTCCTTGCTGGTCTTTACCACTATATTATATTGGGTTTCCAGCATTTCGTATAATGGGCGTGTATAATCTTCCTCTCCGGTTAGTGGAATATTGGGGTTGAAATAAGAGATGAAGTAAACAAACGGATATTCTTTTTTTCCTCTGACACGCTCCATCACTACACAGCGAGTGTCGGGATTGGAACCTAAATCAAAGAATGTGCCGATTTCTTCGGTTGGACGCTTTAAACTGATATGCAGCTCGAAATTGCGAATCTCGATACCTAACATCTTCATCTCCTGTGAGAAACTAAGCCAGTTCTTTACTCCGCCTACGATACCTTTCTTTACTACCTTCGTTCCGTAACCTTTCTTTCGCACCAAAAGCCCCTCAAACACGAGTTTGTTGATAGCTTGTCTTAATGTGTTCCTTGAAATATGTAATTGTTCAGACAATTCGACCTCGTTGGGAAATAGCTTCCCGTTTTTGTACTCTTCAGATTCTATGAGTCTTCTTAGTATCTCTTCTGCCTGAATATGAAGCGGTTTATCACTATTATGATCTAATTTCATATCTATTCTGATTGGTTTATTTTCAGCAAATATAAGATTTATCAAAAAATAATCCAAGTTTTGTTTGGAATAAAAATAAAATCTATATATTTGCACAATTGAAATTATGTATGAACATATAAAATTTAAAAACGCTATAAACATGAGAAGAGCTAATTATGATAAATTTCCTTCTACGAAGCTGACGGGGATGCTTGTTCAGGGTTGGGATAGTATCATTTCTATGTTAAAAAAGAAAATGGATGCAAGAAAAGTGCTGGCTGTGGATTTATATACAGGAGTATATGAAGAAGAAGTGCTGGATGCTTTTTCAAAAGAATTCTCCGGAAGAGTGATGAATGTACGTGATTTGATGAAACCGGAAAAAGAAATTCAAACGTTGACAGAACGCTTCATGACTGAAGATGTATTATTCGGCTATGTCACCAATTTGAAGCTGGAAGATTATTTGGATGCGGATAAGGTGGCTGCTGCACGGAAGCAAATCAGTGAAGCAAAAGACGCCATTGTAATCATAGGTACGGGTGCTTCTGTTGTTGCTCCGCAGGATGCGATGGTGGTTTATGCGGATATGGCACGTTGGGAAATCCAACAACGTTTCCGCCGGCATGAGGTAAAAGCTTTAGGTATAGACAATCGGAACGATGCCGTTTCTTTGCAATACAAGAGAGGGTATTTCAACGATTGGAGAGTATGTGATAGGTATAAGGAAAGATTGTTTGGCAGGGTAGAATTCTGGATTGACACCCATGTGGCCGGGACACCGAAGATGATTGATAAGGATACTTTCTTTAAAGGGGTAGAGGCAACGGTGAACACACCGTTCCGGGTAGTTCCTTTCTTCGATCCGGCTCCCTGGGGTGGTCAATGGATGAAAGAAGTTACTACATGGTAGACGCGGAAGAAGATGCCGTAGTTTATCTGGGAGTGAAGACAGGAGTGGACAAAGAAGCGATGATCAGCGATTTGCGTAAAGCACAAAAAGGTGAACTGGTGTTCGACGCAGAAAAGTACGTAAATAAGATTCCGACAAAGAAACACGATCACTTCCTGATTCCGGGAGGAACTGTTCATTGTTCCGGTGCCAACAGTATGGTGCTTGAAATCAGCTCGACTCCGAACCTCTTTACTTTCAAACTATGGGACTGGCAACGCTTGGGACTGGATGGAAAACCGCGTCCGATCAATGTGGAACGTGGTAAATGTGTTATCAACTGGAATCGCGATACGGAATATGTGAATGAACACCTTCGCAACCAGTTTAAAGAAGTTGCTTCCGGAGAAGGGTGGGTAGAAGAACGTACCGGACTGCATCCGAACGAATTTATCGAAACTCGTCGCCACCGTTTCTCATCACCGGTGTTGCATCACACAAACGATAGTGTAAATGTACTAAATCTGTTGGAGGGAGAAGAGGCCGTAGTTGAGAGTCCTACTCATGCTTTTGAACCTTTCGTGGTGCATTATGCTGAAACATTTATCATTCCTGCTTCTGTGGGTGAATATACAATAAAACCTTATGGAAAGTCCTGTAATAAGGAATGTGTCACTATCAAGGCGTATGTCAGATTTTAGTAGTTGAACTTTTTAAGCCTAAAATAGTATATGTATGAATATGATAAACGGGTCGTTTTGACCCTGGATGCAGGAGGAACAAATTTTGTGTTTTCTGCCATTCAAGGAAATAATGAAATGATAAGCCCAATAAGTCTTCCGGCGGTTTCTGATAATTTAGACGAATGTTTGGAAGTATTGGTAAAGGGGTTTGATAGAGTAATAGCTGCTATATCAGTTCCTCCGGTAGCAATAAGTTTTGCTTTTCCGGGTCCTGCTGATTATAAGAATGGAATTATTGGCGATTTGCCCAATTTTCCTTCATTCAGAGGAGGTGTTGCATTAGGTCCTTTTTTAAAGCATAAATACAGAATTCCGGTTTTTATAGAAAATGACGGAAATCTGTTTGCTTACGGTGAAGCCTTATCGGGTGCATTACCTATGATAAACAGAGAGTTATCTTTAGCTGGTTGCAGCAGGGAATATAAAAATTTGATTGGTATAACATTGGGAACGGGATTCGGCGCAGGAGTTGTTATAGATAAAGTCTTATTGACCGGAGATAATGGTTGTGGAGGGGATATCTGGCTTATGAGAAATAAGAAATATCCAGATATGCTTGCCGAAGAAAGTGTTAGTATACGCGCTGTGAAAAGAGTGTATGGCGACTTGTCCGGACAAAACTCTGCCTCATTGAGTCCAAAGGATATTTATGACATTGCTGAAGGTATAAAGGAAGGCAACCGTCATGCAGCAATCACAAGTTTTAATGAACTTGGCATGATGGCAGGTGCTGCTGTCGCTTCGATGCTGAATGTTGTGGATGGCCTGGTGGTTATAGGTGGTGGGGTTGCAGGCGCATCAAAGTATATATTGCCTGCTCTGATAACAGAACTTAGAACACAACTGACTACTTTTTCGGGAAATAAGTTTCCATGTGTTTCCATGGAGGTATATAATGGAGAAGATGAATCGGAAAGAGCTCGCTTTTTGAGTTTATCTGATAGTCAGGTTGTCATTCCAGGTACTCGTTTGACTACTACCTATCATCAATTAAAACAGACCTTGGTACTGTGTAGTAAAGAAGGTGCCAGCCGCTCTATTATGCGAGGTGCTTATGCCTATGCGCTACAAAAAATAGACTTAACGTAATATTCGTAAACTAAATATCATATGAAAACACTTAAAAAAATCATTTTCATTTCTATTGTGTTAGGAATGATATCATCATTAATTATTTCGTGTAAAAATGATGATAAGGGACAGACAGGGTTACTGACCTTAAGTACTTTGGAGGGGAAAATTAAGATTGGGGATTATGTTTCTGTAGAACTGTCACTGCCTCATCCTGATTTGATTTCGAAAATTGTGGTTAAAAAAAGTATCGAAGGAAAAGAAGTCAGTTCCTATTTAAAGGAATTGAATGTGAGGGAATTGAGCTTTCCATATACATTTACTGAGGAGATTATTGCCGGTGATGAAAATGGAATATTAGTGTACTCTTTTTATGGAATGGATGAGAATAACAGTGTGGTGGATGCCGCAGATCTGGTTTTAACAGTGGAGCTGGCGCAGATTCCGTTATTGCTAAAATATGACTGGGTATTGGCATCACAAACTATTAAAGGAGAAGATACAGCTACTCCTGACTTGAAAGATGATATACACCGGTTTAATTCAGACTTGACTTGGCAGGTTGATTGGGGATTCATATTCTCAAGTGCCGCTTTGGAAACGTTAAATTCCTATTGTGCATGGAAGGTTACTATGGACGGAGCTACTGTCAAGACTTTATCTACCATTCACTATAATGTGTTTTCACCGTCCCAAGCTTTGATGACTCATTATAATGTATTGCAGTTGTCAGATCGTAAAATGATATTGGAAAGTTATCAAGACCTTTCAGGACTGGGGGGTGACTATTCTTCAAATGAAAGAGTGCTGGAAGTCTATACGCCAGTATCCAAAACCGAAGATTTTACTCCTTATCGGGGACAGAATCCAGATAATTATATTGTAGCGTCTTGTAATCCGGGATCTTATTAATAAACAATCTAATCATAAGAACACATGAATAATTTATTAAGGAGCATAACTTTATTGTTGTTGATGTTTATTCTGGGAAGTGTTAGTGCACAGAATACAAGTTTGAACATCAAAGGTATTGTTCGTGATGCAATGGGTGACCCCATTGTCGGAGCTACTATTTTGCAGCAAGGTTCAACGCATGGAACCATTTCTAATAAGGATGGAGAGTTTTCATTATCTGTTCCGGACAAATCAATGCTTGAGATTTCTTTCATAGGGTATCAAACAAAGATAGTTAAAGTTACCGCGCAAAAGAGAGAATTTAACATCGTGCTGGAAGATGATACACAAGTATTGGCTGATGTGGTAGTGGTAGGATATGGTGTGCAGAAAAAAAGTGATCTGACTTCGTCAATTTCCACTATCAAGTCAGAACAATTATCTTCTACTTCGATAACCTCTTTAGACCAGGGTATTCAGGGAAGAGCAGCCGGTGTAGCTGTTTTGAACACTTCGGGGCAGCCTGGTGCCGGAACTTCTATTCGCATCAGAGGTACCAGTTCTATTAATGGAAATAATGAACCTTTGTATGTGATTGATGGTGTCCCTGTGATTAGTGACGCAAGCACATTCAGTACCGGGACTTTAAAGAATCCTGCTCTTAATCCTTTGACTAATATCAATCCCAATGATATTGAATCCATTGAAATATTGAAAGATGCTTCTGCAACTTCCATATATGGTGCTCGTGGGGCGAATGGTGTTGTACTGGTCACTACCAAACAAGGTAAAAATGGAAAGCCTAAAGTCTCTATCGGAGCTAAATACACATTGCAGCAGGTAACTAAAAAAATGGATATGTTGAATGCAGTTCAATTGGCCGAACTGGGAAATGAAGCAACGGACAATGCAGGTGAAGAAAGAAATCCCGTTTTTGCAGGGTTGAATAATCTGTCTAAACTGAATACGAATTGGCAAGATGAGATATTCCGCACAGCACCTATGCAGAACTATGATATTTCAATATCAGGTGGTAATGATAAAACGACTTATTTTGTTTCCGGTAATTTACTGTTGCAGGATGGTATAATTATTGGTTCAGATTTCGGAAAAGGAAGTTTCCGCATTAATTTGGGGCAGCAAATAAATAAATGGCTAAAGACTGGCGTTTCTGTGAACCTGAGTTATAGCCGTTCAAATGGTGTAGTAACGAACTCGGAAGGAGGATTTGCTTCTTCGATCACTTCTTGGGCATTGGAAATGAATCCGGCTCTTCCCGTGAGAAATGAATCCGGTGATTACATTTATGAAAACAATCTCACTACAACTAACAATGTGGGTAATCCTGTACAAGATGCCTATGAAGCGAAAAATAGAAATACTTCATTTCGGACATTGGCTAATGCTTATTTAGAATGGGTTCCAGTTAAAAATCTAACTTTTAAAACGAGTATCGGTGTCGACTATTTCTATATAAAGGATCAGGCTTTCGCTCCTGGGGAGATAAAACGTGCAGAATCGAATGGTGGTTATGCCAGCGTAGGAAATCGTGACGGTTACAACTGGGTGTGGGAGAATACCGTCAACTATACAAACACTTTTGAGAAGCATACGATTAGCGCTTTGGCTGGTATGACGGCGCAAGCTTTTGTTTCGGAAAATTCGGCGGTTGCAACAGCTGATTTTACAGACGGATTTTTAGGATTCAACTCCATACAGTCAGGAGCATTGCGTCAAGCCGCAAGTTCGGGCATCTCCGAATGGCAGATGTTATCTTATTTGGCTCGCGTGAATTATAATTATGGCGGTCGTTATTTAATGAGCCTGACGGGGCGTATTGATGGATCTTCAAAATTTGGAAAGGGGAATAAATATGGCTTTTTCCCTTCAGTTTCGGGTGCTTGGAGAATTTCAGAAGAGAATTTCATGAAGCAGTTGCAAGCCATTTCGAATATGAAGTTGAGAGTAAGTTACGGTATTGTGGGTAATGAAGGAATTCCTCCTTATAGTTCGCAAGGGTTAATGTACAACACAGAAGCTTATTTTGGCAATAGTGAAGTGGCAACCGGGGTGGTGCCTTATACACTGAGTAATCAGGACCTGAAGTGGGAAACGACTTCTCAGGTAAATCTTGGTTTTGATTTGGGCTTATTCAATAATCGTCTTACCTTAACTGCGGACTATTATCGCAAAAATACGCGCGATTTGCTGCTTGCTATGCCTGTGTCATTTAATACCGGTTATGATACAGCCGTAAAGAATGTTGGCAGTCTGCGTAATGAGGGTTTTGAATTTGCTTTGGGAGTAGTGCCTTTTGCCGGTAAATTCGGCTGGGATATGAATTTTACTCTCGGTTACAATAAGAATGAAATTACAGATTTAGCTGGAAGCCAGGAGAATCTTTCGGGGGCATCTATTTTGGGAGTAACCTATTGGACTAAAATAAATGAGGGTAAACCTATCGGTACAATTTATGGATATAAAACTGATGGTATAGCACAACTGAGCGAAGACTTGTCTAAAATTCCATATTTCTCTGGAAAAACCTTGAAGCATGGCGATCGTAAATATGTCAATAAGAATGGTGATAATGTGATTAATGAGGACGATTTATTTGAATTGGGAAATGCCAATCCGGATTTTACTTTCGGATTCAATAATACCTTTACTTATAACCTGCGCGATCATTCATCCATTGGGCTGACAGTCTATTTGCAAGGTGCGGTAGGTAATGAGATTGTGAACTTCAATAAGTTTTCATTGGAAAGCTTTGACGGACATAAAAACAACTCTGTGGCAGCATTGGAAAGATGGACTCCAGAGAATCCTACTAATAAATATCCTCGTGCCACGACCAAATCATCAGGTACTATTTTATCCGATCATTATGTGGAAGACGGTTCATATCTCAGAGTGAAAGATATCACGTTAAGTTATACTTTCCCCAAAAGCATCCTTCAGAAATTTTATTGTGAGGGACTTACAATCTTTGCCGGATTAAAGAATATTTATACGTTCACCAATTATTCCGGATATGATCCCGAGGTAAGTCGTTTTTCTAACGATAATCTTTCAATGGGAGCTGATTATGGTTCTTATCCGATGTCTAAATCGTATGAGTTTGGTTTAAGAATGAATTTTTAAAAAAGAATAGATTATGAAAAAATACATATTAAGCGTTTTATTGGGTGGAGCATTTATGTTCACTGCTTGTTCGGATTTCCTGGACGAAGAGCCTAAAGGGGATATTACAAGTGAAGGATATTATAAAACTGCTCAACATGCTATATCCGCTACCAATGCTATTTATGATTATTTGATTATCGGATATGCTCCCAATGGATTATGGGATAAAAACTATGGTGGCACTTTCTACAATGATTATTGGGTTCTTCAGGATATGTTTGCTGATAATTCGGAAACAAATCAAACCAGCATTGACTATCAGTCGGTAGAAAATATGCAGATAGACCAATATAATCAGCCTGTAGAATTGTTGTGGAGAGATTTTTATCAAACGATAAAATGTTGTAATGTTGTGATTGATAAAGTTCCATCCATTGATATGGATGTGACTTTAAGAAATCAGTTGGTGGCCGAAGCAAAATTCTTTAGAGCAATGATGTATTTTGATTTGATCCGTATGTTTGGCGATGTTCCTTTACGCGAACATAATGTTGAGAGTGCTGCGGAAGATGTAACTAGCCGAACCTCCAAAGAGACAATTTATGAACTGATCTTTTCGGATCTTAAGACTGCTGAAACCGATTTGAAGTACGCTGAACGTTTTGGCGGGGGAAGACCTTACCCTGCATCTGCATCAGCTTTGTTAGCCAGGGTTTATGTTACTTATGCAGCAGAACATCAGAGTAAGGAGCATTACCAACTTGCTGTAGACAAGGCTAAATCTGTCATCAAGAGTTTCCCTATGCTTAAAAACTACGGTGATTTATTTAAGGTGACCAATCGTTTTAATACGGAAATAATCTGGGGAGTAAACTTTAGTGCGGCGTTGAGTGAAGGTTGGAAAGGTGGACAGTTTTTGGTACGTTTATTGCCTGCCCTTGACGGAGTCAGCAATGCTCAGGGATGGGAAAATGCAACCGAAGATTTGTGGAACAGCTTTGATCAGCAGAATGACCAACGCTTGGATGTTACTTTGAAAAGAAGTTTTACTTATAGTGATGGTAGCGTCGAGGATTTTGATAAGCCTTATGTTTTTAAGTATTGGGATAGCCAGGCTGAACCTAAAGGGAATAATACCGAGGCCATATTTCCGGCAATTCGTACTGCTGAGATGTATTTGATTATAGCCGAAGCTTTGAATGAAATAAATCAAGGAGCTAATGAGGAGGCGGTGATTGCAATTAATGCTGTAAGGAACCGTGCCGGGCTGACCACAGCTGTACCTACCGACTATAAGGGATTTAAAAATGCTGTATTGAACGAGTACCGCCATGAATTTGTGATGGAAGGACATCGTTGGTTTGATTTGACCAGAATGTGTACGCCGCAAGAATTTGTGTCTATCATAAAGGCTGCCAAACCGGAATCTACTCCTAAAGAATACCATGTGAAATTTCCTATTCCTCAAAGAGAAATAGACTTGTCACAAAACACGATTACTCAGAATGAAGGCTATGGACAATAACCAAAATGATAGGATTATGAATAAGTTTATCTATTTGTTGGCCTGTACATTATTTGTATCTTGCCAAAACAATAATAAGTCATCTGTGACAAAGATGGAGGTCGAACTCGATTCGATGTGGTGTACACGGCTAATGCCCGGGCTTGGCGGTGGAGTGACAGGAGGTGACGGTGCTATATCTATAGATTTGAAGGATGGAAGAAGTCTTTTTATGTGGGGAGACTCATTTTTTGGAGATGTTGTTGATGATAAAAGGAGCAAAGACTCTAAATTTGTGATGGGTAACACTTTTACGATTATTAATGAGAAAGGAGAACTGGAGACTTTGTATAGTGGTGATTTGAAGAATCCTTCCGCATATATACCGGCAGAGCAGGACGGAGATTCGCCCCGTTGGTATTGGCCTGGAGATGGATTTGTGAAAGATGGTATTCTTCATTTGTTTATGTCCAAGTTCAGGAAAGTGGGTGAGGGATCTTTTGGTTTTGAATATATGTGTTGTGACTATTTCCGTCTGGATGTGAAAACCATGAAGATCATTGATAAGGTGAATATTCCTGCTGCCAATCAGAATGGTGTACACTATGGACATGCAGTGATGCCTTATCAAAATGCAATCTACGTCTATGGAACAAAGTCGGATTCAACAGGAGCAAAGGCAGTTGTTCATGTGGCGAAAGCTGAATTGGTTGATAATAAGTTGACGAACTTTGTGTATTGGGATGGCGCTGGCTGGCAGTCGGACGCTACTAAAACGGCGAAACTTGAAGGACTTCAGAAAAATATCTCTGAACAATTTAATGTATTTAGTCTAAAAGAAAAGATAGTGTTGGTTTCCCAAAATCGTTCGGGAAATGCCAAAGAGATTTATTCTTATATTGCCGACAGTCCTGAAGGTGCATTTAGTCATGAGAAATTGCTCTATACGGTGGATGAACCTAATTTTGAAAAAGACAATATGATGACATATAATACGATGGTACATCCTCAATACATGAAAAATGATAAAATATTGATGTGTTATAATGTTAATACTTATGATTTGAAGAAGGTATTTGAGAAGGCATCGTTGTATCAGCCTCGTTTCTTTTGGGTACCCGTAGATCATATATTAAAGTGATAGTTATGGTAAAGAATAACTCTTATTTGAAAGCCATTCCCGTGCTAGCCGCTTTTTTTGTTATGGGATTCTGTGATATAGTCGGTATTTCATCCGACTATATGCAGAAGAACTTTAATTGGTCTCCAACCATGACGGGGTTTGTTCCTTCAATGGTATTCATCTGGTTTTTATTTTTAGGGATTCCTGTTGGTAACAGAATGAGTAAATACGGGCGGAAAAATACAGTACTCGCCAGTATGGCGGTGACAGTGGTTGGGATGTTTTTGCCATTGTTGGTCTACAGTAGTGTAACCTGTATTATTGCGTACGTTTTGTTAGGCGTAGGAAATGCTATATTACAGATCTCTTTAAATCCGTTATTGAATAATGTTATTTCTAGCCCTCGGTTATTGACCAGTAGTCTGACGGCCGGACAGGTTATCAAGGCTGTTTCTTCTTTGGTCGGTCCTGAAATTGTATTGTTTGCCACCCTGCATTTTGGTGATGATAAATGGTATTATTGCTTCCCCATTTTAGGCACTATTACATTATTTTTTGCTTTATGGCTGACGTTTACTCCCATTTGGAGAGAGCAGGTGGAAGAGAGTAAAGTATCTTTCTCTGATTCTTTCAACCTACTGAAGAATAGAACTATACTCATTCTTTTTTGGGGAATATTCTTTATTGTAGGTGTGGATGTCGCTACAAACTATGTCAGTTCAAAACTGATGAGTATCCGGTATGACTGGACTGCAGAACAAGTGAAGTTTGCTCCACAAGTATATTTCTTTAGTAGGACGGTTGGCGCTCTTCTCGGTGCTTTCTTACTGACCCGCATTGCAGGTGTACGTTATTTCAAAGTCAATATTCTGGCGTGTATCCTGATGCTTGTATTATTGATCGGTATTCAGAATCCCGCTGTTAGTCTATTGTGTATTGGCGGAGTCGGCTTTTTTGCTTCGTCTGTATTTTCTATCATTTATTCGATGGCATTTCAAGAGTGTCCTACAAAAATGAATCAGATTTCTGGATTAATGCTGACGGCTGTAGCCGGAGGAGGAGTGGTAACCCCTGTTATTGGGTTTGCAATAGACAATGCCGGAATTACAGCTGGGGTTATTGTCATTTTGCTTTGTGTATTGTATCTCACCTACTGTGCTTTTGCGGTAAGAGAACGCAAGAGTGGGGAGCAGACAGCTTTATAATAAATTAAAATATAATGATGAATCAGAACTTAATAAAAGGATTAGCAGTAGCTGCTATATGGTGTAGCAGTACTCTTGTACTTCAGGCAGCACAAGATAATATAGCTCCACGGGCGCACGTCACGGTATCTAATGTGTTGAATGAAAATTATGCTGCCAACAACTTGGTTGACGGTAAAATAATGTATGGTGATAAGGGCGAATGGGCTTGCAAGGGGAGCGTTACATCGTGGGGAGTCATGTATACTCCGTGGGCACAGTTGGAATGGGATGAAGAAGTGTGTGTGGATCGAGTGGTATTATATGACCGTGTGTCTCTTGCTGAACATCTTGCCGGTGGAACTCTTCAGTTTAGTGATGGATCTCAGCTTAGTGTAACAGCTATTCCCAATGATGGAAGTCCGAAAAGTATCTCTTTTCCTAAGAAAAAGGTGAAATGGATTCGTTTTGAAGCAACAGACGGTAATGGAAAGAATTTGGGGTTGTCTGAAATCGAAGTTTTTGCCGCACATGGTGATCAAACTGACTATGTGGAGTGGGTTGACCCTTATATTGAAACTACCCGGGGACGATGGTTCTTCTGTACTCCGGGAGGACGTCCCTTTGGTATGGTGGCTGCTCATGCTTTTACCCGCAATAAAAATCAGGGAGGTGGCGGATACAATTATAATTTTCCGGATATCTTGGGATTCTCTCAAATAAATGAGTGGATGATTTCCGGTCCGAACATAATGCCGGTTGTAGGGGAAATAAATCCTACTGAAGGTATGGCAGGATGGAAATCGCCTTTTAAACATGAAAGTGAAATAATTCAGCCAGGCTATCATCGTCTGTATTTGGACCGATATAAGACTTGGGTGGAATATACGGCAACAGAGCGGGCTACATTCTATCGTTTGAATTATACCGAAAATGTAAATGCCAAATTATTGGTGGATGTAGGTAGTGTTTTGGGTAATTGCTCTATGGATAAAGCTACCTTACTGCGTGTCAGCGATACACGTGTTGTTGGAGAATTTTTCACAACAGAACGCTTCTGGGGCGGTCCGGACAGCATAAAAATAAGTTTTGTACTAGATTGTAACCGCCCTATAAAAAGTATTGACGGATGGAATGAGAAGGGCGTCTTGCCCGATGTTGAGGCCATTGCGGGGAATGCTGCAGGTATGGTCTTGAACTTTGGACAGCTAAATGCTGAAGAGTTGCTTTTTAAGATGGCACTCTCCTATACCAGTGTAGACAATGCAATAGCCAATATGGATGCGGAACTGAACCATTGGGATTTTGACAAGGTTTGTAAAGAAACCCGTTCAATCTGGAATGAGGCTTTAGGACGTATAGCTGTTGAAGGTGGTACGGATACTCAACGTATCAAGTTCTATACTGACCTTTGGCATGTATTGTTAGGACGGCATAAAATAAATGATGTGAATGGCTATTATCCGGATTATGCCGGAAATAAATACGTCAATAAACGTACGTCTGAACCTATGAAGGTACGTCGTCTTCCGCTTACAGCCGATGGAAAACCGAAGTTTAATATGTATGGCTTTGACGGGCTTTGGTTGACACATTGGAATTTGAACGTTTTATGGGGGCTGGCATGGCCCGAAGTCATGGATGATTTATCTGCTTGTCTGGTTCAGTATGCTGATAATGGAAAACTGTTGCCTCGTGGGGCATGTTCGGGTGGATATTCATTTATTATGATCGGTTGTCCGGCTACTAGTTTACTGGTAAGCACATATATGAAAGGAATTATGAAAAAAGCCGATCCTTTGCATACACTTGATGTCATAAAACGTAATCATATGCCTGGCGGAATGATGAGCTATGAGAGTGCTGATGATTTAAAGTTTTATATCAGTCATGGTTATTGTCCGGACAATGCAAGCAAAACTCTGGAATGGGCATTTCAAGATTGGGGAGCAAGCCGGATGGCTGCAAGGTTGGGAAAACGCTCGGAAGCGCGTATGTTTGAAAAACGTTCACGAGCATGGACTCCTTTATTCAATGCGGAACAGGGGTTGGTATTTCCGAAAAAGAGAAATGGTGAATGGTTGCATCAGGATGGATTGAGTGGAAGCGGTTGGGTGGAAGCTAATTCCTGGCAGGCCACCTGGTCTTTGTCTCATGAACTACCTAAGTTGGTAAAGATGATGGGAGGTGCTGATAAGTTTTGTGAGAAGTTAAATTTTGCATTTGAGCAGGCAAAGGATTTAGATTTTGTTTATGCTTACAGTGGAGGATACGTAAGTTATGCTAATCAGCCCGGATGTTCTAATGCACACGTCTTTACCTATGGTGGAAAACCCTGGTTGACACAATATTGGGTGCGTCAGGTAAAAGAACGTGCGTATGGGGGAATTACTCCAGATAAAGGGTACGGTGGTCATGATGAAGATGAAGGTCAAATGGGAGGTGTCAGTGCTTTGATGGCACTTGGACTATTTAGTGTAACAGGGACGGAATCTGATACTCCATACTATGATATTACTTCACCTGTTTTTGATAAGATTACAATCAAATTGAATAAAAATTATTATGAAGGAAGTACATTTACTATAACTACCCACAATAATTCTGCTGAAAATTGTTATATCCAACGTGCGCAATTGAACAATGTGGAATGGAATTATGCACAATTTGATCATGCAGACTTTGCCAAAGGAGGAAAGCTTGAGTTATGGCTAGGTAATCAGCCCAATAAATCGTGGGGAAAGCTTAAATATTTGGCTCCGGACTCAGATTTATAATTGAAATAGAAAGTTGCTATTTCTCTATTAAATAACTGGAACAATGTCGATTCTGGCATTAATACTGGGTGTGGTTCTGTCATAACTAATAATGTTGACAGAACCACTTTTTTAAGAGGCTGGAGATGCGTTGGAAGGATAAAATTTGATTTGTTTGGATATGGAAAAGGAAACGGCGTCTATTAAAGAGAAGAAGACGCTATCTTTGCCCGAATCCTGCTCAATGATTGCGGAGTGATCCATAGATAGGAGGCTATATGCTTTAAAGGTACATATTGCAATAGTTCCGGTGTCTCTTTGATAAGAGTAAGATAACGCTCTCTTGCCCGCGGACTTCCGGAGCTGATAAGCCAGTTTTCTTGTAAAAGTAGTTGACGGTCCATCAGGTGAAGTCCCAGATTGGCGAGTCCGATAGAGGAGGAGAATAGTTGATTCAGAGCAGTCCGGGAAATACAGTAAGCTACACTATCACACATTGCTTCGATATTGATGAGCGAATATGCATTATCTACATATCCCCAGACGGAGAAGGCAGCTTCTCCGTCTGAAGCAAACCAAATGGTGGTATCTACTCCGTCTTTATGATAATATGCCCGCCAGATCCCTGTTCTTATGAAATAAAGATTGTTATTCCTGGTTCCTTCGCGTACAATTAATTCTTTCTTTTTGAAATACACTTCTTCCATACAGCCCAGTAAAGTCTGTATATCAGTTTTCGATACCTTATATTTATTGCAAAGTTTTTCAATGAATGTATCCATGCTGCAAAGATACTCATCGTCAGCGGACCATGAAGCGATCTTTGAAATAAATTCCGATAATATAAAGCATTGTTAATAACTCGGCTAATGGTACGGCCAGCCAAATACCTGCTACACCCAAAAGCGGAGGAAGGGTAAAGAAACCTATCAACATAAATACAATTCCCCGGAGAAGAGTGATGATCGTAGCTCGTTGTCCCCGTTCAACGCTTTGATAGTAACCTATTCCTATCATGTTAACCGCAAAGAAAATAAATCCGATTCCAAAAAATGGAATTCCTTTTACCGCTATGTCAAATGCGGGATAGCTGCGGTCGATAAATAATGAAACGATATTCTGACTGCATAGCACAGTGATGATGAAAAAACAGATTCCACAGATTAAAGCTGTCCGGAAGGCAAGATGCAACGCTTTTCTGACACGATCGGGTTGTCCGGCTCCGAAGTTGTAGCTGATAATCGGTTGTGCGGATTGTGCAATAGCATTGTAGACCATAAAGATGATGGGGAAGAAATAACAGGCAATGCTGAATGCTGCTACTCCGTCTTCTCCGAGATGGCGGATGAAAACATAGTTTCCTAAAAACATCATACAGGCGATAGACGCCTCACTGATGAAACCGGAGGTTCCCAGTTTTATCATGTAACCGACATTGCGGAAGGTGAGCATCAGACTTTTTATACTCAATTTAATGCGGTATAAACGGATGCTATGAGAGAATCGTAGAAGGTAGATTAGAGTCATTAATCCCCCTGCAATGGTTCCTAGACTGGTTGCGAAGGCGGCTCCCATCATTCCCCAGCCAAACTCGAAAATGAAAATATAGTCTAAGATAATGTTGAGTATGGCAGCAACGGCATTACACATCATGGCATAGTTGGGCGAACCGTCCAGCCGGATAAAGAACATACCTGTGCTTAATAGTTCGTAGAATATCAGGAATGGTAGATACCATAACATATATTCTATCACAAGCGGCAACAGCTTTTCCGAACTGCCGAGCAATTGTGCCAATGGTTCTACAAATAGGCAGCACAACACAGACATCACTAATATAATGAGTGAAGAGAAAATAAGAGCTTGTGTTATATTGATGCTTGCCGCCTTATTTTTCCCTTGCGATAAATGAATGGAGGCAACTACCGATCCTCCGATTCCGAACATCAGTCCGATTCCGGTGGCAATCATAAAGAATGGTGCCGCGATATTGACGGCTGCCAATGCATCGCTGCCAATTCCTTTCCCTACGAATATCCCGTCTGTGATGACGAATATAGCCGAGAAAACCATTCCGAGTACTGTAGGAACCAATAATTTGCGGAATAACATGGAAACGTCCATACTGCCGAAATCAATACTATCTTTCATAACTTTCTATCTTTTGTTTGTTAAATCGGGTGCAAAGGTAGGGGTCTGAAAGAAGATAAAAATTACCATTTGGTAATTTTATCCCATTTGTTGGATTTTTACAAAGTTATGATATTCGTCTCGACGAGGGGGCGATGAAAACCTATATCCATTGGTTTGCGAATCTGAAGGAGGGTATGTTACGGAATAAAGTCTCTTTGGACTTTATTTGATGATTATCTTCATTGCTTGTGCATCAAATGTCACAGATTCGTTTCGGAATAGTCTTTCTATATGTCCGCTCGTAATCATCTCATTTGTGGGGAGACTATACAATTGTGGGTTGTCAATCAGCATGATCGTGTCGCAGAGAGACAGGGCAATGTCCAGGTCGTGTGTGGAAAACAGGATACATTTTCCTTCCGTTTGCGCTAGCTTTTTCAGTAGCAGACAGAGTTCGTAGCGATTAGGTAAATCCAGAAAAGCAGTAGGCTCATCAAGAAGAATGATAGGTGTGTCTTGTGCAAGTGCGCGTGCTATCATGATTCGTTGGCATTCTCCGTCGGACATCTTATCCATTGTCTTTTCTGCATAATCGGACATTCCTACCAGGTGCATGGCAGTAACCACTCTTTTCTCATCTTCCGCCTGTAATTGTCCGATCCAGTTGGTATAAGGAGCACGTCCCAATGCGACTACATCTTTACAACGCAGGTTGGCGATGCGTACTTTGTCGGTAGTTACAAAACTAATCTTTCGGGCTAATTTCTCCGGTTTCAGTGAAGCAATGTTTTTCCCATGCAGGATGATTTCTCCGTTTTTAGGTGTTTCCAACCCCATGATGGCACGGAGAAGCGTGCTTTTTCCTGTACCATTCCGTCCGAGCAGTGCGACAAGTTGCCCGCCCGTGATATGGGTGGAAACTTTCTCCAGCAATATACGTTGTTCGTATCCTAATGTCAGATCTTTTAGTTGAATCATTTGAATATACGCAAGTTTTTACCTATTACCCATAAAATAACCGGAACACCCAATAGCGCAGTGATGCAATTCAACGGCAACAGAAACTTCTTGGCTATGATGTCACAAATCAGCATCCCGATCAACCCTGTCAGCATCGTACCCGGCATCAATATCCGGTGATCGGCGTTGTCAAACAGGATCCGTGTGATATGTGGGATAGCCAGCCCGATGAATCCTACCGGACCGCAAAAGGCTGTAACCGTTCCTGTCAGTAACGCTGTAGATATAAAAATAAGCGTTCTTGAGCGCTTGATATTCATTCCCATGGTGCGTGCATAATTTTCACCAAGCAACAACAGATTCAGTGATTTGATACAGGCGATGGATAGCAGCAACCCTATGCATATTACTGGTATCATAATTGTTAATTGCCCTGTCGTGATGTGGCTAAGTGAGCCCAAAGCCCAAAGTGTGAACATTTTCAGTTGTTCTGCAGAACTTAGGTATTGTAATATCTGGATGATAGCTCCCGCCACGTAACCTATCATGACTCCCATAATCAGTACACCTAATATATTTTTTACTTTTCGACTGATGATGGCTACTCCCAGCAGTATGACGGAAGTCCCTATCCACCCCGAACCTACAATACCGACTGATTGCAGAAAGGGAAAATCTGTCCAACCGAGAAGCGGGGCACCTAGTATAAACAATGCCACTCCAAGACCCGCCCCGGAGCTCACTCCCAGCAGGTAAGGATCTGCCAGCGGATTCTGGAAAACTGTCTGCATTTGCAGACCGCTAACCGAAAGCGCTATACCTATCAATGCAGCCACTATGACGCGGATAAAGCGGATGGAGAGAATTATATTGCGGGTGGTTTCGTCACATTCACCCCCGGTGAGTATTGCTCCTATCTTTGATATAGGGATGAAAGTATCTCCTGTTGCCATATCTACTAATAGTAACAGAATGGCAACTATTCCTAATGCGGTGAATAATAGAGCGGTACGTCTGCGGGATTGTTTCATTCCAGGTGTCTGTAATAATAAGGTGAATCGGAAACGAGTTCCGGATGGAAAATATGAATTAGATCACGCAACACCACATCAGGACGAACAACTGCTGATTCCCAATAATCATTGCCTCCTGTCGATGTCAGTCGCAGGTTATTGTTGTAGACTGTCTTTTCCCGGACGGCTTTAGCATCTGCAAATTTAGGATTGACAGCTTTTAATTCATCTAATGTGGTGACCGAACCTACATTGATCCAATAATCTGCCTTTTGTATCAGTTCGTAGGCTGTTTCCAAACCGATAGGAGTTGAACTGTTGGAATTGTTCTCTTTGTAAATGTAGTCTGCACCCGCGTCTGCGATTAACTGTGCCATGTAACTTTGGGTGGAAGGCATTACCCAACTGTCGTTCCATGGAGTGTTGAACATGACGGTAGGGTGTTGGCTGATGGAGTCGGTGAGAGCTTTTAAAGCATGGTAGCGTTTCGGGATTTCCCGGAACACTTCAATCCCTTTCTCCCGGTTGTCAATCAATTCGGAAAGAACAACCATCCACTCGGCTTTTCCCAGTGGAGATTCTTCCAGATATTCTCCCATATATATATAAGGTATGGCTAATTCTTTCAATTTATCTGTAACAGCTGTTTGAGCATCACCAATACCATATAATAGTACGACGTCCGGCTTTAATCCCAGCAACAACTCGTAATTCATTTCCGCTCCCATATCTTTGATTGAATCTTTGTGGGCGAGAATGTAAGGATTAGACACGTAATTGATGCCGGATACTCCGACAATACGTTTGAGTTCTCCCAATGCATCGAGCATGGCGATGTAGGAAGAAGACATACATACGATATTTCTGGCTCCGGCAGGAATGACAGGACTATTAAAACCTGCAGGAGCTTGCTCTCCGTTGCGCGAAATGAAATAGGACATTTTCACGTCCTGTGCTCCTTGCCATGGATTGGAAACTTGAATGAGGGTACTGGCCGCATTGTCTGCCCCCAGGATTTTAAATCCGGAAGCGTATTCGGGAGTATATATATCCTGATTGAATCTCTCCAGAGATGTTTTATTACGTGATATACAGCTTGCCAAAAAGAAGAGGCATAGTAGCGCGATGGTTAAGATTGGAGATTTCACTTTTATACAGATTTTAATTAGAAAAAAGATTAGTGGATGCTCTCGAGTGGCAAAGATAGGACTAATTATTAGTTTGTTTTTATTTTCATTAGAATTTTCTTCTGATTTGTTTCTATTTGATGTATCTTTGCCGCAGAAATTTTGGTGTCATTCGTCCGATGCTACGGAAGAATGGTGAAAAGGGAATCAGGTGTAAATCCTGAACAGACCCGCTGCTGTAAGCTCCGCCAGAAGTTTTCCTACAATACTCAAATCCACTGTCTCGCTTTGGAGAGATGGGAAGGGCGTTAGGAAAATGGAGTAAGTCAGAAGACCTGCCAAAATTGAATTCTTGAAACTTTCCGGGATTAGAGTTTGAAGAGTGCAGTCTTTAATTCAAAATACATCTTTAATTGCTGATGTGAAGTTTCAGAAAGGAGAAATATGCCTTTTTGAATGTTCCATTATACGGGGGAGAAGTACGTATATTGGTTTGAGTATGTAGAAAATTGCATCCTTGCTGTAACCCTATGAAAGTTTATTATTTAAATTAATAAACAGGAGGATTATGTTCAGGCAGATTCATTTTAGAGTATTTTGGATAGGATGCTTTTTGAGCATGTTTTTATTACTATCAGCACAAAGTAAACTGGATAGCTTACACCATCTTCATGAAGTAGTAATTACTGCTAAAATTAATAAGGAAGTGATTCCGGTGCAGTCTTTATCTGGTGATAAGTTAGAAAAATTAGCCGTACATTCGGTTGCAGATGCCATACGCTATTTTTCGGGAGTACAAATAAAGGATTACGGTGGAATAGGAGGATTGAAGACCGTAAATATCCGAAGTATGGGGACGAATCATGTCGGAGTGTTCTATGATGGCATTGAATTGGGGAATGCACAGAATGGAGTGATTGATTTGGGACGCTTTTCTTTGGATAATATGGAGGCCGTTACTTTATATAATGGGCAGAAAAGTGCTATTTTCCAGCCGGCGAAAGATTTCGGTTCTGCCGGTTCTATTTATCTTCAGTCGAGAACGCCTGTTTTTCAGGCGAATAAGGCTTATCATGTAAAAGCTGCTTTTAAAACAGGTTCCTTTGGCGTTGTCAATCCATCTCTACTTTGGGAACAGAAACTAAGTGAGAATGTAAGTGCGTCACTTAGTACTGAATATATGTATACCACCGGAAAGTATAAATTTACTTATGCAGTAGCTGGGGGATACGATACTACGGCAGTCCGCCGTAATGGCGATGTGAATGCTTTACGCACGGAAGGTGGTTTATATGGTAAAATAAAAGGCGGTTACTGGCGCACAAAAGCTTATTTTTATAATTCAGAACGTGGGTATCCCGGTGCTGTTGTGCGGAATCGTTTTTCACATGAAGATCGCCAATGGGATACCAATTTCTTTCTTCAGTCTTCTTTCAAGAAAGATTTTGGTGAAGCATATAGTCTGTTGTTGAATACCAAATATGCATATGATTATTTACACTATTTGGCAGATCCCAGAAAAGAGGAGGCTACTATGTATGTAAATAATACATATCGTCAACAGGAGGTTTACTTGTCAATGGCTAATAGAGTCACTGTTCTTCCTTTTTGGGATATAAATCTTTCAGTGGACTACCAGTGGAATAAGTTGAATGCCAATCTGACTGATTTCCCTTATCCACGGCGAAATACGACGTTGGTGGCAGCGGCTACCTCTTTGCATTTTGATCGTTTTAAGTTTCAGGCTAGTGTCTTGGGAACTTTCGTGCATGAGAACGTTGCTTCGGATACTACTTCAGCTGGGAATAAAATGGAATTTACTCCTACTGCCATCGCTTCCTATAAACCTTTCAAGAATATTGATTTTAATTTGCGTGCCTTTTATAAGCGGATATTTCGTATGCCGACTTTAAATGATTTGTATTATACATTCATAGGAAATATCAAATTAAAACCAGAATATACAAATCAGTATAATATTGGATTCACTTATCAGAAGTTATTTACCGGAACATGGTTGCAAGCCTTGAATGTTCAGTTGGATGCATATTATAATGAAGTGGAAAATAAAATAATAGCTACTCCTACCAATAATTTCTTTCGTTGGACAATGATTAATTTGGGGCTTGTTGAAATAAAAGGAGTGGATGTTGTTTTACAAGGAGGCTGGAAATTAGGTGATAATTGGACCTTTGACAGCCGCTTATCATATACTTATCAGAAAGCACAGGATTTTACTGATAAGTTGGATGAGGATACATATGGAGGACAAATATCGTATATACCTTGGCATAGTGGCTCGGCTATACTAAATGCTGAATATAAATCATGGGAACTAAACTATAGTTTTATATATATAGGTGAGCGCTATGGTATTTCGGCCAATACTCCGCATAATTATTATCTTCCCTGGTATACAAGTGACGTGTCTCTGGCAAAGAAATTCAATTGGAAAAAGAAGGATTTCAAGTTGGCTTTGGAAGTCAATAATATTTTAAATCAACAATATGAAGTGGTGAGGGCTTATCCGATGCCAGGAACTAACTTTAAATTCATTTTAAACTTAACTATATGATTGTGAATAATATTTTTTCACGCATCTTGTTTGGAATATTAGCAAGTTGCTGTTTGCTGGCTTGTCGGGGGGAGCTTCCGGTTTTACCGTCTGATGAGATAGAAGTCGGTAAGGATCCTTTAGGGGGTGTTCATATTAAAGGAATGTATCTTCTCAATGAAGGAAATATGGGTAGTAATAAGTGTACACTTGATTTTTATGACAGTACTACCGGTAAGTATCATCGTAATATTTATGCTGAACGGAATCCATCTGTAGTGAAGGAGCTGGGAGATGTTGGAAATGATTTGCAGATTTATGGAGACAAGTTGTATGCTGTAATCAATTGTTCCAATTTTATAGAGGTGATGGATGTGGAAACTGCACAACATTTGGGGCAAATAGATGTGGTTAATTGCCGTTATATCACTTTTAGTAATGGAAAGGCGTATGTCAGTTCGTACGCGGGGCCTGTTGGGATAGATCCCAATGCGCGTCCGGGAAAAGTGGTTGAAGTGGATACGACAAATTTAGCTATCACCCGTGAAGTGGTAGTCGGTTATCAACCGGAAGAGATGGTGATAAAGGATGGAAAACTTTATGTTGCCAATTCTGGCGGATATCGTTTCCCTGATTATGACCGGACTGTATCGGTTATTGATTTGAAGACTTTTCAGGTTATTAAAACAATTGATGTAGCTATTAATCTTCACCATATGAAGTTGGATCGTTATGGACGTATATATGTTAGCTCGCGAGGGGATTATTATGGAACCGGATCAAATGTCTTTGTTATAGATACTCAAACGGATTGTGTGACAGGAAGCTTGGGTATTGCCGCGAGTGAAATGTGTTTAAGTGGGGACTCTATTTACATGACTAGTGTAGAATGGAGTTACGTTACAGAAAGTAATACAATTACTTATGCTCTCTATGACGTGAAACAAAATAAAATGGTCTCTCGCAATTTTATAACCGATGGAACAGAGGCGGAAATAGCAATTCCGTATGGGGTGACTGTGAACCCGGAGACGAAAGAAATATTTGTAACAGATGCAAAAAGTTATGTTGTGCCTGGTTATCTCTATTGTTTTAGTCCTGAAGGAAAGAAAAGATGGAAAGTCAGGGCAGGCGATATACCGGCTCATTTTGCTTTTACAACAAAAACATTTCAATAACTAACTGATATTTAATAAAAATGGACAAAAAGATTTTAAGACTAACATTAGTCATTGCAGTTTCTTTATTTTGGGGAACTGCATTTACAGGGTGTAGTGATGAAGAAGATACTCCGGCGGCTTATCAACTAAAGAAGGAGGATATTCGTGTATCACAACCGGAGGGTGGTTTTGCGGTTGTGATAGATCAACTACTAAAAGTGCAGGTTGAAAGTGAATCAGACGAAGGAATCTCTTATGTGTGGTTGTTGGATGGTACTGAAATTGCTCAGACGAAAAGCTTGGAGTATATGTTTGAAGAGGTGGGAGAATACGAATTGACATTACGTGTGTCACAGGGAGAGAGTCGTTTTGATTATCCCTTTACGGTTACTGTAACTTTTGAAAACATAGAACCTGCTCCTGAAGGAGCGACAGCTTATGTTACTAAAGTTTTTGATTTTGTTCCGGCTGTCGGACAATTTACTAATACATTGCCGGTATATAAAGAAGGTGATACACAGGAGGCTATGAATGAAAAAGTATTGGCAGCCATTGGCAATAATAAAAAAGGGATGATTTCGTTAGGGGGATTCGGAGGATATGTTGTAGTCGGTTTTGACCATACGATAACCAATGTTACTGGGAAACGTGATTTTCGGGTACTTGGCAATGCTTTTTATTCTGCGGCTAATCCAGACTCTGGCGCGCCAGAAGGAGGAAGTTGTGAACCGGGAGTTATCATGGTGGCTTATGATAAAAATCAGAATGGGAGACCGGATGATGATGAATGGTATGAAATTGCTGGTAGTGCTCATGAAGATGCTACATTAGAATTATGGTATGATAAGGCTGTTGCTGCCGGGAATGATGTGAAGACTTATCGAAATTATGAAATTACTTACTATCGGCCGGAAAAAGAACCGACAACTGCGGAAGAAAGAGAAATGTATATTCGCTGGGAAGATAACCAGGGAAAATCTGGATATAAAGTGAAGAATACATTTCATAATCAATGCTATTACCCGGAATGGATAAAGGAAGATAAAGTAACATTTAAGGGAACTTGTTTGCCTCAAAATGCTGTTGATGAGAGTGGACAAGGAAGTTATTTTGTTTTGTATAAATTCCGATATGGTTATGCTGATAATGAATTGAATAGTAAGGATGAATCTGCTATTGATATAGATTGGGCAGTAAATTCGAAAGGTCAAAAAGTACACCTGCCAGGAGTCGATTTCATAAAGATATATACTGGTGTCAATCAGGAAAACGGTTGGCTGGGTGAATGTTCTACTGAAATATCAGGGGTTGAGGATTTACATGTTTTAGGAGTTGATATTGATGCTCGCAAATAAGCTAAGAAATAATTGAAAATAAAAGTAAGAATGAGAAAGTTTTTAGTATTGGCAACTGTTGCCTTGGGATTTGTTTTTACAGCGTGTGATGATGAAGATAATTTGAATTCGTCTGTATTAATCGGAAATAAGTCGGGAAGTAATGTGATAGTGCAATTAGATACCTTGTATCTGGATGCCCGGGCTGAAAATCTGTCCGGAAGATGGAGTATTTATGGACAGTAGATGGGAAAGAAGTCTCAACCGCTTCAACATATAAGTTTTCACAACCTAAGACTGGAGAGTATGTTATAGGGTTGACTGTGTCGGATGGCAATGGAGAAACTCTTCAAACGAATATAACTGCCAAGGTAGAAGGTCGGTTTGGAAAAGGAACTTTTATTTTGAATGAAGGAAATATGAGTAATGAAACCGGAACTTTGACCTTTGTGGATTCAAAAGGAACAGCGATGGATAGTGCATACTATCGGGTAAATCAAACTTTACTCGGTAATGTCTGCCAGGATTTGTTCATTAGTGATAGTAAAATTTATGTACTTTCTCAAAATGGAGCAAAGAATGGTGGCGAGGGATTACTGACTATTGCTAATGCGGATAATTTAGAGAAAGAAAGAATTTATGATAATGCTACTTTGTCTTGGCCTACTAATTTAGCGGTAATAAAAGAGGCTCTTTATATTCGTGATAATAAAGGTGTCTATATGCTAAATACTTCTACAGATGCTTTGACTTTTGTCGAGGGTACTGGCGGAGCCTTGAAAAATCGTATGGCTGTGGTTGGAGAAAAAGTTTTTGTGATGGGTAGTAAGAAGCTTTTTGTTATTCAGAATGGAACAGTTATACATACTATTCCTTTTGAAAGTGCCTTGTCTGGTATCGCGAAGGCATATGATGAAAACTTATGGGTATCATGTACAAATCCGGCAAGTATTAATAAAGTTAATCCTCTTGATTATACGGTTGAGTCTCATGCTTTAGATGTTAGTATTGGCGCCGGTTGGGGTGTTGCTCCTGCTTTTTCTGCGAAAGATGATATTGTTTATTTCAGTAATGCAGGCTTTAATCTGTATCGACATATTTTCTCTCAAAATAAGACGGAAAAAGTTGCTAATATCAAAGATTATGTAGAAGATGCCGGAACATATTACAATAGCTTAGGTGTTGATCCGGTAAGTGGAGAGGTTTATTTTGCGACTTTAAAGGGATTTTCAGAGTACAAAATAAATGATATTGCCATATTTGATTTTACTAAAACACCAGCTTTACAGGCTGACATTAAAAATAAGAATAGTTTTCCGGCAGGAGTTTTCTTTACGGAGAATTTTAAGTGATAGATTTAACTCTATAATCTATCATTTTTATTGATGAGGACTTTCTCATTCAATCAAAAAATGTCCTTTTAAAAAGAGTCTGTTTTTTGATTGATGGGAAAGTCTTTTTGGGGATTATACTGTGACCTTATGTGATTGGAATGTAATTAGTTTTAATTAAATAAATAAAGTAGTATATTTTCAAGAAAACTCCTTAATTTTACCTCCACAATTTTGACTCAAATTAGAATATAGACTTATACTGCTATTGACATGAAAACTTGTAGACTATGTGGACTACTTTTGCTGTTACTTTGCATACATACTGTATTATATGCTCAACAAACAAGAACTGTCAAAGGCAGAGTGCAGACGTTGGAGTCTGGGAGTAATAAACGACAGCCTTTACCTTCGGCTAGTGTTATTGTTTTGCAAAAGAATGACTCTACTTTCATAAAAGGAATAACAAGCGATAAAAATGGTCGTTTTACTCTTAGTTACCAGTCGCAGAAGAAAAAACAATATCTGTTGAAAGTCTCTTTTATGGGAATGCAATCCGTATATCATGCATTGGGCGATTCGGCATTGGTAAATGTTGGTACACTTACATTGAAGGATGATGATATTCAGATTGGGGAAGTGGTAGTGACCGGGAAATTGCAAGAGGTAGTGATGGAAGGAGATACTACCGTTATTAATGCTGCAGCTTATAAAACTCCCGATGGAGCTTATCTGGAGGATTTGGTGAAGCGTGTTCCTGGATTGGTGTATAATAAGAAAGATCAATCGCTGACATATAATGGGCAACCTATCAGTGAAATCAATGTGAATGGTGAATCCTTTTTCTCCGGAGATAAAAAGACGGCACTCGAAAATCTGCCGGCAGATTTGATTAGTAAGTTGAAAGTGTACGATAAAAAATCAAAAGAAGAAGAATTTACCGGAATTAGTTCAGGAGAAAAGAAATATGTACTTGACTTGCAGACTAAGGATGAATTGAATAAAACCTGGCTGACGAATGCCACTGTGGGATATGGAAACAATCAAAAGAAGGATTTAGAAGGGCAGGTGAATTATTTTAGCAAAGACGGGGAAAATCTTTCTTTCATAGGACGTTCCACCAACCGATATCAGAATAGCACTTACAAGGATAATATTAATAATTCGGTGGGAATGAATATGACTCATAAATTCGGAAAGAAGTTTTCTTTGACCGGAAGCATGAACTATAATCTCAATCGGAACGGAAATATTTCTTCCATGTATCAGGAGCAATATTTAACTGCTGGTAACCAATATTCTGCGTCCACTAATGAAGGTAACTCTAAAAGCCGGTCGTTCAATTCTAATATCATGGGTAGTTGGGAAGTGGATAAACGTACACGCATACATTTTAACGGTGGTTTCAGCTTTTCTCCTAACCGGAATGAAAGTAATAGCCAGAATGCTTCTTTTGACGCTCCTCCTAACGTCAATCATGAAAGCTTGTTCGATGATTTTGAATCGATTTCCCAAGATATCAAAGTAAATCGTAGTGAAAACCGGTCGCGTTCGGAAGGGCAATCGAACCGTTATAATTGGATGATGGGGATTATGAGGCGGCTGAATGAAAAAGGTACAACTTTAGGATTGAACATTCAAAGTTCGGATTCTTGGGGGGATAATGAAAGTTTTTCGCTTTCAAAAACTACTTATTTCCGTCTCAAAGATAAGCAAGGCAACGATTCATTGCTTTATCGTAACCAGTATTTGAAGTCACCCCAGAAAAATAATTCGTGGCGGGTAGGGATTAACTTCACCCAACCTATCGGTAAGAAAATGCATTTTCGTGCAGCGTATAATTGGAACACTCATTATGAACGCGATAACCGCGACACTTATGAATTGTCTTCTTTGGCGAAGTCGGATGTTTTTGGTGAGTTGCCTCCTGACTATGAAACGGGGTATGTAGATAGTTTGAGTAATCGAAGTCATAGTCGTACTAATGGACATGATCTGAATGTAGGCTTCAATTACTCTGATGACACATGGATGGTGAATGCATCATTAGGGATTACTCCGCAAAGGCGAACCATTGAACGAAAAATGGGGAAACTGTATGCGGATACCACTGTGCATACTATCGACTTTCAGCCTATGATATGGCTGGCCTGGAAAAAGAAAGAGGCACGAATTACTTTCAATTATGACGGTAGAACCCGGCAACCTTCTTTATCGGACTTAATGCCACTTACAGATAATAGTAATCCATTATATATTACTCGAGGGAATCCGGATTTGAAGCAAATGTTTGCTCATAGTATGCGTATAAGCTTTCAACATTCTAAAAAAGGCATATCTGCGAATCTTGGAGGACAGTTGGAACAGAATAGCGTTACACAGGTAATGATATATGATGCACAGACTGGCGGACGTGAGACATATCCTGTCAATATAAACGGTAACTGGAATATGTATGGAAGTGCTAACTGGTGGAAACGTTTAGGACATTTCTCTTTACGGTTGGATATGAACGGTAATCATAGTAATAGTGTCAGCATGATTAATGAAGATAGAAGTCTTGAGCCGGTGAAAAGTACAACGCGTGACACTGGCTTGAATTGTGAAGCGAATGTTTCTTATCAGCCTGCCTGGGGAGGTATTGACTTCTCTACTTCCTGGAATTATCAGTATTCGCTCAACTCTGTGAATGATAACAATACATATACCCGTTATTATAATTTCCGTTTGGAAGGATATGTTGATCTTCCTTTGGGCATACAATTACGGACGGATGGGGCTTATACTTTCCGTAATGGTACGAATATCCGTAAAGGAGAAGATGATGAGATGTTATGGAATGCGAGTGCTACCTGGAGATTCTTGAAAAAGAAAGAAGCAGAACTGTCTGCTTATTGGGTAGACATTTTAGGAAAGAGGAAAAGTTATAACCGTATGGCAACTTCCGACGGCTTTTATGAGTATCGTACGCAGGAAATAAAAGGGTATTTCATCGTTACTTTCAAATATAACTTTCGTTTGATGATGTGATTTTTAGAAAAAAGTCGTATGTTTGCTACAGAACCATAAAACAAAATTTAAAGTGCAAAGTGATGTGATTCGTCATCTGGCGGCAGAAAAATCTTGCGTCTTTGTCGGACGCTGTGCGGACTATATTCTGCGTGAACATCCCCGTTGTGCGAATGTTTTTATTTCGGCCTCTAAGGAAGATCGTATTGCGCGATTATGCGCCATGCATCATATTGATGCGGAAGCTGCAGAAGAAATGATAGAAAAAGCGGATAAGAGACGTTCGGAGTATTATAATTATTATAGTTATAAAACGTGGGGAGCAGCTGCTACTTATCACTTGTGTGTCGATTCTTCTTCTTTGGGAGTTGAAGAGACAGTTCGGTTTATAGAAGAATTTGTAGTGAAGAAACTACAGCTTATATAATAGGCGTAGAAGAAGTCTATAAGAAAAAGAAATAAAGCCGGTATATTCCATTGAAGGATATGACCGGCTTTATTATTTATAAATAAAACATGATTTACATCATCGTTAATAATATCATCTGCCCCGTCAGAATACGGAGGAACATGGATAATGGGTAAACTGTAGAATACCCTACTGCCGGAGCATCTCCGGATGTTGTTTGATTGGCATAAGCCAATGCGGGCGGGTCGGTATTACTACCGGCTATCAATCCCATCAGGGTGAAGTAGTTTACCTTATAATATAATCTTGCGATAGCACCGATTATAAGCAACGGGATAACGGTGATAAGGAAACCACAACCTACGTATAGTAATCCGTCACCTTCAACTACCGTTTGCACAAAGTTGGCTCCGGCATCTATACCGACACTAGCAAGGAAGAGCACGATACCGATTTCGCGAAGCATCAGGTTAGCGCTCATGGTTGTATAAGTCACTAAATGGAGCTTATGACCGAAACGTCCGATAAGAATAGCTACTACCAGCGGTCCGCCTGCCAAACCTAATTTCAGAGGAGTCGGCATACCGGGGAATGCTATAGGAAGGCTACCCAGGAGAATTCCTAAGAAGATACCAACGAAAATAGTCACAATGTTCGGTGTGTCCAGACGTTTTAACTGATTACCCAAAACACCTGCCACACGTTCAACTGCATCTTGCTGACCTACCACCATTACACGGTCACCTACCTGAAGTACCAGATTTGGATCGGCAAACAAGTCCATACCGGAACGGTTGATGCGGGTAACGTTCACTCCGTACATACTACGAAAATGCATAGATCCTAAAGTCTTTCCGTTGATTTCCGGTTTAGTCACCAGAATACGGCGGGAAACCATGGGAAGGTCTTGTTTCTCCCAGTCGAGTTCCACTTCTTTACCGATAAATACGGTAATTGCAGGAGCATCTTCTTCTGAACAGACAATGAATAATTGATCCCCCATATTGAATATGGTTTCATGGTTGGGGATACTTACATGACCTTCATGACGAATACGGGAACAAACGAACTGGCGGCCTAAAAATTCCTTGATTTCAATCAAAGTTTTTCCGCTGATTGATTCATTGCGTACTTCCAGACTCATCATGTGAGGTTTGTGATGTGCATCTCCACTTTGGATTTTCAGACTTTCTTCCTCTTTAGCCATATTGACACGGAAGATGTAACGGATAGCAATGATTGAACCGATAATACCTACCACGCCCAGCGGATAAGCACACGCATATCCCAGTGCGATTTGTGGACCAGTGTAATTAAGCTGGTTCAATGCTTCATTGGCGGCACCAAGTCCCGGAGTGTTTGTGACAGCTCCATAGAGGATACCTACCATCATCGGCAGTTCTACTCGGCCGTTCCAGAGGTAGTAAAGCCCCAGTGCAACGGCAATATTTAACACTACGATGCCTACAGCCAACAGGTTCAATGTCATTCCTCCTTTTTTGAAAGAAGAGAAGAAAGATGGCCCCACCTGAAGACCGATACAGAATACGAACAAGATCAATCCGAATTCACGGATGAAATGTAGGACCCACAATAAACTTTGTAACCAATCCATAATATAGCAGTTTTTATAATGTTTTTCTAAAAACGGGTGCAAAATTACTCATAACATTGGAGCAAATCAAATAAATGGAGAACTAAAAAAATAAAGAATGAAGAATTTCTATACAGATTCTATGCGAGAGTGAGAGGTGTGCGAATTTTCTATAAAAAGAAGTTTTGTTTTAACTTATTGGTTATATTTGCATGTCGAACAACAGACAATAAGAAAGAGATAGATAAAAATAAAGACAATATTAATCTTGTTTTAATTTTAGATAAACTATGGCAGACAAAAAAGAAAAACTCTTCTCAGACTTTTCTCCTGTCTCCACCGAACAATGGATGGAGAAGGTTACAGCCGACTTGAAAGGTGCTGATTTTGAGAAGAAGCTCGTTTGGAAAACAAACGAAGGGTTTAAAGTGAAACCTTTCTACCGGATGGAAGATCTGGAGGGTTTAAAAACTACTGATGCGCTTCCCGGAGAGTTCCCTTATCTGAGAGGAACTAAAAAAGACAACAATGAGTGGTTGGTTCGCCAGGAAATCAGGGTGGAATGCCCCAAAGAGGCCAATGTAAAAGCACTGGACATCTTAAATAAGGGTGTTGATTCATTATCTTTCCATGTAAAAGCAAAAGAACTCAATGCGGAATATATCGAGACGCTGTTGAATGATATTCAGGCAGAGTGCGTTGAATTAAATTTCTCAACTTGCCAGGGGCATGTTGTGGAGTTGGCTAATTTGCTGGTGGCTTATTTCCAGAAGAAAGACTATGATGTGAAGAAGCTGAAAGGCTCTATCAATTATGATTTCTTCAATAAGATGCTGACTCGTGGTAAGGAAAAAGGGGATATGGTGCAGACAGCGAAAGCGTTGATCGAAGCTATCCAGCCGCTTCCTTTTTATCGTGTATTGAATGTAAATGCAATCTCATTAAACAATGCCGGTGCTTATATCTCTCAAGAGTTGGGTTATGCATTGGCTTGGGGTAATGAATACATGAATCAGTTGACTGATGCCGGTATTCCCGCTGCCGTAGTAGCTAAAAAGATAAAATTCAACTTCGGTATCAGTTCCAATTACTTCCTTGAAATTGCGAAGTTCCGTGCCGCACGTCTGTTGTGGGCAAATATCGTAGCTTCTTATAAACCTGAATGTCTGCGTGATTGCGATAATAAGGGAGCTAACGGCGAATGTCGTTGTGCAGCAAAAATGGCGGTTCATGCCGAAACTTCTACTTTTAATCTTACTTTGTTTGACGCACACGTGAATTTGCTTCGTACACAGACTGAAGCAATGAGTGCCGCTTTGGGTGGGGTAGATTCAATGACAGTCGTTCCGTTTGATAAGACTTATGGGACTCCGGATGAGTTATCAGAACGTCTGGCTCGCAATCAACAACTATTGCTGAAAGAAGAATCTCATTTCGATAAAGTAATTGATCCGGCTGCCGGTTCTTATTATATTGAGAACCTGACTGTATCCATTGCTAAACAAGCGTGGGAAATCTTCCTTGCTACAGAAGAAGCAGGTGGTTTCTATGCCGCATTAAAAGCTGGTACGGTTCAGGCTGCAGTAAACGAAAGCAATAAAGCTCGTCATAAAGCAGTGGCACAGCGTCGTGAAATTCTGTTGGGTACTAACCAATTCCCGAATTTCAACGAAAAAGCCGGTGACAAGAAACCTGTGGAAGGAAAATGCTGCTGTGGAGGTGACTCTCATACTTGTGAGAAAGATGTGGATACATTGGTATTCGACCGTGCAGCCAGTGAGTTTGAAGCGTTACGTCTTGAAACGGAAGCATCGGGCAAACGTCCGAAGGCGTTCATGTTGACAATTGGTAATCTGGCGATGCGTCAGGCACGTGCGCAATATTCTTGTAACTTCCTGGCTTGTGCCGGTTATGAAGTAGTCGATAATCTAGGATTTGAAACAGTAGAGGCAGGAGTAGAGGCAGCGATGGCTGCGAAAGCTGATATTGTTGTCATCTGTTCCAGCGATGATGAATATGCTGAATATGCGGTTCCTGCTTTCAAGGCCTTGAATGGTCGTGCTATGTTTATCGTTGCCGGTGCTCCGGCTTGTATGGATGACTTGAAAGCCGCAGGTATCGAAAACTTCATCCATGTTCGTGTCAACGTATTGGATACCTTGAAAGAGTTTAACGCTAAACTATTGAAGTAAGATGAGAAAAGATTTTAAAAACATCGATATATAT
>PPYE01384520.1_pt1 | contig 34237 bp, 20 predicted proteins | sample 1559881 | NCBI WGS metagenome assembly PPYE01 (sample SAMN08240022, study PRJNA423297) | Human gut metagenome, whole genome shotgun sequencing project.
CCTCTGCCATAATGATGCATTGAGGCAGAGCGTAATAAGAGTAAGTTCGAACTTCCGGTGTGGTACATATAGGAAGTTCGATTCTTTTTATCTTTTGCGTGTCTTTGTTTATCACGAAAACTTCCTCCTCTCGTCCCTTCTAAGTACTCTTTTTCCTATCATCAGCGAACCTGCGACTCCCATATGACCGGTTAAAATAATGGTTACAATTTGATTTTTCTGAAAACAGATCAATCCGATTACAACTGCACTCTGTATTAAAAGTATGATTCTGGTAACCCTTTTAAAATAAATTCTTTCACTCTCCGATATGCGCCGTGTCTGTGTATCTATCGGTGCCAGCCAAAAAACAATTCCGGCACATACTCCCTCAATCAGCACGTTATACGGAAAAATCAAATGGTTTTTTGCAAAACCAATCCATAAAACAGCCCCTATCATGTACAATGCTGATAGAGTCAAACATGCCGACCGCGTTTTGGCATGATAGCCTCCCGCATATTGCCTTAAAGGGATAAATGCAATACACAGTATAATGATCTCCCAGTAGGCCTTAAAAATAACTGCTATTGTGATTGTAATAAGAATGATAATCGTTTTTTCGAGCAGCAACGTATATCCATATATGTATAAATCCCTTTTGCTTTTTGAAAACTCGCCCTGTTCTATCTTCTTATCCACTATGCTGTGTATCCACTTATCCATAGTCTCACCACTTAGTGTCTTTTGAAGCAAGCTGCTGATTCCGGTGCTTCCGGCTGATGGAAGAACCACATGCAAGCCTGGTTTACATTCTGAGCAACAAGCACAAGGGCCAGACTATTCAGCACGCCAAATGACATAAGTTTCGATACCATTTTCCTGAGTTTCATAAAAAAACACCTCCTATTGAATTTGATAATTTTATCATCGCATAATTTTTTATCAATTTCAACTGAAGGTGCAATATTTGCATTTTAAGTGCAATATTTGTAATTTTTGTGACTATTCAGTCTCTATTTCAGAAGTCGGATTAGGGAGAACTATCATTGTCTCAAATATTTTACCGTCATAATTTCTATAAATGTCCCCCGAATAAGTTTCAACAATCCGGTTTACATTACGCAGTCCGATACCGTGAAAATTTTTTTCTTCTTTTGTCGTCATAAACTGTTCACCGTTTTGAATGATGGCGCCATTATACGTATTTTTAATCCGGAAAACAACAAACTCCCCATCATTCTGCATATACAAATATACCCATATTTTCCCTTTTTTACATTTTTTAGCTGCTTCCAAGGCATTATCCAGCAGATTTCCTAAAAGTGACGTAATGTCAATTTCCTGCACAAATTCAACTTTGAATCCTCCCTCCACAAACATTTCTGTCGATACCTTTTCCTTTTCTGCCCCTCTCTTAAAATCACCCAAAAGTATATTTAAAAAATGATTGGCACAAATAATCTTCTCCTCTTCTTTATGAATTCCTATCTGCAGACTGTCAAGAACTTCTTGAATCTTATCGTCCTTTCCTTCTTGAAGATAAATGCCAATCTGTTTTAGATAATATTTGATATCATGTATTTTTTCTTTATATCCTTTTTCGATACTCTCCTGCTTATCATGCCAGTTTTTCCGCTCATCGTATTTTGTCTGACTGATCTCCAAAAGCATTTTCTGTTCCTGAAGCTGGCTGTATTTTGTAAAGATGTAAAACAAAATAATATTTCCGCAAAGCAGAATTAGATATAAAATAATCACCACCACATCTCTTGAGGTAAGTTCATCCCCGCCCACGCGAATGTAGGGAATCAGTGCCATAAGCCCGGTCGTTGCAAGCGGAATAATAATAAATGCACTAAATATTTTCAATGATATTTTTCTTACCTGTATCTTCGATATCTGCTTAATGATCGTTAAAATGACAAACTCAATCAATTTTATCGCAATAATACTGCTTATCATCACAAAATGATTTTTGTATATTTCATTTGTTGGCAGATTAACCGAAACTTTTAATAAAAAGAAAAACACCATCTCCGCACTCATACAAACAACAATTACAATGAGCCAGTGAAATAAACGAAGCAAAATATTTCCTTGCACAAAAACCAAAGCCACTATTAAAAATAATCCGCATGACACAATAAAATTCAGTTGGCTGTTGTTTTGCAGATTTGCAATTGTATTGAGTACAATGACAATTCCTGCCAACCCGAGTTCCCAAACGCGGCTTCTGAAAATTTCTGTTTTTGCATGAAAAGCTTTATAAAAATCGAAAACAAGATAAACTTCTACCATGGTCGAAACAAGCATGCAAATATTGTAAAGTATACTTTCGTTCATCCATTGTTCCTTTCCGGATATTTATTTCCAAAATACTGCATCATTTTCTTTTTAAATTCCTGTTTTTTTGATCTTGAAATAGAGATCATTTCTGTTCCTATTTTAATAAAATCTCCTTCCCGCTGCCCCAATATATAATGCAGATTCACAATATAACTGCTATGTGGCATGGCAAAATCGGATTTATCCAGCATATTCATCAATTCTTTGAAAGAGTATGGCGCAATAATATTTCCATCGGAATATATTTTTTCAAGGGATTCTTTTACATGCAATATGCTTTTTCCATTTTTATGATGCGTTATGAATGTGATGTCTGCTGTTTGAACCGTAATTTTCTCCCGCTTATAATACGCTTCTATGCTATAGACCTTTTTGCGTCTCGCAATTTCCTTGAAGATATCGTAAAGATCTTTCATTACCTCTTCTTTTTCTGCCTGCTTCAATATGTAACGATAGGGCGAAATCTTAATCGTCTCGGGTGTCGGCATGTAAATTCCGGAGCAGTGTACCAAAACTCCCTGATACCCTCGTTTCCTAAGTTCAACCGATATTTCATTTCCGTCCATTCCTTTCAACTGAATGTCTAGAAATACAACATCCGCATTATCAATATCACTGTTTAATAATTGTTCTCCCGATGTACATTTCACAATCTCTAATAGGTCTTCCTGCTGACTGCATTTCTTAAGCAATTTTTCTAATTCATCCATGTAATTTGTGTCATCATCACAGAGAGCGATCTTATAATTCATCTGAAGTCACTCCTCTCCTTATCCTTTTTCCATATTTCCAGTATAACATGTTTGGGGTTGGAAAACAATGGAAAAAGCTATTTTGAATTAATATATCCACTATTTTCGTATTCATTGCAAGCAGACTCATCTCCTCCCCCCCAAACGCCACACACCACAGGAAAGCCCCAAAAACCTCCTCCCACGCCAAGGGGACCAGCCTTCCGGCTGGTCCCCCGTAATATAAGTTGATGAAGTTTTCTCCCTGGAATTACGAATGCTGCTGTGCAGCCTTCGTAATTCTTGGTTCTTCTTATTTGCTGCTTTGTTTTTTCTTGGAAATTACGTCAAAGGCTACGGCTGCCAGAAGGACAAGTCCTTTTACGGCTTTCTGCCAGTTTGCGTCGATTCCCATGATGGACATTCCGTTGTTCAGGACACCCATGAAGATGGCACCGATTACTACTCCGGGTACGGTTCCGATTCCACCGTATGCGGAAGCTCCACCGATGAAGCAGGCACCGATCGCATCCATTTCATAGTTTGTTCCGGCTGTAGGTGCTGCGGAATTGAAACGGGCGATGCAGACAAGAGCTGCGACTGCAGAAAGCACTGCCATGTTGACATAAGCGATGAAGTATACGCGGTTTGTCTTGACACCACTGAGTTTTGCTGCATTTTCGTTACCGCCGACTGCGTAGTAGTAACGGCCGGAAACGGTTTTGGATGTGTAGTAAGCATAAGCTGCTACGATTACGGCAAGAAGAATGAGGATTGTCGGCAGACCTTTGTAACTGTACAATTTGATGCAGACAAACATAACCACTGCGGTAATGATGACACATCTTGCGATATCGCCGTAAAGATTGCTCTGCTGATATCCGTTTTTCTTTGCTTTAATTCGTTTCCAGATAACGGAAGCGATATAACCTACACTGATCAGGATGCCGGCTGCAAGAGCGGTTCCATAACCAGGTACGTAATTGTTAAACAATGCGATATATTCATCCGGCATCGGGGAGATTGTGAGGCCATCCAGTACGAGGAGTGCGACACCACGCCATAAAAGCATGCCGGCAAGAGTTACGATAAACGGAGGGATGCGGACGTAGGCGATCCAGAATGCCTGCCATACACCGATTCCAAGGCCTACGAGAAGACCGGCTCCGATGGCTACCCACATATTAACGCCGCCATTTACCATCAATTTTCCGACTACGGCACCGACCAGGCACACGATCGAGCCGACGGACAAGTCGATGTTACCACCGGTAAGGATACAAAGTAACATACCTACCGCAAGAATAACGACATAACCATTTTGTGCGATTAAGTTCGTTATGTTGGATGACAAGAGGAGTGCTCCATCTGTCATAAATGTAAAGAATATTGCAACGATGATCAGCGCAATCACCATTGTATTTTTTTTCAAAGCTTCTTTCACCTGATTCATTTCATTCACGCTCCTTTTCCTGATTTCATGATATATGACATGATAATTTCCTGGGTTGCTTCTTTTCCGTCTACTTCGCCCACCATTTTACCTTCGTTCATGACATAAATGCGGTCGCTCATGCCAAGCACTTCCGGTAATTCCGAAGAAATGATGATGACGGATTTTCCTGCTGCCACCAGGTCATTGATGATACAATAAATCTCGTATTTGGCTCCGACGTCGATTCCTCGTGTCGGTTCATCCAAGATCAATACGTCGGGATCTGTCAGCATCCATTTTGCCAAAAGCACTTTCTGCTGGTTACCACCACTTAAATTTCCCACATTTTGGTAAACCGACGGTGCTTTCGTATGAAGTTTCTGCCGGTAATCTTCTGCGATCTGAACTTCTTTTAATTTGTCGATCACACCATAGCGGCTGACTTTGTCCATTTTCGCAAGAGACGTATTGGTGTAAATCGGATTGCTTAAGATCAATCCATTGCCTTTTCGGTCTTCGGTCACATACGCAAGTTTGTGATCGATCGCCTGACGTACATTTTTCAGATGAACTTCCTTTCCATTCATTTTAATCGTTCCGCTGATGCCGGTTCCGTAACTGTGTCCAAACAGACTCATCGCAAGTTCTGTACGTCCTGCTCCCATCAAACCGGAGATGCCGACCACTTCGCCGCGGCGTACATAAAAGGATACGTCGTCAACCACTTTCTTTGCCGGTGTCATCGGATGATGAACGGTCCAATGATCAACTTCCATACAAATCTCGCCGATCTTGACATTTTCTCTGGCCGGGAAACGATTGCTCAATTCTCGTCCAACCATGCCGCGGATAATACGGTTTTCACTGAAATCGTCCACTTCTTTATCCATCGTCTCAATCGTGGAGCCGTCACGGATAACCGTAATCTTATCTGCCACGTAAGAAATTTCATTTAATTTGTGGGAAATGATGATCGATGTCATTCCCTGTTTTTTAAACTCAAGCATAAGTTCCAAAAGTGCCTGCGAATCGGATTCATTGAGCGATGCCGTCGGCTCGTCAAGGATCAAAAGTTTTACATCTTTCGCCAGCGCTTTGGCAATTTCTACCAGCTGCTGTTTGCCGACTCCGATATCTTTGATCAAAGTGTGCGGATCTTCTTTCAATCCTACCTTTTTCATAAGCTCCTCGGCACGTCCGTAGGTTTTCGTCCAGTCAATCGCCATTTTCTTTCCCTGCTCATTGCCAAGAAACATATTTTCTGCGATCGTCATATACGGTACCAGTGCGAGTTCCTGGTGGATAATTACAATACCTTTTTTCTCACTGTCTTTAATTTCCTTAAATTTACAAATTTCTCCATCGTAAACGATGTCACCTTCGTAACTTCCATAAGGGTAGATTCCACTGAGGACATTCATCAATGTCGATTTACCGGCTCCGTTTTCACCGACCAGTGCGTGAATCTCACCTTTTTTCACCTTCAAATTGACATTATCCAGTGCTTTTACGCCGGGAAATGTTTTGGTAATTCCATTCATTTCCAAGATATATTCTGCCATCGGTCACCCCTCCTTACTTCACATCAGATTCTTTATAATATCCGGAATCAATCAACACTTCTTTATAGTTATCCTGGTCTGCGAAGACTGGCTGGCAAAGATACGTTGGCACGATTCCTTTTCCATTGTCATAACTTCCTGTGTCATTGACCGGAACTTCTTTTCCTTCAATGATCGCTGTAACCATTTCTACTACTTTGGATGCCAGCTGTCTCGTATCTTTAAAGATCGACATCGACTGTTTACCGGCAATGATATTTTTTACGGATGTGATATCACAGTCCTGACCGGTCAGGATCGGGAAGTCGCCTTTGTAAGAAGCGACCAGTGCATTGGTGATACCATTTGCTACCGAGTCATTGGAAGACAATACCGCATCCAATTTTGTACCATCTTGATAGTACGCTGCCAGAATATTTTCCATTCTCTTCTGGGCTTCCTCAGTGGACCAGTTTGCTGTCGCACATTCTGCCAACGTCGTTGAACCGGAACGAACTACCAGTTTTCCGGAATCAATGTACGGCTGGAGAATCTTCATCGCACCGCCAAAGAAGTAGTTACAGTTGTTATCGTCGGAAGAACCGGTGAAAAGCTCGATATTAAATGGTCCTTTTGCATTTTTCAGATCCAGTTTATCTTCAATGTACTGCCCCTGAAGTTCTCCGACAAGTTCATTGTCAAATGTTGCATAATACGATACGGCGTCGCTCTGCATGATCAGACGGTCATAGGAGATAACCGGGATGCCCAGTCCTTTCGCTCCCTGCAAAGCAGTTCCAAGTGCCGAACCATCGATAGAAGCAACTACCAAAACATCCGGATTGACAGCGATCATATTTTCAATCTGGCTGACCTGCGTTGCGATATCGTTGTTCGCATACTGGATATCCACGTCATATCCTTGTTTTTCAAGCTGCGCTTTCATATTACTTCCGTCCTGTGCCCAGCGCTGCAGATCCTTTGTCGGCATGGAAACCGCGATCCGCTTTTTCGCATCCGGGTCTTTTTGCTGTGGCTTATTGACTGCCACTTGATCTCCGCTTACTCCGCAGGCGGTCAGCGAAAGCATCATTCCGACTGCCATCAGGCAAGCGATCCATTTTTTTATCATCTTCATAGCCATTCTCCTTCTCAAAATATTTTTCTTGCATACAGCCATTTTTGTTTTCTTGTCTACAATATATCATATCCTAAACAGGAATACTTTACGATGAAATGGACAATTTTGCGATTTTCCTGACAGCACAAAAAAAGAGTAGCACAATCTTAATTTCAAAATTGTGCTACTGCTCTTAATTCGCTTTTTTATTGAGATATACTTCTTCTTTTGTGTGGAAGCCACCCTCGATGATCACTTGATCGATGTTTTCCTGATCAACGAAAACCGGGGAAAGCTGGTAACTTGGTACGTCGTAAGTGCCATCGGACATCGTCGCCTTCACACCGGTATCTTCGCCTTTGGCAAGTTTCACACAAAGATCTGCCGCATTCTCCGCAAGCTCGTCAATATTTTTAAATGCCGTTCCCCCCTGAGTCCCCTCGACGATACGCTGACAGGCGGCAAGATCACCATCCTGCCCAAGGACATACACTTTTCCGGCTTTCTGGTTTTCCGAAAGTGCACGAATCGCCTGTGTTGCAAGATCATCATTACCACACACCACGACATCACAAGAATTCCCTTTGGAAAAATATTCTGAAACGATATCATATGCCTGCTCTGCGATCCAGCCTTTTGCATAATTTTTTTCTACAACTTTATAGGTACTGCCTAATTTGGAAGCCAGCCCTTTTTCCATCAATTTCACATTGTAATCTTCCGACGAACCAAGGACTTCCAGTATCTGTGCGCCTTTTGGAAATTTCCGGGTGATCGCATCGCCGTAAATCTCGCCAACCTTTTCACTGTCAAACGAGAGGTACAGGTCCACATTGGCATTTTCCAACATTCTGTCGTAGGCAACGACGCGGATTCCCCGCTCTTTTGCCTGCGCGACCACATCGCTGAGTGCCGCTGTATCCGCTGCTACAACGACGATCACATCCATTTTTTGCTCAATAAAATACGAAATCTGCTTTTTTTGCGCCGCCACATCTCCGCCGGCATTCTGCACATTGACGGTAGCTCCGAGTTCCTGCGCCCGTGATACAAAGACGTCGCGGTCCCTCTGCCACCGCTCGATGACAAGGGAATCAAAAGAAAATCCGATCCGGATTCCGTCCGAGTCGCTTTTCTTTTCCGGCTCGCCTGCGCCACATCCGGTCAGCAAAACGACTGCTGCCACACAGAGCAAAAGACAGATCTTTCTTATATTTACTTGCTTCATACGTTCCTTCTTTCTAACCTTCTCGGTACTCCGACGGGGTCACACCAACTGTCTTTTTGAAAATCCGGCTGAAATAATTCGGGTCGCTGTAACCGGATTCCACACAGATCTGCTTGATGCTTTTTTCCTTTTCCCGCAGCAGATTTTTTGCGTGTTCCATCCGAAGTCCCGTCAGATATTCGACAAACGTCTCGCGGGTTTCTTCTTTAAATATTTTACTAAAATAATACGGACTGACATTGGCGACACGACTCACTTCATCCAGCGAGATGTCTTTTTGGAAATTATTCCCAATATAATCTCTCGCATTTGCAACAATATCACTATATTTCTCACTCGCCTTCACATGAATGATCTCTGCCGCTGCTTTCATATGATCAAGAAACCAGCTTTGCAACTGATCCATCGTTGTAAAACCGGTTACCGTCGCCAGATAATTCGTTCGGTCGCGGAAATGATAAGACATTCCGCCCTCGTGAAAAGCGATTCGCTCGGCGTACATGACAAGTTCCAACACTTTCAGGCGGACATCGTCAAGGCAGGAAGCATAATTTTTCTGCATCCAATCAAAAAACTGCGCAGCCTCTTCCAGCGTTTTTGACACATCACCACGTTTGAGTGCCACATACATCGCATTTTCTGTCTCCAGCGGATAATTTTCCTCGACATCCTGCGCCGCCACAAGGTCATTGATATGCATTACTGTCCCTTCAGCCTTTTTCAACGCCAGACAGGCTTCCTGATACGACGGATAAATGTCATCCACCGGGCGGATGCTTCCGACTCCGGCACGAAACTGTAATTCAATACGCGAGATCAGTTTCTGTATCATATTGTCGGTTTTTTCGATAATTTTTACTCGTTCATTGTATTCTTTTTCCGGAGCTGCCGCCGGCACATAAACGACGATTTTATTGGTCATAACCGGTCCTACCGTCGCCGGAAAAAATTCCTTCACGATCTGGCGGAATTCATCGTAAAATTTCTGCGCTTTAACCGACATTCCGACGACATTCGTCATTTTTCGGTTTTCGATCGCATCGCCGACTTCGATCACAAGAATCATTCCATAATCTCCCGGAATATCGAGCAATTCACGGAAACGTTCTGTATCTCCCGAATAGTTATCCTGAAATAAGATCGAATAAATCATTCCGCTCTCAATGATCGGCACGACGGCTTCCAATTTTTCCTTGTATTCCAGACTTTTTTCCCATCGTCTCTGCTGTTTGCGCACTTCATCCATCGCTTTTTCAAGTGCCGAGACGATACGCGAAGTGTTGGCAGGCTTCGTAATAAAATCCATAACGCCAAGTGACATCGCTTTTTTCGCATAGTCAAACGTATCATAGGCGGACATAATGATAAAACAGGTTCTCGGGCAGAATGTTTTGATCTCTTCAATCGCCTCAATTCCGTTGATTCCCGGCATCTGAATGTCTAATATTGCGATATCCGGTCGAAATTCTTCTGCAACTTCAATGACAGCTCGTCCGGTCTTTGCCGTCCGCACTTCGCACGTATCTCCAAAATTTTTCGCCACGATCCGCTGCATGGATTCGAGTACAATTCCCTCGTCATCTGCCAGCAGTAATTTTATCATGGTCTCACCTCCTTCGGAATTTTAAGCATAAACTGCGTTCCCTTTCCTTCACCGTCACTTTTGATCTCCAATACATCTTCCGTCGTATAATACATCTGCAGCCGCTCCAATACATTGTAAATACCGATTCCATTGGATTTGCTGTTTTTCCTGTTTTTTACATTTTCTCCCCGCAGCACACGTTCGATGAGTTCCCGGCTCATGCCGCGCCCATTGTCAGCGACTTCGATATAAACGGTCCCTGTTTCCTGCCAGATGCGCAGTGTAACCCAGCCTTCCCACTCGACGCCTCGGATACCGTACTGCACGGCATTTTCGACAAGTGGCTGCAGGATCATGGATGGCACAAGAACATTTTCCAGTCCCGGCTCGATTTCCTTCTTATAATGAATATCTCCGGCAAAACGCACATTGAGAATGTAAATATAATGGTCGACAAGCTGAATTTCATCCGCAAGTGTCGCATCTTCATTGATACGTGACAGATTATAACGAAAAAATTCTGCCATATTTTCGATAAAAAGTGCCGTCTTATCCGCATCTTCGATCATCGCAAGCTGCATTCCCGCATTCAATGTATTAAATAGGAAGTGGGGGTTGATCTGCGATTGCAGGTATTTTAACTGGGCATCCTTTAACAACGTCTGTGTTTTTAATTCATTTTCACGCATCTCATTTTCTTTTTCCATGCTGACACGCTGCGCTTCGACATATTCGCGTATGCTTCCCATCATCTTATCAAAGGCTTTTGACAGACTCTCAACTTCATCTCCGGTGCGAAATACCGGGATGTCCACGGAAAGATCCCCCGCTGTAACTTCCTTCGCGCGCCTCGACAAAATTTTCAACGGTCTCGTGAGACGCCGCGTCATCATAACGACCATGATCGTATCGCACAGTACAACGACGAAGAACATAATCGTTCCTACTACTTCCATATAATATAGGAAGTTTTGCAAAAGCAGGTAATTATGAGAATTTCCCTGAAACTGTATATTGTTCAGGCTGCTGATGTAGCCATTGAGATATTCTTTCATTTTTCCGGCATCTTCATAGCGCTCCCCATAAGTGTTCACATCTCGTCCACGCTTTGCCTTTACTGCCTCCTCGGAAATCTTTAGGTAATTTTTTCCAAGATAATAAATATTATTTTTTAACACACTCGTCTGTCGGTCCATCGTCTCTTCCTGCACCATTGCCAGCTGCTCAGACAGATTCTGCTGGCTGATGTAATACTCCTGCAAGACACCGGAATCTCTCGTTTTTAGATACTCCAACATCTCGGAATGCACTTTATCCAGTTCTTCTGTCATTTTATTTAATTGCACATTGGTCGCATATACCTGCTCAATCTGAACAAGTACCTGATTGATATTAAGAAACATCATAACATTGATCAACAGTGTCATAACCGATGTAAATATCAATAATACGATCATTTTTGTGCTAATCGACGCTCGCTTCATTTTCCACCTCTTATCACGTTTTGTTGTATCATCTGATATTCGTTTACAATACCGTTTTTCTTATATTCCTGCAATGCCTGGATTGCCGTCTTTCCAATCGCCTCTGAATCAATCGCCACACTCGCTGCAATTACTTTTTTTCCCAGCCCCCGCCGAATCTCATCATTTTCATAAGCTCCAATAATCTTGACCGTGCCTACTTTACTATAATCAACAACCGCCTGATACGCATATGCGGTTCCTTCCAAAGACAAACTGACAAGTACATCCGGGCACTGTTTCTCATCCAAAATACAGTCTCTGACTGCTTTTTCTGTCGCGAATTCATCTTCTCCCTCAAGAAGCTGTACTCGAATTTTTGCTCCCTGCACTTTCCGGCGAATGGTCTGCAAAACCAGATTATTGTCTCCAAGGTCTCCATTTTTTTCCATCAGCAGAAGGACATCTTTTTTCTTTTTGGAAATATTTTCCTGTATCAACTCTGCATAACTGTCTCCGAGACTGCTGTCATTGACTCCGACAAACGCGCACCGCCTGCCGCTGTAGTTGTCATGCAGCATCGTCACAACCGGGATTCCGGCTTCCATCGCCGCATTCATCTCCGGGCCGACCGATTTGGAAGAGGATTGCAATAAAATGCCATCGACTTTTTCTGCAATCGCAATATCCATATATTCTTTCGTCTCATATGTCTGCGACACATTTTCAAAAATCTGCTCGACATAAATATTTTGCTTTTTGCCTTCTTCTTTTGCCGCCTCGTAAACCTGCTGCCAATATTCGTCTTCCGGATTATCTACAATAAAGGCATAATGTGCCTCATAGGACTGCTCTTTCGTTTCCTCAAGATCTGTCTTTGCCATCTGTCTGCGCAAAATGGCAAAGCCACCGAGTGTCACAGCAAATGCAATGACGATACAGATCAGCATCCCCATAAGAACAGAATTTTGCCTGCTTTTCTTATTCATTTTCTCTGACATACCACCTTATCTCAACGGAGTTCCTCACCGCGCCGTTTTTTGTTCATCACTTTATAACGGTACATTTTTTCGTCACTTTCTTTGATATACTGCTGCATGCTTTCCGTTTCCCCGGGCACACGGCTCGTAATTCCGTAACTGGCATGGATCGCATACGGTTTTTCGCTGGTTTTGTTAAATCTTTCCAACTCTTTCTCCATTTTCAGCATCCATGCGCGGCCTTCCATCTCGGTTACATTTTTTGCCAATACGACAAACTCATCACCACCTGTACGCGCACACAAATATTCTCCCCGACACGCCCCCGAAATCGTCTCGCATACTTTCTTCAATGCAAAGTCTCCCTCGATATGCCCGAAATTATCATTGATCTGCTTCATTCCATCGAGATCGATAACGCACAAAAACAAGGGGCTCTTCTCCTGCTTTGCCTGCTCCAACAGCCGCACACCCTGCTTTTCCAGTCCGCGGCGGTTGTACCAGTCGGTCAATTCGTCGCGGTCGTACATATAGGCAAGTTCATCGATCAACGTTTTCATCTTATCTTCAATGAGCAGATCATGAATTTTGTTGCCAATATTGATATTCCAGCGGAAGAATAATTTTGCCGTATTTTCCCAAGTCCAAAATTGAAAGGCTTCATAACCGTAACAGCTGTCCTGAAAATGAATCGGCGCAAAATACCACACCTGCGGTTTATCGCTGATCAGTTCTTCCGGCAGAAGTTCCCGCCGTTCAAATGGAATGCGGATTCCGGTCTTCTGCTCATTGTCTTTGATATAAACGCACAATTCCATCTGATCGGTATACGTTTTATACCCCTGCGCATCGTGAAGCATTTCACAGAGGCAGAGTGCATAGTCGCGGATGCCGTACATGTTTTTATGAAATTCTGCAATATAATCTGCGATATCTTCAATGGATTCTGCCTGACTCAAGTAAATGGACATATAGTCAAACTGCGTTGCCCGGTTTTGCTCCGCCTGCAGTTGATCGTATTCGCGCTGCTTTTCCAAAATGATCTTTTCGCCCGCTTTTGCCATGCATCCGCAGGATTCTCGCGCCAAAATCTCCGCCTCAAAACAAACTTTATCGATTTTTTTCCAATCCTCGGTTTCCTGATTTTCTGCGATCAACTCCACCGCCTGCTTTCCCATTTTCTGGAAAGGCACACGCATTGTCGTGATCGCCGGCGTAAAGGAAAGTGTCTCCAGCAGTCCATCGTACCCACTGACACAGATATCTTCCGGCACACGGATTCCCCGCTTGATCAACTCGCTTACCACCGCCAATGCCATATGGTCATTCGCACACATAATCACTTCCGGCATCTCGTCTTCCGCCAGAAACCAGTCACACGCCTGAGCTCCCATATTGTACCAATAGTCTCCGTAAAACATCTGATGTTCTGTTACCGGAAGTCCGTATTCTTTCATCGTATCTAAAAAGCACTGCATCCGCTCTCTCGCATCCCAATACGTTTTCGGTCCACTCATAAAACAAAGCCGCTTTTTTCCATGTAATTCAATAAAATGCCGGATAAGTCCTGCCATCCCGGTCGTATTTTCCACAAGAAAGTTGACTGCTCCCTCCACTTTTTCGCGAATGCTGACCACCGGACAATGACAATATTTCTTCACATTGTCGAGGATCTTCTGCCGGCTGCTTTTTTCACTCATTGTATCCAATGCCAGTATCAATCCGGCAAATTCCTCATAACATGGCAGGTCCCATATCATTTGATCACCGATAAAATGTTGATTATTTTGTCCGTACTTTCCATAATTTGTAAAAATTGCCACATTATATCCCTGTAGTTCTGCTTCTTCGATGATTCCTTGGCACAAACGCATCTGAAATTCTTCTTTGACTTTTTCTGCAAATACCCCTATGGTTTTTCGTTTGTTTTGAAGCATAACCAAACCACCTCCTTATGTATGATGTTATCACAGAATAGACCATCTTACAACACTAACATTATGAAAAAAATGTGTCTTTGCAAGCCTTGTAAGACATTTCTAAATATGGTAAACTGGAAGCAGCAAATAGCACAAAGGGGGTTTTATATGAAACGGATTTGTATTGTATTTGTTGTTTTATTGCTTTTTCCATATTTTAACATGTTTGTATGGACGCCGTCCGAGCCGGACGCGATGTCCTCACAAGCATCGGCACTTTCGACAGAATCTTCGTCTGCCTCCGCTTCCCCATATTACCTTGCGGCGATCGGCGCTGATGATACCGCTGCTGTCCTGGACGGTTACCCGGTCAAAGAGACCGTGATCGCGGTCATTGACACCGGTGCGGAATTGTCTCACGAAGATCTCGTCGATTCCCTATGGATCAATGAAGCGGAACGAAATGGCACGGACAATGTGGATGACGACGGCAATGGCTACATCGACGATATTTACGGCGTGGATTTTATCAACAATGTTCCCACTCCGGCCCCGGATAATCCATCCGCCCCGCTTCGTTATGAAGCCCCGGAAGATGATTCCAACACCAGCCATGGCACGCACGTCAGCGGGATTATTGGTATGAATCCGGACAATGCAGTCGGCTACGCCGGTGTCGGTTACCGCACAAAGATCATGATCTTAAAAGCAGGAAATTATAAAAACAGTTTTTCGTTTGCCAATGCCGCAAAAGCGGTTCAGTACGCAGTCGCCAATGGTGCAGACGTGATCAATATGTCGTTTGGCAGTTATAACGAAAACAGCACTTTCGCTGAAGAATTGGAAAAAGCTTCCTCTTCCTGTCTTCTTGTCGCAGCAGCCGGCAATAACGGAAGAGCCTCTTCGGACTCCACCATGTACCCTGCCGCCTATCCCTACGTGATTGGCGTAATGGCGGGCAATACAACGGATGGCTGCTGGACTTCTTCAAATTTTGTGGATACTTCCCCGGCTCCTTACGACATCCTTTGTCCGGGCGAGGCCATTCTCTCTACCACCCGCTACAATTCATATGCGGAAAAAAGCGGAACTTCGATGGCTTCCCCCATGACCGCCGGCAGTGCAGCGGTAATTATGGGATTTCTTGAAGCAAATAAAACTTACGAAAGCCGGGAAGCTCTTCTTGCTGATACAAAAAAATATCTACTTATGAGTGATTCCGTTTATACTTACATCGCAGATTCCGGCCTCATTTATATTACACCACGCCTGAATCTGAAAAATTCGCTGCAGCATATCATTGAGGATTTGAAAAAAGAGACGGGGGCGTCGGCATCTCCATCGGCCACGATAGAGCCTTCGGGAAATCCGGTTCCAACAAAAACACCTTTGCCGACAAGTTCGGCGACTCCGGCAGCTACGAGAACACCTTCCGGGACTTCAGTGCCAACCACAACTCCGGTTGTAAACCCTTCTCCGACGGATTCGGCAATACCAGTGTCTCCTGCCCCTGCGGGAACACCTTCCAAGACTTCAGTGCCAACGATAAGTCATTCGCCGGCGAGCTCGGCGATTCCGGAAAGCTTTGAATCCCCTTCGGAAAGTCCGGCGGTTACAGGAATCCCTTCCCCCGGCATCACCGCAGTACCGGGCAGCACCACGGCTCCCGCCAAAAAATTTGATACCAAATCTCTCAAGATAAAAAAAGTAACGCAAAAGAAAAAAGGCAAGCACAAACTTACCATAAAATGGAAAAAGTGTAAGGCAGCCACAAGATACCAGATTCGTGTAAAAAACAAAAAGAACGGTGAAACAAGGTGGCTTTACACGAAGAAAACGAAAATCACCGTAACCTACAGCAAGAAAATGCAGCTAAGTATCCGCGCCCAAAAGATAAGTGGGAAAAAGATATGGAGTGGGAGCTATAAGAAACTTCCTCGGGTAAAATCGTGAGGCGGGGAAAAGCAGCGGATTTCGGCAACTTTCTCTGTTTTCGTTGCCTTTTTCGCTTCTTGCCAGCCTTAAAAGCATCGGATTTCGCTGGGTTTCCCGATTTTCGCTGTCTTTTCGCCAACTTCTGACCGAGAAAGGCAACCTATTCTGGTGGCTTTCTCTATTTACGATGCCTTTTTCGCTTCTTGCCAGCCTTAAAAGCATCGGATTTCGCTGGGTTTCCCGATTTACGATGCCTTTTCGCCAGCCCCACACCAGCAAGCCCCACACCATACTCCCCATCCCTTCGAAAAATCTCCACCTTCCCTAACTACTCGCCACACCAAATACAAACGGGGCTGCCGCACGAATCACTTCGTGCGGCAGCCCCATCTGCGTTCTGTTATTATACACAAATTGTTTTCTATTTGGCTTTTACACTTGCCTTCTTGGAAATACCACTTAAAATCTTGCCATCACCCTTATTCTTAAAGGCACGTACTTTGTAGTAGAATTTCCTTCCTTTTACAGAATAGTTATCCTTGAAAGAATTCTTTTTGACTACCGCAAATTCATCGTAAACTCCGTATTTACTTTCAGCACGGTATACGATATAGCCGCTGGCTTTCTTGTATTTCTTCCAAGAAACATCTATCTTGCCTTTCTTGGCTTTTGCCTTTACCTTGGTAACTTTGTCTTTGAGGGTTTTAATCTTGCCTGTGGCTGCGGTGCTTCCTGCTGCCGCCTGAGCCGCCGATGCTGCTGCTTCATCCACATTTGCAGAGATCGCATATGCACTCATTTCGCTGTTGTTTGCCTTCTTCTTGGCTACCGCAACAACTTTGTAGTAGTACTTGCGTGCATTTTTCTTCATGCTTGTGTAACAACTCTCTTTGACATTTGCTACCAGTTTATATTTGCCATTTGCCTTCTTCGCACGGTAAACATTGTAGGATTGTGCTCCACGTACACCTTTCCAGGTAATGCGGATGCCTTTCTTTCCAATTTTCTTACGACGGACAAATGTCGTTCTTGGCAGTTGGTCTTTATTCACAGCCGGTGCTTCTGTTGCCCCCGGAGCCGGCGCTTCTGTTGCCCCCGGAGCCGGTGCTGCATTGCCTGATGAACCAGGAACCGGTGCCGGCGTCGGTTTCACGATACATTGGATCGTAATGGACTTTGTCGTAACACTTCCGGCATTGTTCTCGACTTCGAATACATACGTTCCATTTTCAGTCACTTCGTACGTTTTTCCGGTATACGGTTTCCCATTTACACGGATTTCCTTTATTCCGGAAACGCCGCCATCGGCTTCGATACCAAGTGTCGCTTTTTCGACGGAACTTGTCGGAGCACCTGTAATTGAAAGGACCGGCTCTGCTACATCTTTCTTCACAGATACCTTAGCAGAAACTTCTTTGCCCAAAATATCTTTTGCAGAAACAATCACATCGTATTCCCCATCCGGCAGATCCGAGATGCCAAATACCGTTTCCTCTGTGGTATTCTCTTCGCCGTTGACAACGTAGCGGATTTCCTTCAATGCCGCCGTACCTTCTTGTACCGTAGCTACTATCGCAGCATCCTTCTTATTGGTAAATGTTCCTTCGGTAAAGTTTGGTGCGAGTCGAACGGTCGCTGCAGATTTTTCAATCATAGCGCGCTCTGAGGATACAATCACTTCATTATCATCCTGATCCACTATCTTCGCATAAACTACAAAATCCATCTCTTCTTCGAATGAAACCGGTTTGCCATCGTAAGCAATCCACTTTCCATTTTCATCCAGTTTCTCACCTCGTTTTACAATCTGGTAAGAAATGGATTTTACACTCGAATGTTTATCTTCTCCCGTAATCTCCATTTGGAAACCTTTGGAGGAAACCAGGATATCGCCTTCGTCCGATTTTGTCACATTCTGCACCCCATTCAGATCGGTCAGTGTGATCGATCCTTCCGGATTGACAATGTCTTTGAACAAGGCACGAAGTGTTTCGTCTTTTCCTACCGTATAAACAAATTCTTTCTCTTTTGAAAGAAGTTTATCACCGGAATCGTACCAACCGGCAAATTCATAACCTTCTTTTTCGGCGGCTGTCAATTCCAATTCAAATCCGGTATTCACATCGTAATGATATGGCTGTTCTGCCGAATCCGTCTCGCTCTGAGCAGTCAATATATCTTCTCCACAATGCACCGCTCCGCCTTCGGTTACCCGCAGACCGACCTCGTATTTATTGCGCACTGTATACGTAATGATCTTCGACCGTTCACAGGAATCCGTCTTCGCTTTTACTTTGACATGGACCTCTTTCGGCGTCGTTCCTTCGGCAATACGGTTAAATACGATCGTATTTCCTTGAATCGTGGCTGCCGCATTTTCCAAAACCGGACTTTCCACTGATGCAGTTTCTACCGGTGTTGTGTTCTCTTCTTCGTCTGTAAGCTCATAAGAAAGCTTCACATTTTCCTGAACGTGGTCTTTGTGTACTTCACAAAGTGTCACATCTGTCTGTACATCAAACTGACGGGAAGGTTTTTCGCCTGTCTTTGGCACGTCGATATAATCATCAAAGGTTCGGATGGAAATGTCACACGTACATTTTTTACGTTTCAAGGTAATCGTATACGTATTTTCCATATCGCCTTTGGTAACCTTAATCGTCAACACATCGCCATCCCAGTTCTTATTGATTGTCGCTTCACTTCCGCAGGTAGCATTTACTTCCGGAAGCTGATGTTCCGGATAACCATACGGAACATCCACGGTATAATTTCTCTGATATGGTTTAAATTCTCCATTGAGTTTTACGCCGAATGCGATATCTTCCGCACTACCTACAGCAAGGCTGTTCAGGCAGGTTTCATCCGTATAAATATACGTGGTCAATTTACCGGATACATCCTGTGCGGCAATTGTAAACTCTTTGGTAGAAGTGGATTCATCCAGAATTACTGTTCCGGAATCCATCGTCTGTGTCGTGTAAGACTTACGCATCAATGGTTCTTTTCCTTCTACCTCAATCGAACCGGATTCATTCATTGCCGTTACTTTTCCTTCATACACAGCAACTTCTTTCAATGGGATCTCATTGTCTTCATCACCAACACAGTAAAACAATTGATTTTCCACACTGTCCGCTGTATAGAGATATACCTGCGGTCCCTTTGTCAAATATTCTACGTAGAGAATGGCGGTCGTCGCATTGTCAGCGGAATCGGTTACTTTTACCTGATAATAACCATTTTCCAAAAGATTGACATCATATCTGTCAGAAAGCGTTGTCGGCGTTCCTGTTACTTTAATGCCGCTTCCCAGATCCGTCGTCTTCTGAGTTATCATATCCACTTTCTGAATCTCTACGGATTTAATCTTACGGTCTGCCTTAATATCGTAAGCAATATAGGCATTTGCCGTTGTATAATCCGTGATTTCGCTTCCATTCTCGTCAACCAGCTTCAATGTTACATCCGGCCAGTCATCCGTGGTTTCGTCAATCTTTTCTGCATCTTCTTCGAAACAATCAATGGTAATGTGTTTCTGTGTGATATTTCCGGAACTGTCTTCCACGATTACGTGGTAGGTACCATTTTTCTTAACCTTTAACGTTCCTTCTGCAAACTGATTATTTACCAGTTTATCTGCTCCGTTTCCACCGATGCTGACAGAATTGAGCATCACGTCGTCGTAAGCGTAAACCGGAATTTCCAGAACTGTTCCCGGCTGAAGTTTCGTTGTACCTGTCGGAAGTGTCTTTCCAACCACAATCACCGGTTTCACCTTATCTTCCGGTACATCACGTCCGGTATCCCCCTCGCTTCGCTCGGAATAATATTCCACCATTCGGTCAAAGGAAGCACTGCCATTAATTACTTTTACCGTAACGGTATGTTTTTTCAGCGAAGTATTGTTGAAATCTACGGTGTGTCGTTTGTAGTATTCTCCTGCTACTTCTTCTCCGTCGCGGTCTCTGTATTGTTTCGTTACAAAACCAAAACTATTGTTACTGGATACTTCGATATCGCCTGTGTAATAGAAGTCAATACTTCTCGCATATGTCGTAAATGTAAAGCTATTGCCTTCTCCGCCGGTACAAATATCGCTATTGTATGGAAGTACGGTTCCTTGCGTAACAGCTCCGACATCCGTATCTTCCCATTCCTTTCCGTGCAAGGCATTGGTAAATTCAAATACCGGATTATCTGTACGAATATTGCATCCCGAAACGGTTGCCACAAATGTAATATCCTTAAAAGAACCTGTGGTCGTATCTGCAATTCGCAAAACACCGGAGCCCTCTTTCTGCGCGGTTACGGTAATGTATCCTGTCTTCACATTATAAGCTGCACTCTGCAAAAGTTTATTATCTGTTGCCACTTCTGCCTTGCCGTCTTTATTGATCTTCATTTCCGTAAGCGTAATATTGCTTCGTTTCGAAGAATCCATCGCTGCCTGTGTCGCTAGGGTAAAGTTGACCGGATTTCCTACTGTCAGAGAAACTTTATCCAGACAGTCAAATCGTGTCGCCGGTACCACTTTACCATACGCCGTATTGTTGCTTGACTCATACTCGCCGGCATCACTCTTTAAAGTAAACTGAAGATTTGCGGCACCTACCGAGTCTTCCGGATCAAATGCACTCAATGGAATCACTATCTTTCCTTTGATCTTCTGTGTCTTACCTGCTGCAATCTTCTGATCCGTACTGATGATTCCCGACTTATCGCTGTACGCAAGATAATCAAATACACCACCGTCATTTCCATTTCCAATAAGAGGCGTTTCGTTGGCATCGTCACCTAAGATCAGATTTCCACCAATCTCCAATGGAATATATTTATCTTCACTTCCATCTGTTTTTCCGGCACTGCGTTTTACCTGGAATTTTACATTGGAAGCGTCTTTTACACCAAGGTTGCTTACTGTCATATCCACATCGGCAAGAACGCAGGAAATATTATTTACACTTCGTTTTTCCAATGTGTCGCTGGCAGTAATTTCCAAACTGTCGATGGAAAGTTCTGCTTTTTCACCGACAACAATCTTTCCACATCCGTCATCGGCATCGGCTGTACTCAATGCTTTTGCACTCGAATACGACGGATCCTCCTGTACATCAAAGTAAATCGTTCCTCCGGCAATATCCGATGGAAGTGCTTTACACACGATGTCTTCCGTCGTCACCTGCTGTCCGGCAAGAATATTGCTCTCTACTTTCCACTGTGCAAGTTCTGCTGCCGCACTGCCATTTTTGCCTGCTGCCTTCAATGTGATATAGATTGGATTTGCCTTGCTTCCTCGAATCGCCACATCTCCGGTATTACGGAAGGAAACGCTTCCGCTCAGTTCCGCGCCGGATACAAAATTGTTCTGATCAAATGTGATCGATGCTTCTCCAATCTTCTGATCTCCGATTCCATACGTGATCGCATAAATACCGGAAGTTGCTGTGTTATTGGCATCAGGAACATATTCCGTATACTTTTCCCCATCAAAATCCATCGTGGATTTCTTTAATTTTGTCATCGTACCTTTGGTAAGAATTGTCAATGTTCCGCTCTCGTTTTCCGTCGTCGGTTTACCAAGTGCGATCTGTGGAGCATTGAAGATAAACTGGTCTTCTCCGCCGCCTTTCTTACTGTCAAAGAAGGCTTCTCTCGTATCTTCGGAAGTCCACTGATTCGATACGGAATCCTCATATACCTGCATATGATTCATCGCAAGCATAAATGCCTCTCCGAATTTTTTGACCGTCGGATCGTACTTCGTCACATAAAGGGCATTATTTACCGTATTGGTTACGGTCTGTGTGTAAACCGCAGAGATATTTCCATCTCCATCTACACCGATGGTCGCCTCTGCCTGTGCGTTTCCATGTTCCTTATCTACCGTAAACAATGGATCCACCGTGATCGCTGCCTTATTGCTATTCAAAGCATTTTCAAGGCTCTTTTCTTTGATCACATAGGTAATTCCATTCATATTGTACATCAAGAACGTTTCTGCTTTTCTGGCATCTGACAATTTTCCATGAAGGAATTTCAAGTTGGTAAAGCTTGGAGATTCTACTTTCTCCTCGCAGCTTCCGCCGACATATACACCGTCGTTGTCATCGCTGTCATCGTAATCAACAAGCGTTTTCAAAAGAACCGGCGTCTCAAATTTCATGGAATTCTGCTCTACGCTTCCGCTTTCTGTCATCACATTCTGCTTTTGGATCGTCGCTTTCTGAACATACAATTTTTTGATCTTTGCATATTCATCTGAGGCACCGTATTTATCCTTCTGCTCCGTGGTGTAAGAAATGAAGTAATCATTGTCTGTTCCTTCCGTAATCTGTACATTTTCCAGGCGCGTTCCCTGTTTTTTCCATTCATCCGTCGGCTCCAGATCGTATGTCTTATACGTTCCATCGCCCTGCCTTACGCTGTAATGAAGTTTGGAATATTTTCCATACAGGTAATCCGTCGTCAATGCATATTGATAGTTTGCTTTCGCATAAGGATCTCCGGTTCCGGATTCGTTATTGGAATCGTTTCCTTGTGCCGCTTTGTCATATTTTTCTTTGTATTCTTTTTCGCGGGCTGTAAGTTCTGCCTCGGTATAAGGTTCGGTATCGGCATACACGTGAACATTCGATGTCGATCCGGAAGGAAGGAATCGATATCCATTGCCTTTACTTAGAACTACGGCATTCGTAAATTCACTCGGTGACTTTGTATCAAATTCTGCCGTTTTTACTTCTACCAGCTGGCTGGCCGCTTTCAGCATTTTATCCGATGACCAGCTTTCCGGAATCGTCTTCTCTGCCTTTTCACTATAAGACGTCCAAGTCACTTTGATCATACCATTTTCTACAATGGCATCATAATCCAGGTCGCCGGTGCTTTCTTCTTTTCCTGCTTTACGGTCCACTACGATATATTTGGTCGATGATGTTTCATCGATCGGATTGACAAGTCCCATCGAGTCTTGTCCTTCTTCTCCACCAACTCCGGTACTTGTTGTAGAAAGTTTGGACATAACAAGCTGGGTATTATTCAGGCTGTGACCCGGGTTTTTACGGCCTACCGTGTATAATACATAGTTTGCATCTCCCGCAGTCAACAGTTTATAATCCGAAGCACTGTCAAAACCGCTTCCCAGTTCTACTGCAGAAGCATTGCTGCCATAGCCGCTTACCTGAAATTCATCAATGCCTTCTACATCATATGCCTGTGCTGACATATCGTCCTGTGCGGCATTATCATCTGAAGAATTGATATTTTGCAGCCGGAATACATTTTTCGGCTTGGAAACCGTTACTGCAGCTCCTGCCACATCGTTATCAACCTCTTCTTCGGTTCCTCCCATATCTCGCCCGGCAACCTGCCAGGAGAAGAACCACGGCTCATCACCGTCCTCATTTCGGGACGCATCATATCCTGCCTTACATCCGACAACGTCCATTTCATAAGAGAAGAACAGGAATACCACTCGGAAGCCAACCGCCGCCGATGTAATAAATTCGTCTATCTGCGTTTTCTTGTTTACCGTAAACGCAAACGAGACGGATACTTTTACATAAATTTCCAACTTTGCCAGGTCAACTCCGACTCCGGCGCCGGCCTCTACATATAGGCTCGGATTTAAGCTTAATCCTGCAAACGAAACATTATTTTTAATACTTGTCGTTCCATCCGCATTTTTAACTTCTTCCTTTTCCAGTTCAATACCGGTCTGCGCCTCAAGTTCCATGCCGATCTGAACGTATACGTAAAAGATCGGACAACACTGGAAGCGATATTGCAAACGGATACTTCCCTCAATCGCCAATGCGATCATTGCGGAAGAAAACTCATATTTACCAGTCAGTTTACTGTATTTCCATACAAAAGACATATTGACAGAAATATCAATTTCCGCTTTTTTCGCCGGGGAAGCTTTCGCCGCCTGGCCGCTGTTACCGGTACCATCGGATTTACCTGCCTGTTTTTTCAACTGTTTAAAGATATTATTGGATGGATCTGACATGGCTTCTTTCATTTCCTTCAAGCTTTCTGCACCCATAACATCTTTTTCGGAAGCCTTGCCTCCCTCTTTACTCTTACCAAAGATAGGCGTTCCGACGGAAAATCCAATTTCGTCGTCCCCCATCATAAATGTTCCATAACCAAGTCCGATTTCTATTTCCGGCAGATTCACACCCGGTGATGTATTCGCTACACTCGGCTGATTTGCCGTCTTTCCATCCTTATCTTCCGGAGCTTCAGCGGCTCCGGCCTCTTCGGATTCAAAAGCCTGTGCTGCCGGCTCCGGAACCGTATAGAAACCACCTCGCTTGGTCGACGTGATCTTCTCTTCATTTCCACTCGTCACACGAGAAGTAATATAATACGTCTCGTTTCCATGCAGGCATCCGAGATATCTATTAATCTGCACATCCGAAGAAGCTGCTGTAAATCCATTTGGCATCTTGGTCTCATACACCTTGATCTTCGATGGATTTTTATAGGCATTTCGCAGATTTCCTCTCCAGTCCGGCGTCCACTCATATTTCTTTGACTTGCTGTTCATCTTCGCCGGGCTGGCATCGTATCCGGACAGGAAAGATACCATTCCGCTCGAAACAGCGCCATACATTCTCACGCTTCCGTCCTTCGCCGCGATATCACGATAGGACTTCTGCTCTTCGGTCATATTCTTTTTCTGTTCTTCCGAGGTCTGCGTCGTTACAAATCCCGGAACCACCTGAAATGTCTCTTTTCCTGTCGCTCCCGGCGGAATATTCAAAGAGGCCGGCTGAACCGAATAATCTACCTTGATCACAACATCTTTTCCAAAATCTGTAATCTGATAAGGTTCGCCTGCTTTCAGGATTTTGATCGGAATATATCCGTCTCCTGCTTCTGTATATTTACCATCCCCATCTTTATCTTTGTAGATGGCTACCATTTTCTCGCTGATAATTTCCGGATCTCTTACTACACTGACAGCATCCGGTGTATATACAGAAAATGTAATGCTGTTTGATACAATATCCGAATCTGTAATTGTAATATCCGAATCTCCATCGTACACCTTATCCTCATAAAGAATCTTGGTACCATCTTTCAGACCAAAATTGATCTTGTTGAAGTTGATCACTTTATCAGAGGATGTATAACTATATTCTCCGGCGTTGGATTTCAAATCGATTGCTTTTCCATCCACCTTGATGTTTTTTCCAATCGCAGCAAATTTATCTGCTTTTTCCTGATCGGTATCTTTTTCCGTCATAGACGTCTTACAGTTGATCTCCAATGTCTGATAACGATTATATTCACAGTTCAAAGTATAATCTGCTGTCGTAGACATTCTTCTACCATTGTCATAATATTTTACTGTCGTAGAATTATTAAATCCTTTTTTCGAAGAAATGCTTCTGCTTCCTTCTTTCAATTCCACTTTATCAAGTCGGTAAACTCCGAGATTATCGGATCCTTTTACCTTCAATTCTGTTCCGAGATAGAATTTTCCATCGCCATCGGAATCAAAACCACCTTTTTCTATTGAAATAACCGGTTTCAGTCCTTTTTTTACTGCTGTCACATTTCCGCTGGAAGAACGATCCATACGGGTTTTGTCTTTGCTGTCACCCAGATTGATGTTCAATGTCGTCTGTTTACTCAGCCAGCGGCGGTACAAATTAATGTTTACCGAGTTTACTTTTGAATCACGATTCCGCACTGTACCTTTACGTTTTGTAATAGCTGTTTTAAATGCAAGATAATCATTATTTCCGTCAGCGACATCATCAAGATTTACCTGGAAATTTTTAGTTTCTGACCCATTTCCAAATCTTGTATATATTGTCGTCGCAGCTTTCTTTGACTCTTCACTGAGGCGGTTTCTCATGTTACCGTCTCCACTGTCAGAAGTATATTCTGTCAATGATGTCGCAAAACTGCTGTTACCAATACCTACAAGCAGTCCACTATAATACTCTCTTGCCCAGTACAAACTATAGCTGGTCTTCGCCCAGAAAGATCCTGACATACTGCTGTACATATTTACCAGATCATCAATCTGATAATAGGTATTTGCACGACGCTTTGCCACTAAGATGTCGCCGCCGCTTTTCGAGTTTCCACCCTCATCACTTGTAATCTGTGCTGTATAATTGTCTGTCAGATTACAATTTCTACCCCAGTTGCTCTTCAATTCACTGGTGCTGATCTTATAAGAATAATTGCCTGCTTCCTGTGCATTCATATCACCGGATTTATCGGCAACTTTTTCATAATCTACAACGTTATTCTTACTTTTAACGGCTTTACTCTTTACTTCTTTGCTGCCGTTTTCCGTAATCGCCGTGTCACTTTCCTTGACACGCGCCGATGCATCTTTCGCCTCTTTGCTCTTCGATGCGGTCGCAACATTGTCCTTATCTGCCGTATCTGTATTAAACAGATTGACACGGATCTCCTGCGCGTTTTGTTTGATATTTCCACCCTTTGCATTTTTCAGTTGAATCGTAAAGTAACGGTCTTCTTCTGTTTTCTTGTTATCGTTCAGAAGTTCAATCTCAATCTCGGTACTTTCGATACCACCACTGAAACTTGCTGTGGACTCTGCCTTAGCATAATCCGTCCCCGCTTTTGCACTTCCATCTACAGTCTTGTAATCCACAGAGGAAACATACTGCGTTGCTCCTGTTCTGCTCAACTTGATCTTCGCTTTGCCTGTACTTTTGTCTACCCTTATCTGACTAAGTGCAAATCCCATAGTACTTTCGAGTTTTTCCTCGTCATCCTTGATGCACATTGATAAGCGGTTGGCAGATTCTGTAAACGCTGCTCCTTCCACATCATAAATGGTAAAGGATGCCAGTTCTTCCGCTTCATGCTCATCATCGTCCGTTGCTTTGACAACAATATCCTTTACCCATTCGCCGTCTTCAAAATCCACCTGCAGGAAACTTGTCTTAAATGGCATTTCCTGATCAAGCGCTGCATCCGTGTAACTTCCCTTTTCGTATGGCTTTTCATCTGTTATATGACGGCTGTTTAAGTTAATCCACAATTTTTGTGAACTCTCTTCTCCGGTCGTCTTTGACAAACTAAGTTTGTAATCGGCTTCTACTACACAAACATATTCATTTTGTTTAAAATCCTGGTCGCTTACAACAAGTGTTTCCGTTTCTCCTCCGGAAACTGCTTCCCATTTTCCATCTTTTTTTACATGCCAAAAATAGCGGACATACTCACCTTTTACGTCTTTCAACGAGAGTGTTACTTTTCCATCCGCTTTCTTTGCAACAACTTCATAAGAACTGCTTACCTGTTGTTTTCCCATCGTCCCATCGGTTCCGATCGGATTTTCCACCTTAACGGTATAGTCCTTATTGGATGCCGCATTGGCATACACCAATTCTTTTTCGTCTTCATCAAGTGCCGCTACAGCCGGAGTGATCGCCACTTTTGCTGTCGCTTTTCCTTTCGTTCCACCCAGACGATAAATCGTTATTTTCTGCTCTTTTACATTTTTTCCTTCTTCAATCGTTATGGAATCATTTTTAAAAGCAAATGTTCCATTCGGAAATTTTTCCTCCCAGGACTCCTCTTCTTCGATGGTCTTTCCATCATTTCCTGTTACGGACAAATTGCCTTTTTTCTCTGCTTCATACGCATATGATGACGTCCCCACACTAGTCACTAGCATGACTGCTGCGAGGAATACCGCCAGCAAACGTTTTCTCAAATGCTTCATACACATTTCCTCCTTATACCTCGATTTTTTCTATTACCCTATTCTATTTTATACCATAAAAATCCTCTGTTGTCTTGTTTTTTTCATAAAATCCCCTCATGTAACACAAATGGGAATTTTTTGCAAACAAATTGACAACTCTATAAATTTTTCGTATACTAAATAAAAAGGTAACTATTCAGGATCAATGAACGAAGGTTCATGCATCGTCGTGCTTGCACGTAAGAGGCATGAGGCTACGTTCATTATGAGCCTAATAGGGCTCCCCCATCCATATGAGCATTTTTAGCCTTGTCAAAGGCGGGAAAGAACACGAAGTGTTCGAAATGCGAATATGCAGATGGGGGAAGTCCTGAATAGTTACCAACATGCAGCTATTCAGGATCAATGAACGAAGGTTCATGCATCGTCGTGCTTGCACGTAAGAGGCATGAGGCTGCGTTCATTAATTTTAAGACAGAAAGGAGCCGGTCAATGTACAGATTTGCCATATGCGATGATGACTCTCAATTTGCATCCTTATTAAAGGAAGCTTTAATTACAAACTTAAACCGTCGCAATATTTCTTTTGAAATTTTATCCTTTGACTCTCCTTCCAGTTTAATCTCGCGTTTTGAGCAGGGAGAATCGTTTGATCTCCTGTTTCTGGATATTGTCTTTCAAGACACAACGGGAATTCAGACGGCACGCCGCCTGCGTTCCTTTCGCATTGATACAGACATCATTTTTTTAAGTTCCAGCAGTGATTATGCATTGGAAAGTTTTGACGTTTCTCCTCTGCATTATCTTATCAAATCACCAAAACTGGAAAAACTGGAAGAAGCGCTTGACCGCTTTTTTGACAAACATGCAGAGCAAAATTTTTACGTCAAATCGAGAGAAGGCATCTTGGCACTTCCTGTTTCCGATATTTTATTCTTTGAAATCTATGGACACGATCTTTCCGTTCATTTAACTTCCGGCGAAAATCACACCTTTTCCGGAACGCTGAAAAAGATTGAAGAGGATCTCCCAAGTTCCACATTCATCCGGGCACATAAAAGTTATCTGGTCAATATGGCACACATCGTAAAAATAGCCCGTTATCAGATCACCTTGTCCACCGGCCAATCCGTTCCGATCAGCAAAAAAAATTACTTGAGTATCATGTCCGCATTTGTAGACTACTCGACCCGCTCCCTTGAAATATAAAGAGAGCCACCTCTTACCCTTCCGGCAGCTCTCTTTTCCGTTCACATTTACTTTATCTTTGTTTTCTTAATCCTGCTCCATTTTCCATAATAATACGTCGCATTATTATAATTATAATAAACGGCCCGCACTTTAACATAGTAGGTTTTCTTTTTCCTTAAGTTCCAGAAATAGTCTGTCGTAGAATAACGGTCATCCAGTTTCTTTCCCTTTGTAAAAGCACGGTTTCTCGCCAATTTCACTTGATAATGATCCGCTTTTTTGACTTTCTTCCAGGAAATTTTCCACTCGTTGGTATCGCTTTTCTTCACTTTTACTCCGGTTACCCGCTTCGGTATCACTTTCTTATATGTGGAACCGGTTTTATAACTGCTTCCTGAAGATGCATTTCCGCCATTTGAACGATTTGAAGTCTTGTTTGCCTGCGTACCGGAAGTTGTCTGTGGCCGTTTTGTCTGCTGTGGTTTTGCTGTCGCCTGAGAAACACTCGTGTTCTGTGGCGTTTTCGTCGCTTGTGGGGCCTTTGTTTGCTGTGGTCCCGCACTTTCCTGAGGCGCCTTTGTCTCCTGTGGTTTGACCGTCGGCGTCGGAGCCGGTTCTTTGTCAAATTCGCCAATAAATCCTACCCTATTTTTCCAACCGGGAAGATCGTTCCACGTTCCATCCCGATACATTTGTACATAATTTTCTGTGCCGCATATCGTGTCATTGTTCGGCTCGTTAGCTGCCCAGTTCCGGTAAGTCAGAGGACTTCCATCCTGCCAGACAAATGTTCCTTCTTCTTTTTCATCTGTCGCACCGATGAAAAATGTCCATTCGTCGATTTCGGCTACTTTTTTGGCAATGGCATCATTTTTCTCCTGCGAATCAATTTTTACAAGCGATCCGCCATTTTCTTCACAGAATCTCTGCGCCACTTTATAAGGAAGAGATGCCTTGTAAAATTTGACTATTTTTCCATCGCATTCGAATTCCGCGTCCGCTTTCATATCCAATGGAGTCTCTACGATAAATCCGCCATCATTAAAATAGGAAGGCATATCATTCCATTTACCACTTAGCTGCGTCACAGCAAGATAAAATTCATTATCTCCGGCACAATCCGGCTGGTTCATCCCCCAATTGGTGTAACTTACTTCACTTCCACTGTTCCATTTCCAAGCCTTACCTTTTTCTTCCATGCTTGCGCCAATGTAATAATATTTCCGAATCTGGTCCGCGACAAAATCCTTGATTACCTTGTCTTTTTCTTCATCCTGAATCTCTGCCAGACTGCTTCGCATACCCGAAGCCAGTGCATTAATATCATTCCAGGAATAATCTTCATTATAAAGGGTCAGCAGTGCATTTCCATTTTTCAAAATCTTCTGCGGCGCCAATCCTCCAACAATCCTTGCGTCAATTGGTATCGCCACATTGTTTCCGCATTTGTCAAACACATACACATGGGTAACGTATCTGCCATATTCGTTATTATGCTCAGATATATTTACACGGAAACGATACACATCATCCCCCACCTTAGTTCCGGTTATGGATGAATTATGTACCCAGTCTGCCGCCAGATCATCCTGGCCATTTACCTCGGTCCACGTCGGAAACTGCACCCGGTCAACCTCTTTGTCATCGGATGCTTTACATTCCAAAATATACCCCTTGGAATCCTGCTCAACAATCCTTACATCGCTCAATGTCGGCGCCGTCCGGTCAATATATACGATCGGACATCTTATGGAAGAACGATTTCCTGCCGCATCCCAGGCATAAATATCTGTGAGATAATTTCCTTGGATCACCCCTGATTTAAGTGCGGAAAGCGGAATTCTCGCCGTCGCCGTATTCCCGGAAACACTTCCTGCAATCCAGTTTGCATCCTCACCTTGATGGATGTCAATATTCCAAGACGGAAATTCTATTTTACTCACTCCCACATTGTCGCTAACGTCACACACAACGGTGTAACCATCCGCATTTACATCAGTGATGCGGACATTACTGAGCGTTGGGGCCTGGGTATCTGCCACATCAAATGCAGCCTCATACGGAGCAGAATAAATTTCATAACTGGTAACAGTCGCAGGATTAAGTGTACGTCCCCAACTAATCTTACACCTTCCATCCCGGTTTGCTTCTCCCAGTGTAACAGTTGTTCCGCTTCTGCCAATAACCATGACCCAATGTCCATAACCAGGGTCAGTGTCTGCCGCTTTATAATGAATAACATCTCCCCTCTTCAATGTATTGATATTTCCTCTCCCCCAGGAAGAATGCATTGAACCATACAGATCATACGCAAGTTTACGTGCAAATCCATTACACTGCATACCTCCCCCAAAAGAATTACAATCATAACCGCCTACTCCAACACTTCCCTTGTGTGTATTACACGGTGTCCATGTGTAGCCGTCCGGATTGTTACAGCTTCCTACATCATTATAATTGGAATAACGATGACCGCTTTGAACTACATGATTCCAATATGCCCCATTGGGGAATTTTCTCTCCAGATCCATGATCGTCGCCGCATCCGCTTTAACGGACATTCCCAGCGAAACCAACATCATAAATCCGGTTAGTAAGAACAAATGATACCATTTTTTCGTGTTCATATGAACCGCCTCCTAACTTAATATCTTGATACAATTTGCATTTACCTCTATTATGATCATTCCATATTTTTGAATATAGAATATCTTCAAAATAACAGCAACGATAAACAGCACAATATCCACAACCAAAACTGCCATAATTCCGGCATTTAAAGTCATTGACTGATTGTCCAGAAGTTCCACCTGGTATTGTGTTTTCTGCGTAAAGAGCGTCTTTGTTTCCTCGCTTATATTCCGCCAAAAATCATCCGAAAGCTCCGTAACTTTTCCATACACTTTAAATGACTCATTTTTTTCTTTGCACTTCTTATTCTGCTCATCTGACATCGTAAAAACCGCATAATCTCCTGCCTCATTAAGCAGCAACGTGTAATTTTTTCCACTTCCGCTTATCTCTTCCTTTGTATTCTGACGCACTATGCTTTCACGTCCAAAATCACAAATGTACACGACTTTATCTTCCACAAAATCAGCTGGCTCCAGTGCATCTGACAATTTCTGGGTTTTTGCTGAGGAAGCTGTTGTTGTCACCACTACAAGAAATACAACCGCTCCCACTACACTAAGTACCGTTACGCCGGCTCCATAAAACTTGGATTCACAAACCGATTTCCACATTTTTACAATTAATAATCAAGCTCCCTACACTCGTCTGCGTCTTCGACTTACAGATTTTGTAAACATCGCCACATTGCGGGCAGGTCTTTTTGACATAACTAATACGTAACATGACGGCCTCCTTTTTCTAATACTTAATTTGCAAATTTATCTGGTATCTGATATTCGTAAATATTCCATTTCGCACCATCATATGCATATACATACTTACTTCCAATCATAATTTCCTCGTACTTTGCTTCAAGTAGCTGTTTCCCACTAATCACTTCATAAAGGCCATAAAAAGTCTCCTCACCATTGCTATTGCTTTCACTACACGTTACAAAAACACCGTCCCCTTCGCTCTCTTTGATATTAAGAGAAAGCGAATTTTGATCATAAACATAATACTGTTTCGATCCATCTTCTTTTTCTTCATACAATGCTTGATTTGGCAGAACATTATTTGATGCTTTTTTTATGCTTGTCACTTTTCCCTTATTATCATAAATGTCATAATTGTCACCATTCTCCACAGTGCACAGCCCTATTGACATTTGATTAATATCATTTGCCGTCTCCATAATAACATTTCCCTGAGTGTCCAATAATACATTTGTATCTTCTTTCTTTAAACTCAAAAAATATTCATTATCAAAAACGAAACAATCTGATTTATAAGTTCCTTTCGGTACCACTTCTTTGCCCTCTTTATTCAATATACTTACCGTATCATCATCCTCATAACATAGTATGTGTTCACCATTACATGTTAAATTTTTTGTCGTCTTAAAGATCTCATCGCCAGCTGTATTATACGCAATTGCTTCCCCCGTATCATCATTATCAACAACAAAAATACCTTTTCCAATTTCACGCACCTGACCATTTCCAATGGTTATTTCATTTACACCTTGTCCATCGTACAACATAACTTTTCCATTTTCTGTATGTATAATTTTATCTCCACATACCTCATAACTGTCAAGTTCCTCCTGTGTAGTAATATCCGACAGATCTATCATCTTTTTTTCCTTTAAATCATAAATGTGAAAATATCCTTCGTATCCTTTTGCATTATCATCCCCCTCAATATAGTATTGAAGACTATTTTTTTCTGTTTCTGCAAAAAGTGCTTTTTTGTTATCTGTCGTTTCATTTGTTATATAACCAACTTGTATAAACCGTGTGGCGGTATATCCATTCATCGCTTTAAACAAATCCGCTTCAAACGGAATTAGCTGTTCACCACTCTCTGTATATAGTGCGCATTTATTAATACCTCTTTCTTTCCTCACACTCAAAATGCTCTCACCTAATACAGAAGTAGAATCATCCACCAAATCTAACATTGCTGATTCTTCATTTTTTGTGAATTTAACATCAATTTCGTTTCCCTGATAATCAGATAATGTGATTTGTTCCCCATTTTCCCATTTCAATATTTCTCCCGCTCCTGAAAGCTTTCCTTCTGCATCCGCAATTTCCCCTACAAGATTAAAATTTACCTCCTGTACATTTTCTGATGTTTTCGTGGATGATGTATCACTCTTACTTTCTCGATTTGAATTTTCTCTTTGTCCACATCCTGTCAACATAGCTATTGTCATGGCAAAAATCACTGTTTTTGTAACTGCTTTCCTCATAACTTTTCCTCCTGATTTATATATTTTTTTTCTATTATATCAGGCAAAAGTTCAAATTTTTTTCCATTTTTTTCACTAAAAGACCGCCAAACAGATTTTCCATCCATTTGGCGGTCGTTCCCTTTTACCACACAATTTTATACAAGCTGCTTATTACCAGTTACTCTATTCCGTACTCTTTCATCAACTTCTCCTGAAGTT
>PPYE01453660.1_pt1 | contig 34233 bp, 32 predicted proteins | sample 1559881 | NCBI WGS metagenome assembly PPYE01 (sample SAMN08240022, study PRJNA423297) | Human gut metagenome, whole genome shotgun sequencing project.
ATTAACTAATTCTTCAAAAAATCGTAAAAAACTAGATAGGGACACTGTGGTATTTTTTTCCGCACTTCAAACCGTCCCCTTTGACACAAGCTACCATTTATTTATTATAACATTAACAACTTTTCCATTTGCTTTAACTTCACACTCAAAATCAGCTTTATCAAAATCAACTAAATCTGCTAAAGTTTCATTGCAGATATATTTCTTACTTTCTTCACTTAACTCACCGTCTAATTTTAATTTAATTCTATCTGAAATTTCACATTTTAATTGTTTTCTAGCATCTTGAATATTCCTTACAACTTCACGAGCTAAGCCTTCATCTTTTAATTCTTCGGTTAATAGTGTATCTAATCTTGCAATAATATCTTTATCACTTTCAATTTTATTTTCACCTTTTGCAGTATATCTAACAACAACATCCTCTAAATCTAGTTTCAAATCTTCCCCATCAACTTTTACTTTATACCCATCTTCTAATGTTTCAAATTGTCCAGATTTAATAAAACCTGTAATCTTTGATACTTTTGAACCAAGTTTAGGACCAATAGTTTTGAAGTTTGGCACATATTCAACTTGTGCAAGTTCTTCAACTGAATCAATTACTTGAATATGTTTTACATTAATTTCCTCGCATATAATATCTCCAAAATCTTTTACAATTTGTTTATATTCCGAATTTGTAAATGCTAATTCAATTTTACTTAATGGTTGTCTGTTCTTAATATTTTCTTTTTCTCTTAAGAATCTAGCAAGTGAAATAATTCTTTGTACAACATCTGTTTCTTTTAAATTCTTCTCATTTTTAAATTCTTCTGGAATGTTTGGAACATTAGCCAAATGCACAGATTCATTTCCTGTAAAATGTTTATATAGTTTTTCTGAGACAACTGGTGTAATTGGTGCTAGTAATTTACATAAACTAACCAATACATAAAATGTTGTTTCATACGCATCTTGTTTATCTTTTGATTTTTCTGTACTCCAAAATCTTCTTCTTGAACGCCTGATGTACCAGTTACTAAATCCATCTAATAAATCAATAATTGGTTCTACATATCTGTCAATTTGATAATCTTCCATACATTTTTCTACTTGTTTTTCTGAGTCATATAATTTTGCTAAAATCCATTTATCTAACTCATTTGTTGGCTTTGGAATTTTATTTTCATCTGGCTCAAAATTATCTAAAACTGCATAAGAATTAAAGAATTTAGCACAATTATATAATGGTAACAATACTTGTTGAACTTGTGATTTAATACCATTTTCATCAAAATACAAGTCATTCATTACAATAGCATTTGATCTAAACAAATATAATCTAAAAGCATCTGTACCATATTTTTTCATTAGTTCCATTGGATCTGTATAATTTTTAGATGATTTAGATAATTTCTTTCCATCTTTTGCTAAAATTGTTCCATGAACTACACAATTTTTAAATGCTGGTTTATCAAATAGTGATACAGCTAACACATGTAAATAATAAAACCAACATCTAATTTGACCTGTGTATTCTACGATGAAGTCACATGGGAAATGACTTTCAAACCATTCTTTATTTTCAAATGGATAATGCTTTTGTGCAAATGGTACTGAAGCTGATTCAAACCAACAATCAAGCACTTCTGGAACTCTTCTCATTGTTCCTCCACAATTACATTTATATGTTACTTTATCCATATACTGTCTGTGTAAGTTTTCTAATTTAATTCCACTTACATCTGCAATTTCTTTGATTGAACCAAGAACATTTTTTTTACCACATTCATCACATTTCCAAATTGGAATTGGTGTACTCCAATATCTGTTTCTTGAAATATTCCAATCACGAGCATTATTTAGCCAATTTCCAAATCTTCCTTGTTTAACTGTTTCTGGAATCCAATTAATTTCTTTATTTTTTTCAATTAATTTTCCCTTTACTTTTTCAATATTGAAATACCAAGCATCCATAGATTTATAAATTAATGGTGTTTTACATCTCCAACAATGTGGATAATTATGCACAATTGACCCATCTAAAATAACCTTATTTTCAGCTTTTAAATATCTTAAAACATCCATATTGGCTTCCATTACATTTCTTCCTGCAAATGCTTCAATAATTTCTGTATATCTACCTTTTTCATCAACAGGACATACTAATGGAACACCTGCTTTTTTACAAGCCCAATAGTCATCTTCACCAAATCCTGGTGCAATATGAACGATACCTACACCTTCATCTAATTCCACGAAGTCTGCTAGAATTACTTTGAATGCTCCTTGCTCTTTTTTATCTATAAAATAATTGCAAATAGGCTCATATTCTTTGTTTTGTAAATCTTTTCCTTTACATTCTTTAACGATTTTAGGCGCTTCTCCAAAGATTTTTGAAAATTTTGATAAAACACTTTTTCCTGCAATATATACTTCATTTTCAACTTCTACATAAGCATAATCAAAATTTTCATTTACAGCCAATGCCATATTTGAAAATAATGTCCAAGGTGTTGTTGTCCAAGCTAGTAAATAAACTGGTTTGTCATTTACAACCTCATCTGTTTTAAATTTAGCAATACACCAAGTATCTTGTTTTGGTCTTGTTGAATCTGATTCTCTTGTATCTGAAATTGAAAGTGCTGTTTCACATCTGTAACAATATGGTGTTACTCTATAATCTTGATAGATTAAACCTTTGTTATATGCTTCTTTAAAAGCCCATAATACACTTTCCATAAAGCTTGTGTTCATTGTTTTATATGCCTTATCATAATCTACCCATCTGCACATTTCTCTAACATACTCTTTCCAAGAATCATTATTCTCTGCTACAACATCATGACAACAATTATTGAATTTTTCAATTCCTACTTCATTTTCAATTTGCTTTTTATCTGTAATTTCTAATAATTTTTCCGCTTGCGTTTCAATAGGTAATCCGTGGCAATCCCATCCCCATACTCTAGGTACTGAATAGCCTTTCATAGTCCAGTATCTTGCAATCATATCTTTAATAAATGATACCAATACTGTTCCATGATGTGGCTTTCCAGTTGGAAATGGAGGTCCATCATAAAACACTACTTCTTTTTTTCTGTTTTTATTTACTGATTTTTCAAATGTTTTGTCTTTTTCCCAAAACTCTAAAATTTCTTCTTGCATTTTTGCAAAGTCTGGATTGTTCTCCAATTTCTCTAAACTCATAATAATCTCTCCTTTTTTATTCATCTGCTTTGATATTACATCTTTTATTGTTTCAAAGCAAAAAAAACTCGATTGGCACTTTTTCGTGTTGTGCTAATCGAGTTTTTATATATTCTCTCTTATAGCAACAACGACAAAATCGCATATGCCATAAGACGAGGCATACGCGTGTTTCATATTATTATTGCTATATTATTTAATTTATTAAATCCTACTTTCTTCATTATTATCACTACTCCAATCGAGTTAATATGTTTCTATTATACAGCATATTTTCATATTTGGCAATAGGCAGAAAAATCTTTTGGCTTTTCCACAAATTCTGGTCAAAAGAGACGGTTCTTCTTGACAACCTTTTTGTTTTTCAACCCAAAATTGCAAGTGGTTGTCAAAAAGAACCGTCCCCTTTGACAACCTTTGACATAGTCTATGTAATTTTTTAGTGCATGCTTTGAAAATGTGTTTATTATTACATAGTTATCATTTGTTTCAGGAATTTTTATATATTTGTTAAAAACGTTTGAGTCTTTTCTTTCTAATAATACAATTCGTAATTGATTTTTTAATATAGATAATATTACGGTAATCTCATCGATTGCTATAAAGCTTTCATTAATATTATCAATATTTTCAACTATTTTCACTATTTTTAAATTGTTATCTATTGCATTATCTATTGCTATTTTCATTATTTTATTTTTTTGCTCTGCCATTGTTAAATTATAATAATTTTCATCTATAAAATATTTCACTACATCTTCAAAAGTATTACATTGGTAATCTTTATTGTTTTCTATAATAATAAATTTACTTAACATATTCATTATCCCCCTCCTGCTCTGATTTAGTTTGAAAATGCTTTTTATTATGAGCATGTGGTAATTTATTTTCTTTTCGTGGTATATTAATAGGGCTATTTGTAATATTTTCATTAAAATAATTCTTTAAATCTGTAGTTTCTTTTAGTAATTTGCTGTTTTGTATATATCTTAAAATATATATTTCTTTTGATTCTTTTTTAACTGCCAAATTTAATAGTATTTCTAATTTTTCTGTTTCAGTAAGATTTTCTCGCTTTAATTTTTCAAATTTTTCAAGCATAACTTTTTCTTTTTTCTTCATTTTTCTACGTTTATTTTTTATTTTTGCCAACTCTTCGGAAGCTTTAATTAATCCACCAAAAAGGTTTATATTTTCAATCCATGTATCAGCATTTACAGTTCCATTTGGTATTCTAAATTCTATTGTAGGTAATTTTTTTATTTTAACAATATCTGTAGCCATGTTCGTAAGATTTAATCCTTTAAAACGATTCTCCTCAAATTTTCTAAGATTATTTTTAAATTTCTCCAAATCATCTTCATTTGACAAATTAACAGTTCCTGTTTCCAATGTATAATTTAAATCTTTTGATATTGGCAAAGCATATGAATCAACGCTATTTCTAGAAATTGTTCCTGGCTCATTTGAAATCAAATATAAAATTTTTTCCGTATTTGACCATAATTCCAACAAATTTTTATATGCATCTACACTTTGCAAATAGTTTCCACCTATATGTATATGACCACCACAAGATTCATCAGAATACTGTCCAAAATAATTTAATAATGCACAAATATTTCTTATTTCTATTGTGGGATTTTTTCCATTTACATACAAAACAGGAGAAACGACCTCAACACCTTCTTCATATGGAGGATTATCCATTAATGACTCATCACTTTTACAATGCCAGTCTCCCATCTTATTTAAAATTTTTTCGAGGTATTCTTTTTCTAATTGACCTATAGACTCTATTTCTATACCAAATGTCATATATGGCGGTAACTGAACTTCTCTTTTATAATCATTTTTATAACTTTTTATTACATTCATTATTTTATGTTTTGTAAATTTTAAAAAGCTTAACTGTTTATACAAACCTTCTAGTAATTCAATTTCCGAATAATCTAAATTAAGTTCTTTACTAATTTTTAAACATTCCTTAATAAATTTTTTGTCTTTAGAGTCATATATAAGTTTTCCAATACTATACGAATCAAGACCTGTTAGAGCTCCTGATTTTATAGCTTTCATCATATAAACTTTATCATTTATCGAACTTACAATGTCATAAATATTATCAACACTCAATTCAAATTCTTTTGCTCTTTCAACAATGCTTTTTTCGTAGTCCTTAATTTTAGAATTTTTAACTATAAAAGTTACATTATCTGAATTTAATCCGTACTCTTTCCAATGCTCTATAAAATTAATCACCTTAGAAAAATCTTTTATATTTAATAATAAATTTGTAACTTGAGATGAATTCAAATTTAGTTTTTCCCAATTTTCAATACAATGAATTGTATAATTATCTTCTCCACTTTTTTTCATAATTTCATTAACAACACTAATAATTTCATTGGGAAATAACCCTATTTCTACGGAATTTTCAATACAATATTTCATAAATTCAATATTTTTTGAACTTTTTAATATTTCGCACAAATCAATTGAATCTATTCCTAATGATTTGGAATTTTTCACACACTCTTTTAAAAAATTAGGTTCATTTACGCTCTTTAATAATTTTGTAATACATCTTGAAGATATTTCTAAATTTTTTGCATCAGTTATACACTTTTTTATATATTCTTTAGTTTCAGTTTCCTATTTTTAACTTTACTTCTCAAAAAAGATAAAATATAGTTTAAATCTTCACTTTTTAAATTTCGGCCAATTTCATAAAGTAACCATTTTTCATCAACTCTCATTTCACTTATGTTACTCAACTTATATATATATACTAAATATGCAAACTGTTTTATATCTCTTTTGCTATATATTTTACAAAGCTCATCAATATACTTTTTGTTCATTTCAATCCCTTCACTTTCTAAATCACATATATAAATTATACTTAGGAAATCACCCTTTTGCAATGTTTTTTCATGATTTTTATTATAATAAAAAGGACATTAGTTAAATAATGTCCTTTTTATATTTTTGATTTTTTAGTTTGCTTAATTTTTTCACTATAGTATATCCACAACACATAATTATACTTCCTAAAGTATCAATTAAACAATCTGTAAATTGACTTGTTCTTCCCCAAACAAAAGATTGATGATATTCATCAGTTAATGAATATATAAAACAAACTATGATAGCTATAAAAATTTTTTTAATTGAATAATTTTTGCCCCAAAATGAATTTAGTGTAAAGATTATTAGAATTGCCAAGATTGCATATTCTGTAGCATGAGCACATTTTCGTAATGGAAAATTTAGTTTATTTACAGTTTCATTTACCTGTTTTTCTGTTGGTTTTGTGTCTGTTATTCCTATATTTTCTGATATTTCTGTGGTCTTTTGTACTGTTTTTTTTATAGTTTGCTTGCTTTTTCCATTTGATTCATTTGTATTCATTGATGACATTATGAATATTACTACCATCCAAATTACTGTTAATACTATGTATATTATTTTCTTTTTCATGTGTACTTCCTTTTCATTTTTTTACATTTTACTATATAAAAATGAAATGTACAATATTTTTTTGAATTTTGTGGTTTAACTGTCCAATATTTTTTTCCAAATATTTTTCAATTTTTTCTTTAAGCCAAATGGCATATGGTTTATCATTAACAGCAATAAACTTTTTGATCTTATTTAAATACATCTCATGTTAAAGTTAAACATGAAGATGCTGGTTTCTTTTATAGATACAAACAAATTTAAATACATCTCATGTTAAAGTTAAACATTTAGCCAATTTTACTTTTTATCACCTGCAATCTTATTTAAATACATCTCATGTTAAAGTTAAACTAAACTCAATACCATATGTTTAGGAGGTGTTTTAAGATTTAAATACATCTCATGTTAAAGTTAAACCTTTAACAATATTAGTCATTAATTCAATAGAATGATTTAAATACATCTCATGTTAAAGTTAAACAAAAAAAAATGAATGAATATGAAACAATTTTTATATATTTAAATACATCTCATGTTAAAGTTAAACTAATGAAAAATATAGGAATGGATGCAGATGAGCTTTATTTAAATACATCTCATGTTAAAGTTAAACATGCAGATTCTGTAGCACAAGAAAAAAAAGCAATATTTAAATACATCTCATGTTAAAGTTAAACCTACTTGATATATGAGCAAGAGGATTATGTACTAGAATTTAAATACATCTCATGTTAAAGTTAAACTTTCCCATTTTCTGCAAATAAAGTGTGTTTTATATAATTTAAATACATCTCATGTTAAAGTTAAACGATTCCTTAGAATTTAAACTTGATGGCGATTGGGCATTTAAATACATCTCATGTTAAAGTTAAACTTTCTTGCTTATACATTCCATTAACTCCTGTATTAAATTTAAATACATCTCATGTTAAAGTTAAACCAGACATATTGGTTAAATACAAAGTGCTAGAAGAATTTAAATACATCTCATGTTAAAGTTAAACGATATAAAGGCTCTAGAGCCAGTAAAATTTAACTAATTTAAATACATCTCATGTTAAAGTTAAACAATTTTAGAAAAAAGTGTTGACAAATGTCGGTAAAATTTAAATACATCTCATGTTAAAGTTAAACTAAATTGGTCATCTGTGTTTTTTACCCATAAATTAATTTAAATACATCTCATGTTAAAGTTAAACTGGAAGGAATAAGAGCTGGAAATTTAGCAGAGGAATTTAAATACATCTCATGTTAAAGTTAAACTGGGTTTGGGCTTTGGCAGTTTGCGAAATACGGAAAATTTAAATACATCTCATGTTAAAGTTAAACTGGACGGCTTCGAAAATATTAAAACTATCATCATAGAATTTAAATACATCTCATGTTAAAGTTAAACAGTTGGGAAATATATATGTAGGAGGATAAAAAAAATTTAAATACATCTCATGTTAAAGTTAAACTGTATTGAAACAATTAACAAATTAATTATTCAAGAATTTAAATACATCTCATGTTAAAGTTAAACAATTGATTTTATATAAGAAAGAAGAGGAAATGTTTAATTTAAATACATCTCATGTTAAAGTTAAACAATATTACATAACCATTAAACATACTTCTGTCTTCGATTTAAATACATCTCATGTTAAAGTTAAACTACCTTCTCTTTCTGAATCTATTGTGTGCTATATCAATTTAAATACATCTCATGTTAAAGTTAAACGGTGGAGCATGTCCACCTTTATTGCCTTTTGCGTTTATTTAAATACATCTCATGTTAAAGTTAAACTGTAAAAGTAAATTGCTATTATGGTAGCTCTACATAATTTAAATACATCTCATGTTAAAGTTAAACAGGAGAACAAATAAATGATGTATTAAACGAAGCAAATTTAAATACATCTCATGTTAAAGTTAAACAAATAATCTGCTGCATCTTTTAATAAATCTAAATTAATTTAAATACATCTCATGTTAAAGTTAAACCAATAGCAAAAAAATTAATAACAACAAAATTTAACAAATTTAAATACATCTCATGTTAAAGTTAAACTGTGCTACAGAATCTGCATACTCTTTTGCAGCTTTATTTAAATACATCTCATGTTAAAGTTAAACTGCATATTTTACATTTACACCACCGTTTATTAAATTATTTAAATACATCTCATGTTAAAGTTAAACATATTCTGCATAGCCTTTTCCAACTATACTTTGCAAATTTAAATACATCTCATGTTAAAGTTAAACTCAAATGGTGTAAAACATTGTTTTAAATTTTTTGAAATTTAAATACATCTCATGTTAAAGTTAAACCAGTATATTTTTTTCATCTTCTTCCAGCACATCATATTTAAATACATCTCATGTTAAAGTTAAACTACACGTACTATAGATGTTTTTAAATCGTTTGATTCATTTAAATACATCTCATGTTAAAGTTAAACTTAATTTAATTTGATAAAGATTATTAGAAGAATTATTTAAATACATCTCATGTTAAAGTTAAACAGGTAATTTTTCTTTATACATAACAGATGGATAAAGATTTAAATACATCTCATGTTAAAGTTAAACAACTACATTACCAGCAGAAGAGCTTAAACAGTTTTGATTTAAATACATCTCATGTTAAAGTTAAACTATTTACTAGATACACAATAAAAAAAGAATTTGCAAATTTAAATACATCTCATGTTAAAGTTAAACAAAGAAGAAGTACCCGAAGAACCTTACGAACTTTGATTTAAATACATCTCATGTTAAAGTTAAACGCTTATAAATTTTTCCAAAAAATTTTTACTTTTTCCTATTTAAATACATCTCATGTTAAAGTTAAACATTTACTAGATACACAATAAAAAAAGAATTTGCAAATTTAAATACATCTCATGTTAAAGTTAAACTATCGTTTGCGTGTGTAGAAATATCTAATCCTTTGATTTAAATACATCTCATGTTAAAGTTAAACAAATATGTTCTATTGCTTCTTTGTCTTTATTGTCGATATTTAAATACATCTCATGTTAAAGTTAAACCAACGCTACTACTAGCATCTTCTTTATATTTATATACCACAAATCCTAATTTTTCAATATTTTTCTCACATTTTTTCCAGCTAACTTACATTTTTCTATATTCTGATTTTTCAAGCCTTTCAGCACTTTACCTGGAAAATATTTTTTATATAAATATGTCTTCGGTATTCTTATCTGCTGTTCCTAATGTTGTTTCGCCTATTTTTTTGAAATCCATTATTTTAATTATTGAAATAAAATCTTCTTCTTTGTTTATTATCTTTTTTAATTCATTTTCTAGCTCTAATATTTCTGAATTTGTTAAAGGCCCTCTGAATACTGATTTTTGCCAGTGATTTAAATACTTTTTACATTTTTTAAAAACCTTGTTAACTCTTTTTACTCCTACATCATAAAATAAAAAAACATAATTATAATTAATATTCTTTGCCATATTTGAAAATTCCTCCGTTTCTCCTCTTCTATTCCTTTTTTTCTATATCGAACGGTATAAATTCTTTTCCTTCTGTGATAAATTTTATTAATTTATATCCATCTAATCTTATAGCATGTTTATATGTAATTTTTCTTTTTAATACAGGATGTTCAAAAGTTTGGTTTAATCTATCTTCAAAAGCAGAAATAAAAATTTTCTTTCCTTCATCATTCAATAATGAATAGTTTAATTTAGCATTAAAGTGCTTTTCTACTTTTATTTTCTTATTATTTACCAAATCAAATATAGTTTTATAAACCACTACAGGTTTAAATACTTCTGATAAATCTAGACTTAATGAAAATCTAGCTTCACTTGGCTCGTGTAAAAATGATATTGATTGATCTAAATGAGTATTATAAATTTCTGATATTGTTTTTGTATATAATAATGTATTACCAAATGATATCAACGCATTCATTGGATTGTCTGGTGGTCTTTTTACTCTTTTATTTATTATAAAATCTTCTGGTAGAAAAAACTTAAAAGAATCGTAAAATTCTGCCCAAATTTTTCCTTCAACAGATAAAACTTGTTTGATATCTTTCGCCTTGCTTAATAGCTTTTCAACATCTTTATTACAAAAATCTATAACAGGCTTTATTTCTTTAACACCATGTCTGTAATAATGATATAATATAGATTTAATATTTTGTGCAATTCCTTTGACAAAAGCTTTTGCAATTTCAATTCTATGATTTTGAAATGTTTCAACTTGTTTTACGATCAATCTACCACTTATTAAATTTTCTTTAGGATAAAATGTACCAATATAATTTCCATAATAATTGAAAAAATGAACTATTATTCCAGCAGTTGCTAATATGTCTAATAATTTAGTAGAAATGGTAACATCATTAAAACAATATAGCTCTTTTACTTTTTCTATTGGTAAATAAAAATTTCCACTTTCATTTTTAAATTTTATACTGAAATCACTTCTGGTAAAGTCCCCTTTTGAAAAAATATACTTACTTTCTGATTTCATTTACATCACATCCTTATATATAACAATATTCATAATATGCACATTTACTGCACTTCTTGTCATTTTCTACATTAGGTACATTCGTGCTATTTATTAATACTTCAATTTCATTTAAGCATTGATTTAGCTCCTTTTCAGTAATATCATCTAGTACTATTTCTTCTATCTTTTCATTTTTATTTTTTTCTTTGCATACCAATCTTCCTTCTCTTTTTACACCTTTATCAGCTAAATTTTTTAAATAAAATAATAATTGCATTCGTGCAGCTTGTACATCAGCATCACTTTTTTTAAATTCTTCAATATACTTATCTGTTATCTTATCTAAAACCATATTGTCATATTTAATTTCAGTATTTTTGCCATCTTTTGCTCTTATTTCATGTAATACTCTACCAATTCTTACATCTTCAGAATTATCTTCCATATTTATTCTATTAGCAAATAAATAACATTGGCGTTTGCAATGAAAATAATAATTAATTATAGTTCCTGTTATTTTCATAAAAATAGACCATCTCCATTTCCTAGATATTTTGCCCTATTAAATCTTCCGTTTTCAATATAATCTTCACCATTTTCTATATAATACATATTTCCAAATTGTTCGCCTTCTATAATGTTTGTATCTTTAGAATAAATTGTATATATAAATAAACTCATTTTTTCAGCTATACTTGATAATTTTATTTTCTTTTCTGCATATTTCAAAGAATCATCTAAGTAAATAGATTTATACTCTTCGAATACATCACATCCTTTTATTTTCAAACCATTATAATCAATTGTGTAATTAAGAAATAATTGTATTGAATCATCTTTTCTTATTAATTCCATTTTTTCTTGGACTTTTTTATAGTTAATATATTTGCAACTCTCAAAGAAGTTTTCTATATTTTCATTAGTGTATTCTTCAGACTTTTCGTATATTTTTGTTAATACTTTGTTGTAAAATTTATCAAATTCTTTATTTTTTAGCCATTGTCTAACATCTTCTTTTTCCAAACTAAATTCTAGTCTATTATCACTTTTGTAAACTCCCCTTGCATCATCCATATTATAAAAATACGCAATACAATTTTTCTTTTTGCTAGATCTGTTTATTCTTCCTATAAACTGCTCTTCTCCATCAATAAATGATATGTCTTTAAAACCAATGTCCATATCTATATCAACACCCGCTTCTATTGTTTGAGTTGCAACAATAATAATTGGTTCATCTTGCTTGCTCATTTTTATTATTTCATTTCTTCTATATTTGTTATCATCTCCAGTTAAAATTTGAACATTATCCGCTTCATCAGATAATAATTTATACAATTCATCTGCTGTATCTTTTTTTATACACTCAACTAAAACCTTTTTATCTTTATGCATAATAATAGATTTTATAAGCTCTTCCTTTGTTATCTTTTTACCTAATAAATCAAAATTTAAAATAACTCTATTTTTAAAAATTTCATTTTGATAATATTTATTTGTATTTTGTATTAAGGCATAAAATTTTGCAAAACTATTATTCAAAACTTTGCTATTTTGGTTATCTTTATTAAGTAATTTATCTAATCTTGGTAATGTAGCTGACATTATTACAAATTTTATATTTAATAAGCTTGAATACTTACTAAACATTTCAATCATTTCTCTCCATATTTTGTTAGAGTATGCTTGAATTTCATCTATAACAATTACACTATCAATTAAGTGATATAAGCCATAATTTGGCTCTTTGCCTGTTCCAAACAATGTATTAAATAAATTAACATGTGATGTTATAATAATAGGAAAATGTTTAAATACATTTTTTATATAAAATTGCTCATAATCTAGATTTTCATTTATATCTTTAACCATAGAAGATACAGAATTTATAACCATATAATCGCTAAATTTATCAAAATAAGAGCCAAATGTATTATCTGTTTGCTCAATAATAGCATTAAATGGAAATATGTATTGTATTGATTTTATATTAGGATTATTTTTATATAGAATTTTAGCAATATTAATTGCCATATTTGTTTTTCCAGCACCAGTTGGAGCTTCTATATAAAAAATATCATTATTTATATTTTTTAATAAATTGTGCTCTGCCTCTAAAAATATGTCACTTCTTAATTTATTGATACCAGAAATATCCTTTTCTTTATTTTCGTATTTTCTGATAGACTTAATTAAATTAGAGCTATCATATTTATCAAATAAATTCTCGTTTTTATATGTATCAATTGGAACCGTATTCCCTGTCATATATTCATATGTAGCATAAAAATCAGCACTTACCAAGCATGAGTATAAAACTTTACACAATATGTATAAACTTATTGAATTAATTTCAAACCTATCAAAGAATTTTCTTACACTGTTTGTATTTAAATGGATTTCATATAATTCATCTGAGCCATCAAATATTTGAGGAATATTTTTCCCTTTAATTGCATCTGCAAGTTCTGTAATGCTTTCTAAATTTGTATGGTGTCTAGATATAATATATCCGAAATAGTATACTGCATAATATAATAAAATTTTAGATTTTCCATCTATATTTTCTTCATTAATATTTTTTTGCATACAATCTATATAAATACGCGCAGATAATGCTGCATGTGTACTATCTTTGAATTTTGGTGTTAACCCTAAATCATTTAGCATCTTATCTTTTTGAAATAACGGATTAATTTTTCCGGCATCATGATAATAAATTGCAGATTCAAAATACTCATATATTATTTTTGCAATTTCTTCCTCCACACAAAATGCATCTTTAATGATACCTATAACTTTATCATCTAATTTTTTATATTTTTCCATTTTTTTATAATACATATATGTTAAATTTAAATGAGAAGAGAGCAGCTCTTTTTCGCAGTTGCTCTCTTTTCTATGTGCATAATATGTATATTTATTATCATTTATAATTTCATCTATATATTTACTTTTCATACACACTACCTCTAAAAATAATAAATTATTTTGCCATTTACTAAAAATAAATCTGAATTTTCATTTATTTTCAAAGATTTATTTGTAAAAATAAATTGTTTAAAATTTGTATATCCAATTTTTTCATTTAGCTTAGTTGGATTTACTTCTGTATATTCGTATTCTTTGTCCTTTTTTCCTGTAAAATCCCAGGCAAACATTTCATCAAAATCATCAATATAATCTGCTAATATATCTTTGTCAAAAATACTATCGATTTTTTCACTATTACTTTTGCTTTCAATATTGAAAACTTCAACATTTTTAATATTGGCAAAATGGTCGTTTTTTCCAATGTATGGAATATATTCACATTTACGATTTAATAAATATTCTTTTATTTTATTATATTCATCTGAATTATTATCCATTATATAAATATCCCACTTTGGATTTTCCAAGCATTGCTCTTTTACAATTAAATTATTGCCTTGCTCTTGTGAGGCATATCCAACTGAATTATTAAAACTTTGAATTTTCTTTTTGAAGTTTTTATTATCTATATATGGAACAATAGCAATTTTTAAATTACAAAGTTTTGAATAAAATTCTGGTAGCTCTTCAACATCTTCTTTTAAACATTTTTTTAATGAATAATAGTTATATCCATTTAAGCCAATAATTGCTCCTAAAATACCGTAAATCATTATTTTATGAGGAAAAGTATATGTATAATAAGTTTCGTTACTATCAGGCTTTTTTATAATTGCCATTCTAGAAGATAACTCAAATTTTATTGTTTCTAGCATATAAAATCCTCCTTTTTAAAATAAATCTTTTACATCTGCTATTGCTAAATCTCCTTCTAACTCTGTAGTATATGGATTATAGTATATTTCTACTTTTTCTATTTCTTTTTTTACTTCATCTTTATTTAAAATTTGCATTAGTTCAGATAAATCGATAATGTCTTTTTCTTCACCTTTTTTGAAATTTATATATTCATCTAAATTTGCTAAATATAATTTGCTAGATTCTTTGCATTCTACAAATACAGCAAGTTCATTTTCACATCCAGCTTTGCTATTTGTGTTATATGCTGTTGCTGCTACTAAACAACCTTCTTTAAATGCATCATATGCTTCTTTTGTATAGCCTTCTAGTCCATCAATTTCGTTTGTGTAAATATTGTAATTTTCTGGATTTACAGAAAATGGGTAAAAATAGTGTGCTTCGTTTGATACGATTTTTTTACCAATAGATGTGTTTTTTGCATCTTCTTTTTTAGCATCTGTAAATGGTGATAATATCTCTATTGTTTCTGTAGTAGAATCTTCGTATTTGTTAAATCCTTGTCCAATTTGTACTGCACCTGTTATACTAATGTTATTTTTTTCTTCAGCAAAAGTTGCTCCAAAGTTTTGAACATCAATTGCAGAAAATAAATCTTTTATAAGCTCTTTTTTATCTTTAATATCTTTAACTTTTTTTCCAAATAATTGTTCAAATCTTTCTGCTAAAGTTCTTGCTTGAATGTTATCCTTTTCATTTTTGTATGATTTTACATATAAAACTTTTTTATTTTCAGCTTCCCACATTTTTTTAATTGGATATTTAAAAGCTTTATCACTACCAAAAATTGTACCATCAGATGTTGTTTTTGGTCTTCCTGTAAAATCTGCATTCCAATTGGCCATTTTGCTTTTAATTCCAATTACTCCATAAACTCTATTTTTCATATTTATTTACCTCCATATTCTATTTATCTTCTTTTTTTGTATAAAACATATTGCTTGAAAGCATTCCTGCTAATATTAAATCTTTATTATCTTTAACACTTGTATCTGGCTCTTGTAATAATAATTGAGAAAATATGTTGTTAAATCTATCATCTTGTAAATATAGCTCATAATTATATTTTTCGTATAAACATCTAAGCTCATCTTTCAATTTTTTTAAATTTCCAGCTTTTACAAATGGAGCTGTCATATCTTGTGTTAATTTTGAAGCCTTGCTTTGAGTTAACAAGTAAAAAGCTATTTGTCCAGCTAAAAAGTAATACTGTTCATCAGTTTGTATTGTTTTATTATCTTGCAAAATTTTGAAACACTCCTCTTGTACATTGTTAATTTTCATTTCTTCATCAACCTCTCCTTCTTTACAAAAGTACTTTTTATATGCAATCCATAAATTCATTGTATTTATTGAATTAAATGGACTAGATATGTATTGTTTATTTTTTTCTAATTCTTCAATAATAGTATTTTCGATTAGATAAACTCCAAATTTATTTAAATTATGAACAAAATTTGTTTCATCTTCTTTTTGAAATAATTCAAAAAATATTGTTGCATTCTGCTTTAAAAAATCCTTTTTCCAATTAGATATTGCTATTGATTTTGAAACCTTATTTTCAAAATCATAATAAGAATCTCTTAAATAATTTTTTTCAGATTTACTATTATTAGCAATCCAAGTATTGCTTGTATAAAACTCAAGACCATATATATTTTCAGTTTTAAATTCATTGCCTACTTTGCGGATTGTATCATTAACAACAAACTCTCTAATTTTCGTAGTAAAATTGGTTATGTATTGAAAATCGTCAACTCTTGCCACACCATTGTTTCCTGCTACTTTTATCAAATATAAATCTTTATTTAATATATCACTTTTTTCAGTAGCAATACCCTTGAAATCCCATTCTCTTGGTAATTTTAGTACTGTTTCGCTAACACCATTATTGTATAACCATTTATACATATTATTTAAGATATTAACATCTTCTTTTGATATTAAAGAGCTTACTTTATATGGAGTGGATTTTAATTCCAGATATGGTTTCTTTGAATTTAGTCCATAATTATAGTTATTTACACCATAAATTTCATCATCGACTTTAATATTGTTGCTATTTGTATTAAATAATTTTAGTGTTAAATATATATTTGCAGATTTTATATATTCATCATACCCTTCTTCTAAAAATATTTTTATCCAGGTTTCTTTTGGTTTGTTATCTTCTTTCATGAAGTCTGAATATACTAAAGAAAAAGCATTTATCATTTTGTTTTTAGCATTTTCTAGCTCTTCTTTATTATAAAACTCACTTAATAATATTTTTTCTTCCTTAGAGCTTCCTAACTTTCCTAAAGATTCGTAATATTTGTTAATTCCCTTTTTAAATATTTCTAGATTAACAGAATCTTTGCTATTGTCGGCATTGCATAAGCCTTCTACAAATTTATTCTTGAAAAACAATGTATACATATTGTTACTGCATATTTTTTTAAGCATTGAATATTTTGTTTTTCCAATTACTTCTGTATATCCTGTGTCAATTGCTTTATTTGAATTTAAATATTTGCTATAAAAATCTCTTACTTTTAAATATTTATATAACTCATAATCATCACTGTCATTATCCCTATTAACAATCAATCGTTGCAAAGTTCCATCTTTTTTTGCTAAATAATAATATCCAGCATCCATTTTGTATGAATCTAAAACAACTTTATCATCTTTAAACATTTGTTTGAATGTTTGTATTAAGTCATATGTCATTTAATAAAACACCTCCTTGCTTTTTATTTAGCTTTACAGAAACCGAAACCTTCTGCATTTTTTTCTAGTAGTCCTACTGATAGTATTAGATATGCCAGATTTTGTGAAATTGGATCGTCTTTTACCTCTATTTCAAATTTATATCCTAGAATATTTATACTTTTGTATGGTATTTTTATTGGTTTGTTGTTAGTTTGTTTTATTGATTTTATGAAATCCATATCTATTTTTTCGTTGTATAATTGGTTATACTTTTTTTGAGCATTTGCTAGTATTCGCTCTTTTACTAATTGCATATCATTGTTTATTAAATAATCACCTTTGTCTGATGTTATTATAGCTGGTGTTAAAGTAGCTAAAGCATTAATTTTTCTTTGAGTACTAGTTTCTAGGTCACTTACAATTACTTTAAATTCTTCATTTTGAAAGTTATTTAATACTTGTTTTATTTTTAGACCTAATTTAAAGTCAATTGTTCGTATTTGAAATGTGTAGATATTTCCAGCTTTATATATACCATCTTTTTCTATTGGGTATAAATTACAAAAAACATAATTTTTATATCTGTTTTCTTCATGTAGTTGTTTTAATGCTTGATCTTTTAGCATTGAAGCTGATATTAATTTAGATATTTTTTCGTAATTTTCAAATGCTTGTGTATCATTTTTTAATAATACAGCTACTTTTATATTGTAATATTGCATATATTGTGCCTCCTTTTCTTTACTTGGTAGTTAACTTTTCTTTTTGTATTAAATATCAAAACATATAAAAAATCAATAGGTTAAATATACATTTTTCAACTAGATTAAATCAAAAAATGTCGAATATTGCAATGAAAATCATATTACAATATTCGACAATATTCGACATCTTATATTCTGTGTTTTTTCAAAGCTGTTTATTTTAAACTATATTTCTAAACATTTTTAGCTCTTGCTCTTTTTTCAATTTGTTTATCTTCTTGTTTTTTTATTTTCCAGTATTAAGTTTTTACTAAAAAATAAACAAGTTGCTGATAAAATAAGAAATGTTACAACATAGTTTTAGCTTTTATTTTTAAGTTTCTTTATTCCCCAAATGCCTGTTCCTACTACACCAGCTCCTATCACTGCTCCACCTAGTGCAGCTGACGCATTGTCATTCGTTGTAGTTTCAGTTTGTGATGCCTTAGCTGGTTCTGTAACTTTTATGTGGCATGTTTTCGTTATTCCGCTAGATGTTTCTGCTGTAATTGTTACTTCGCCAGCTTTTAAAGCTTTAACTTTTCCATTATCAATTTTTGCCACTTTATCATCAGAAGATGTCCATTTAATGGTTTTATCAGTAGCCTCATATGGAAGAACATTTGCAATTATTCTATTTTCCTTGCCTACTTCTAACGAGAAATCGCTTTCATCTAAATTAAGCTCTGTTACATCAACTTTAGGTTTATTAACTATAAGATTTAAAGTAGCACATTTTCCGTTTGTAGAAGTTGCACTTATTGAAACACTTCCATCTTTAACAGCCTTTACAACACCTGTGTTTGATACTGTGGCAACAGAAGTATCAGAGCTATTCCACGTTATAGATTTATCATTTGCAGAATCTGGAGTAACTGTTGCAATAATAGTTAGCTCTTCATTAATTTCAATTTTTGCTTTAGGAGCATTTAATGTTATTTTTTCAACTTCAACCTTTTTATTTGTAGATCTATCTGTGGTAACAGATGTACTTTTTGCTTTTGTTGTTGAACTTGTATTAGCATTTGTAGAAGTTTTGCTTTTTGATTTTGTAGTTGTAGATGATTGCGTACTACTGTATGGACAAATTCCTCCTTCATGTAAATGAGCTGGATGTCCTCCGCAATGATAATGATAACTTCCCAATCCGCTTACGTTGTTTTTATCTTTATGACCACCGGAACTATCGGTTCTACCAGAATGTGCAAATAGTGTTGTTGGTATTGCTAATAGTATAGTTGATAGTAATAATATTTTAGATAGACTTTTTAATTTATTTTTCATATGCATCCCCCTTTATAGGAGATATATTATCAAAAAATGTCGAAATTTACCAGACAAATCGTGTGGCAATTTTCGACATCTTTCGACAATCATTTTGTTATTAATTTATTAAAACTCATACAAATCTACTACTTTTTTATCCAATGCATTTGCTATAAGAATTGCTTCATGTAATAAAATTTCATCGGCTGGCAATTCTTGTATTGTTTTTAGATATTCTTTTTCTATACCCGTTTTTTGAGATAATTCCTCTATGCTCATTTTGGATTCTTCTATTGCTTTTTTGATTTTCATATGTATGTGCACTTTTTTCACCCTCGTTGAGGAGTATACAATAGTTTTCGTCCACTTTGGTGGACGATTGTATTTTTGGATTTTAGTGTGTGATAATTCTGAATTGAATTTTTTGCATTATGGAATTCTTTTTGTTCACTTTAGTGAACGATTACATTGTGATATATAATAAAAAAAATTATCCATTTTTTATTGTATTATCAATTTAAATATCATATAATAGTAAAAAGAGAAAAGAGCTACGCCCTTTCCTCTATGGGTTATTTTGATTGAAGTTTGATTGAGCGTCTACTTCAATCTTTTCTTTTTCTATTGATACTTTAGAATTATATCCTAAAGCAGCAAAGCAACATACCATAATTGATATAATTGCAATTACTGATACAATAGTAAAAGAAATAATGATTTTATTCATATTGCTCTTCATCTTATGTATAAACCTCCTTTCTTGTTTCATTTGATGCTTAATAAAAACAGATGCATCAATTAACAGATATCATTAATATATGCTAATTAATGCATCTGTTTTGAAATTTGGTTTGTGTTCAATCAAAATAGCCTGAAGGTTATTTTATTATATTTTGATTTGTAATTATATATATAATTACCCATACTAACTGCCATTTTTGTAAATTTTCTTTTTTCTTTGCTATCAAACTTTTTTTATTCTCTTTCTTTCATTTTAATAGTACTATATCTTTTCTAAATTTTTGTTTACATAGTTTCTATATTATCTATACTACCATTAATATTGTTTGGTATTTTTCTTAATAGCTGTTTTATTCCATAAAATGCCATTCTTTCAAATTATTTGATAAGTTTTTACTTTTTATTCTTACATAATCATATTTTATACTTTAGGCAAACACAATAAATTATCTACATTACTATCATTTGGTACTGATTTAACATACTTTTCTCCATTACTTATAACACCTTTCACTTTAGGATAATATGGTCCTATATCGACATTTACTTTCCAATTTTCATACTCAATTTTATCATATAATTTTTCTTTCTTTATAAGTCTACATAATTCATCTATATATATTGAATCAATTTCTAATAATGAATTTGATGAATTACTTGATTTCATCTTAATTTTTGTAGCTTTCATATTTTTTCCTCCTTAAATATTTATTTAGTAAAAACTTATCAACTAATATATAGCACTAATTTTTTGCAAAGTTTGTCATAATTTGTCGAAAAAAATAAAAAACATGGATTCTTTATTTCCATGTTTTATAATCATTTTTGATATTCAAATTAATTTCTAATCCCTACTATACAAATCTCTTGTATAAACTTTATCCTTCACAACCTTTAGCTCTTCTTCAAGTCTGTTTGCTAAAATTACATCTGATTTTTTAGAAAATTCTTCGAAGTTGTTTATAACTTTGCAATCATTAAATTGCTCTGCTTTTAATGTTGGTTCGTATATTATAACATCAACGCCTTCTAATTTTAATCTGTCTATTATTTCTTGAATTGCACTTGCTCTGAAGTTATCTGAACCACTTTTCATTGTTAGTCTGTATACTCCAACTGTTTCTGGATTTTTACGCATTATCATTTCTGTTATGTGCTTTTTTCTTGTTCTGTTTGATCTAACTATAGCTCTTATTAAGTTTTGTGGTACATTGTCATAATTTGCTAATAATTGTTTAGTGTCTTTTGGTAAACAATATCCGCCATAACCAAACGAAGGATTGTTGTAATGACTTCCAATTCGTGGATCTAGGCATACTCCTTCAATTATGTCTTTAGTATTTAAACCTTTAATTTCAGCATATGTATCTAATTCGTTGAAATATGCTACTCTTAGAGCTAAGTATGTATTTGCGAATAATTTAACTGCTTCTGCTTCTGTTGAATCCATGAATTTTACTTCAACATTATCTTTTAAACTTGCATTTTTTAGTAAATTGGCAAATTCTTGTGCTCTTTCAGATTTTTCTCCCACTATAATTCTTGATGGATATAGATTATCATATAAGGCCTTTCCTTCTCTTAAGAACTCTGGACTGAACATTATATTGTCTATATTGTATTTTTGTTTCATTGTTTTTATAAAACCAACTGGTATTGTTGATTTTACTACCATTGTTGTGTTTACATTCATGCTGATTACTTTTTGAATTATGTCTTCTACTGATGATGTGTCAAAGTGATTTTTTTCATCGTCATAATTTGTTGGTGTGCTTATTATTATGAATTTTGCACCTTCAAATGCTTCTTTGTAATCTAATGTTGCTCTTAAATTTAATTCTTTTATTTTAAAAAATTCTTCAATTTCTTTGTCTTTGATTGGACTTATTCTGTTATTTATTTTCTCTACTTTTTCTGGTATAACATCTAATGCTGTTACCTCATTATTTTGACTTAGCAATGTGGCTAATGATAAGCCAAAATATCCTGTTCCTGCTACTGCAATTTTCATTTTCTTATTATTCATTCCTTTCAATTTGCTCAATGCACAATATTATAACATTAGTGCTAAAATATGGTGCTGTTATTTCATATTTTCCTACTAATTTTGTTTCAAGAGCAATATTATATCCATGACATCACTTACTATCGTAATTTAGTAAATATTTTTACATATTTCATTTGCATTATATAATAATTGGTTAATTTTACAATAACTTTATTTTAATTGAAAATGAAGCTTATGTTTCATTATCTTTTTTTCTTTTTGTTCACTTTCGTGGACAAGTTGCATTTCGCATATCTATAGTAGCAGAAAATCTCTTATTTTTATAATTTACTTTTTTTTAGGATTACACCCATTTGAACAACTCGAATCTATAAAAATACTTTCATCCATTATATCCCATAAGAGTTGCATTAAAATTGCTGATATATTTATAGAAAAATAATTAAATAATGAATCTGTTCCGTACATTATACGGTTTCTTAAATTCATCTTATCTGTATCGAATAATGTTCTAATCAATTTGTATTGCTCTGGACAAGTTATTTCCTTAACATATTCTGTTCGTATTATGCTTCCTAAAGTTCTGACATAATTGCCTTTACCATAGATATTTTTTCCAGCAAGAAGCATTTCATGTTTTGGATTTCTTTCCATTGCTTTATATTTTACAAATATATCATATAACTCTTTCATACAGTCAAATTCAGATGCAAAGATAATTTTATTTTCTCTAGGTTCAAAATAATTGATAATTTCTTGTTCATGACTATTAAGTTTAAATTTACCTTCAATTATTTTATCTATATATTTATGAACGAATTTCGACTGTACTTGTATCGTTAAAAATCGCTCTATTAAAGCATTCAAAAAATAAACCGTCCCCAAAGAGCTATTTTGACAAATTGGAATATTTGACTTTTCCGTAACAATTGTAGGTAATGGTACTATTGCACCTCTATATTCTCTAAGTACATATTCATAGTCATATTGTTGATCGGTTGAATTTTTATTTAAATTTTTGAAGTTTAAAATGTTTGGATAATCAATGTTCATATAACTTCCCACATACTCATTTACAGCTCTCATATAAAGTCTATTATAGTCTATGCTAAGCATTGGAATATCTATGCAATGTATTTTCATTGAATTTTTGATTATACCCTCATGATAATTTAAGTATATATTTCCCACACATAATATTAGCTCTTTTGAAAGTAAATCTCTTTTTTGAAACTCATCCATTTCTTTTTTACTTGAAAAATATCCAAATGGTATTGGAATTTCATTGCTTTTTTTATCAAATTCATACATCTCAAAGAAATCTGATAGTATCTTATTTTTTAAATATACATTATAGATACTTAATTTAATTACTAACTGTCATAAAAAATAGCAATTGGATTTACAATACATAAATTGCGTTCTTTAGTAGGCAGTATCGTTTTTAAAGCCATATTAATAACTTTTTGAATAGCACCAAATATATTTTGCCCATCATCTGAATCATCAATATCATCACCTATTATGTTGGTTATCATTCCAACACATGAAATTTCACTATTATACATAAATCCCATAGTTGATGAATTAACTCTAAAATTTTTTTCTTCAAGAGGTCTGCTGTCATAATAAAACTATTTGCGGAAGAGCCATTTTTATATTGACATTAACATTTGTCCACCTTTTTTAAATTTTTTTAAATTGAACAAGGTGGTGGACCTCTGTACCTAAAAACAGACAATTTTCGACAAACAAAAAAGTCGGTAGTAAAATTTTTTTGAATTTACTTCTACTACCGACTTCACACAACAATGTTATTGACTCTATTAGAGGTTTTACTCTAATGAAATAATAATATTCAATTATATAAAAAAATTAGTTTTAATATTTAATTTTACTCCCATAAAGGCACTCCTCCCTTATGTAGAGCAATGCCTATTAGAGCTATACAAAATTTATACTTTGTACCTCTTAAATATCATAGCTAAGAACCCTTAATTCTCTTTTTACTACTAATTATTCCTTATAATTTATATATCACAATAGCAAACTAAGGGCATGCTGCTACTTGGGATATATTATAAACTTATTTTCTACAAATTGCATCATTTTACGGAAAAAATTTCCAATTTTTTATGTCAAAAAAAGAAGAAGTCTATCCTGCTAGACTAACTTCTTCCATCATTATTTTCTTTTGATTATATTTCGGATTTTAGGTGGCAATACAAACCACAATTTATAAATAAAATATTTATAACCTAAACTTTTTTTATACCATTTATTTATATTACTAAAATCTTTACTATCTTTATACATTTCTAAAACACTATCTCTATTTTTTCCTTTTATACTAGACTTAATTAAATTTTGATTATATTTAATTATATTATCATATGGTGTTTCTTTCAAATAAGTATAATCTTTTATTAAATCCAGTAATTCATATCCATTGTCTGTATTTAGAATTAAACATGATATTCCTTTACTTTTTGAAAAGTGTTCATCATTTTTTACAAGTTCTGGATATAATTTTTCAAAGCCCCAATAATCCCCCAATGTAATATCTCCTACCCTATCTTTGTTGGAAAATCTACAATTATAGCATGACTCCCTAAATATTTCTGTATTTAAAAATAATGTATAATATGAAGACAATTTGGGGTATATTTTTTTATAAGAAATTTTATTGTTTTTTTCTAATTCAATTTTTCCTAACAAGCCCCAGCCTTCAGTCTTATCTCTAAATTTAAAATTACATTTATTATATCCTTTATAAATGCTCCCAATATAATCATCAAACATTGATTTAGATGGTACTCCATGACATATCAAATCAATTGTATATAAATTTTTTATGTTGCTAATTTTTAATGCAGTTAGATAATTCTTTAAAGATGCTACTTGACATGGTGTACCAGAAAATAATACTTTTTTTTCATTATTCAAATCATTTTTAACTTCAGTAAAAATTGTAGAGGTGTCACTTTGAACATATTTTGAACCTTGCAATTTTTTTAAATCACTTAAATTATCTATTCTACTATGATTTACAATAGGCTTAGATTCCACGAACTTCATCTCACAACCATAGCAAACAAAGTCTTTTTTTAGGCATTCTTTTGCAATGATATAAAATAGTCCACCTGATGCTGAATTTAAAGTTATATTATCGTCTTGAGCTACTGCTGCAAAACATATTTTGTTCTTATTTAAGTTATTTTCATTTTTGTATAAACATACTTTCTCACATAAATTACAACCAATACATTTTTCTTTGTTTATTTTTGGATATACATATCCATATTCATCCTCACATAACTCTATTGCTTTTCTGGGGCAAATATTGACACAAGCCCCACAACCACAACATTCTGATTTATTTTTAAATACACTTTCTTTACTTGTGCCCAATTTTCTTTCTCTCCTTCTTCATAAAAGCAAACATCATATTTATTACGCTTTTATTTAAAACAATTAATAAACAACAATAAACAATATTTATTATTGCTCTAATTAGATTATTATTTAAATAGTAAGTTCCGATAGCAACTAATAATAAAATTATATATATCCATGTTTTGGAGTATTCTATTTTTATTTCTACATATTTTTTAATTATATTTTTTCTTAATATACATATAAATGATGTTGAAACTAAAGTGGAAATCGACGCAGCTAATATCCCAAATTTCTTCATTAAAATTAAATTTATCAATATATTTATTACTGCAGAAGAAATAGTTGTCAATCCTATTAATTTAGTATTCTTATATGCAATTAAAATTCCACTATAAAATTCTGAAATATTTGAAAACATCATTGCAATTAATAGTATTGGAACATAATAAAATGAATCTATAAATGACTCACTTACAAAAATTCCATATACCCATGGTAAAAATAACAATATTAATGTTGCCACTATTAACAATAATTTAATTATTTTCTCAAAAATTTCCGTATAGTATTTATTATCACCTAATTCTACTGAAGCAGATTCCTTCCATGCTATTGAAAAGAAATTATATACACTTCCCATAGCCTGTGGAAACTTATTTGATACCGAATAAATACCGTTAATACTTGAAGAACACATATAAGTTAACATCACTCTGTCAGATACATTTATAATACTCCAAGAAATACTATTTGGGACTAGTGGCAGCGAGTATTTAAACATATCTACAAAAAGTTTTTTATCGAAATTTTTTATAGAAAAATATTCTTTTATATTTAATTTCATAGCAACAAATAAAATTGCGAAAAATATTCCCATAGAATAAGATATAAATAATCCTGGAACACCCAATTTTAATATTAATATTGATATTAAATTAAATACTACCATAAGAGCATTCGCAATAAAATTTGATATAGAATATTCTTTTATTTTTCCCAAACCTCTTGCAACTGCATTTGAAATTGAATAAAGTACATTAAAAATTATATAAACTATAAAGTATTCTTTATATTCAAAATCAACAAATAAGCAAAATATAAAATATAAAATGCTAAAACATATTAAACTTAATATGCAAAATATCAGAGTATTAGATATAACTTTTGATTTCTTCTCACTATTCCTATACTCAATTAAATATCTAAACATTGATTCTTCAAACAGCATAGTTATAAATGGCGTTAAAAAAGTAGCGATTGCAATTAAAGAATCATAAGTTCCATATTCACCAGTTGAAAGATGCGATGTATATAAAGGTAACATTAAAAATACAATTATTTGGCTACTAAATTTTCCTATTCCTATTATTACCGTATTTAATAAAAGTTTTTTCTTCTTTTCCATTATTTTGTTTCCTCACTTTTATTAAACGCTTGCTTTAGAAACTCTTTTGAATTTGATATTTTTGATTTTAATTCTTTCTCTGCATTATCATAGCTAAAATTATTAGGAAGTAATTCATCATTTCTAACAATTCTATTAGATAATCCAATAGAGTCAACCATATCAAACATTCTAGAACTAGAATTTCCGTTTTTTCCAAATAGGTGAAAACTTTTTTTAAAAATAATTGAAAATGATAAACCATGAAATGAATTAGTTACAACTGAATCAGCATAATATATTAATGCAAGAAAATCCTCTGGTGTTACATTCCAAAAATATTTATCTGTTTTTAGTTTGTAGTCTTCTATCAATGTATTAACATTGTAGACCTTGCATTTATTTCTTTTTGCTAATTTTTCTGCATAATCATAAACATTTTTTTGTTGTAAAAATCCATACACTAATATATATTTTTCTTTCTTTAATTTTTCTATTAATTTACTATGATTTATAAGTTCAATCCAATCTTTTGTTTCTAATAAATATACAGGATCTAATACCTGTTCAACATTAGTTATCCCTAAATTATTAATGATATTAATTCCTGTTTTTTCCCTTACAGATATGTTATCAAAATCACTTAATAATTTTTTATATCTATCTTTTTGATTATCAGGTAATTCATTCATTGCAATGCTTGCTGCATAGGACACTTTCTTACAATCATTATCTTTATTAACAAATCCAAGGAAAAAAGCATCATCATTTCCTACTTCTCCTTTGGAACAATTCCAAACCTGATCGCTTCCAGTAATATAAACCCTCGCATTTTCTAGTTTGTTTTTTAAATCATCCATGTTTTTCATTCTTGGCGTTAGGATCAAATTATTATCTATAAATTTTCCAAAAACCTTTTTACCTTTTTTAAAATCAGGATATCTTATTATAGGTCTTATCATTTTTTTTAATAAATTGTTTGTTTTAGGCTTATTAAAATAATTGGGCTGATAATCTATTATTTTTCCATCAAATCCACAGTCTTTTAAATATTTATATAATCCATATGTTTGCAATACTGCTCCATAATTGTAGGCACTATGGCACGTTATAGTTAAAAAGTCCATTTTATTCCTCCACTATTTTTATTAAATTATTATAATATTTACATATATCTAAATCATCAATTATTTCTAATGATTTATTTGACATCTCCTTTAATTTTTTTTCGTCATTCAATAAATTTTCAATTTCTGTTTTTAAATTTTCAACAATGTTTTCATCTTTTTTAATTATTATAGATGAACCATTTATAACATATTCAGGAATTCCACCAGAATTTGTAGTAATAGCTGGCAATCCACATGCTTCTGCTTCTTGTATTGTTAACCCAGCTGGTTCATCCCACATTGACGGTAAAACTGCAAAATCAGAAATCTTATATAATTGATATATTTGATTATAATTAATATAACCAGTAAATATTATTCTTTCTTTGTTTTTATTTACTAACTCATCTAATTCTTTTTCAAAATCACTTCTTACTTTTGTATTAAAAAAATAACTACCGACAATTAATAATTTGAAATTTTTATATGTTACATCATTAATTGCCATTAATAATTGTTTTATGCCTTTTTCTTCTGTTAATCTACCAACAAATATTATTACTTTTTCGTTGCTATCAATATGATATTTATTTTTTAAAATATTTTTTTCTGTTTCAGTAATATTTTTTTCAAATTTTTCATAGTCGATTATATTTTTTAAAGTCAGAAATTTCTTATTTTTAATCCTATCAGAAAAATTTTGCAAATCTTTTCCCATATAATCACTAACAGAAATAAATTTGTTTGTTTTTTCAATTATATCTATACATCCAAAATCCATATTTACTTTATTATGACAATGATAATAATATCTTCCTGCATACTTTAAATAATTTTTTTTCCACTTTAATGCTAAATATAATCCAGTACTATTCTCCAAAATAATTTTGCCAAAGTCTTTTTTATGTAATAAATTAGATGTTTTTCTATAATATCCTAATCTTTGGAATATATAACTATATGCCATAACATTTTTTTTATGGAAAATCTTTGTAGCAACAAAAGAAATACATTGGTCTATAAATTTGTTTATTTTACCAACTTTAATATAATTGAAGTTGGTGTTTTTAAATTTTTCTTTTGCAATTTTTTCAGCATTAAAATCGTATGCACAAATTATATTTAAATTAACTTTTTTTTCTTTTTCATGTGCTTTTGCTATATTTTCGATTAAATTTTCTACTGCTCCACCTTTAACAGCAGGCACGGGAAAAACACTTCCCATTATTAAAGTTATATCTTCCATGTAATTATCCTTTCTTCATAATATCAATAAAATTATTATAATAATTGTTTAATGTTAAGTCTTTAGATACTTTTTTAGCAGAAGTTGACATTTCTTTTAATTTTGCTTCATCATTTAATAGCAAATTAATATTTTTGCTTAAATTCTCAGCTAAATCTTTGTTTCTTTCTATGATTATTGCTGAACCATTGGTTGCATATTCTGGTATTCCACCAGAATTTGTTGTTATAATAGGCAAACCACTTATCAATGATTCTATAACTGTCAAAGGCGCTGGGTCATCCCAAATTGATGGTAAAACAGCAATATCAGCAATTGAATAAAACTTGTTGATTTCTTCATATTTTATAAAACCTGTAAAAATCACTTTACTTGAAATTGTTTGCACAATATTCTCTATTTCCTCTTGATATTTTGTTTTTGTTTTAAGTTCATTTAATGCAGAACCAAGTATTAATAATTTATAATTTTGATTACTTACATTTTTTAGAGATTCTACTAATTCTTTAACGCCCTTTTCTGGAGTAATTCTACCAGTAAACAATAGTATTTTTTCATTGTCTTTTATACCATACTTTTCTTTTAATTTCCTTTTTTCATCAAAATTCAATTCATTTGAGAATCTTTTAACATCAATACAGTTTCTTAAAACAACAAATTTATCACTAGGCATGTTCATTAAATTTGAAATGCTATTTGCTATAAAATTGCTAACACATATAATTTTTTTCGTACTTTTTATAATTTCAGAACAGCAATATGTACCTGGAAATTCATTATGACAATGATAATAATATCTTTCTGCATACTTTAAATAATTTTTTCTCCATTTTAATGCCAAATATTGTGTTGGATGATTTTCTAGAATAACTTTATCAAAATCATTTTTCTTTAATATTTTGCTACATTTATTTAGATAATAAAGTCTTTGAAAAATATATCTATAACTTTGACTATTCTCTTTCTTTAATATTTTTTTTGCTATTAAAAATGTTATTTTATCTATAAATTTTATTAAAGGATTTACTTTTATAAAATTAAAATTAGATTTACTATATTTTTTTGACTCATTGTATGAAATATCATCAAATATTGAAACTACATTAAATTCCACTTTATTATTTTTTTCATTTTCGTTTAATAAATTAACAACTATATTTTCTACTGCTCCGCCTTTACTGGCTGGAACAGGTAAAAATCCAGATGTAATTATTGCTATTTTTTCCATATTAATTACTCTCCTTTAGATGTATCCATTACTTTTTGATCTATCAATCCAAGTGCTAATATTAAAAATATATTTAATGCTGTTGGTGGAAGCCAAAATGCTCCTTCTATACATCCTACTATTGTCCATATAAATATTGACAATTTAACAGCATTTTGTAACCACTTTTTTTTGTTCATTCGTTTCCAAACCTGATACAATATCCCATAAAATAACACTATTCCAATAATTCCCACTTGTACTAATAACGCCAACGGAGTCATTTCATATGCTAATCCTACATTTTCAATAAATCCATTTGAACCAATAAACCAAATAAAAATATATTTATATTGTGAAAAATTATTTAATACTTCAGTCAGTCCCTCAGTTCTTCCACTCATTGACATTATACTTGACTTGTCCATTGAACTGAATCTTGTAGCAATTGATGGAAAATACTTAAATGATACTCCCACCAAAAACAAGCACATTAAAATAATTATTGCCTTTCTATATAAACTATTTTTATTTTTTTCACTTTCTAAAAATATTCCAAATAGCATAAATAGAATTATTCCTAACCAGCATGATCTTGAAAGTGAAAGAAAAACGCAAATTACAAACAATGCTAGCGATACATACATTAAAAAACTTTTATTTTCTTTCTTTAAATATCCATAAACAATTGGATAGATAAGTAAAGCATTTACCCCATATAAGTTTCCATTTTGAAATGTACTTATTATTTTTGTTCCTATTTCAGAACTATTATTATTATTTTTTTGTAAATACCAATTCGCACCATATGTTGTATAATCAGACAAATTAACGGTCAATCCTGGAATGCAAACCTTTTCTATTCCCAAAACATATTGTAATAAAGCATAAATACATATAAAAAAGAAACCGAAGCAAATAACTTTAATTACTTTTTGAAGTTTTTCTTTTGTATCAATTGTATCATACGCAATTATAAACATTAATGGATATACTACCAACGGAATAATATAACCAATATTTTTGACAAATTCTCCTATAATTAAATACTTAATAAAAGAATATAGCATTAATATAATTAGTATATAACCAATCTTATTTATTTTCATGCGTCTATTCATCACTTTTTTCATAGCCCAAAAGAAAAAAGTAATTGCCAAAAACACATTTCCAACAGTTAATGGTATCTCAGATAATTTAATACCTGCCTTTGGAAACCAAATATTGAAAAATATAGTAATTAATAACAAATTAAATAAAAATCCATTTTTTTCTTTAGTTTTGTCCATTTTTTACCTCATTTCTTTTATATAAATTTAAATATTTTTTTTCAAGTTTTGTAGCTTCTTTTATAATGTCATATTTTTTTATTCCATCTGTAAAATTAATATTTTTTCTATTTATATTTTTTATATACTTAAATATAATTTCAGTCCATGTTTCTATTTTATTTTCTAAATTTACGAAAGTTATTTTTTCTGTTACTTTTGCAATTTCAGGTATTTCTGTTGAAACAACGCATGGAAGTCCTGAAACTTGTGCTTCAACAGCAACCATGCCTAATCCTTCATACAAACTTGGAAATAAAAATAAATCCATTGCTTGATATAACTTATCTATATCCTTTCTTTGACCTAGAAATCTAACGCTCTCATTTAATCCTAGCTCATTAACTTTTTCATGTATCTCCTCCACCAAAGGCCCCTGCCCTGCAAGCAATAAAATAGAGTTTTTTCTTTCTTTATGTACTTCATTAAATATATCAATCAAAAATCTATGATTTTTCTGTTCAACGAATCTTCCAACATGACCTATAACCAATGTATCGTCAGATATATTTAATTCTTTTCTTTTTTCTTTTCTAATATTTTCATCATATTTAAATTTATCTAAATCAATTGCATTATTTAAAAGATACACATTGCCTCTGTCATATTCTTTATCTCCAAACAACCATCTTCCTGCAAGTTCACTACAACACATATAATCTGTTGCAAACACTTTGCTAAAGTGCTTTAATACTTGTTTCATTAAATTCTTTTTCTTTTCTTTTTTATTTGTCGTTGAATGACTATGTGCAATTCTAACTGGAACTCCTGCGCTTTTTGCAGCCCATAAACTGAATACAGATAAAGTATTAATATGGGAATGAACTATTTTATAGTTACCGTCTTTTAATACCTTTTTCAATTCATTATGATATTTTATTACTTTTTGATACGGTGGTATTAAAATTACTTTTCCACCTAATGAATTAATTTCATCATAAGGTATATTTGTTGAATCTTCATCACATATAAAATCAAATTGAATTTTGCTTCTATCGATATGTCTATAATAATTCATTACTACAGACTCGACTCCACCACCAAGCCATTTTCCTATAATTTGAGTTATTCTTATTGGACTATCTTGTTCTGACATATATTTCTACTCCTCTTTTTATTTTGCACCATCTTTCATTAACACTGCAGATATCGTTTTAAATATACATTTAATATCCAACCACACTCCACAATGTTGAGCATAATAATATTCAAGCTCTAATCTCTTTTCATAAGTAGTGGCAGATCTCCCATTGCATCCCCACCAACCTGTTATACCAGGTTTTACACTTTCATATATTTCATGATTTCCATTATGCTCGTCTAGCTCTCCTACAATTAATGGGCGTGGTCCTATTAATGATAAATCCCCTTTCAATACTGAGATAAATTGTGGAAATTCATCCAAAGATGTTTTTCTTAACATCTTTCCTATTTTTGTTATTCTAGGATCATTTTCAAATTTTTGATATTTTTTCCACTCTTCTTTATATTCTTCTTGTTTTAACATTTCTTTTAATACTTCTTGTGCATTTGGAACCATCGAGCGTATTTTATATATATTTATCTCTTTCCCGTCTTTTCCAATTCTCTTTTGTTTAAACAAAATAGGTGCATGGTCTCCTTGTTTTATATAGGCTATTTTTACAACCGCCATTATAGGCATTAGTAACATGGTTCCAACTACTCCTGCACATATGTCCACTGTTCTTTTTATAAATTTATATGTAATTGATTTTGTATTATACTTCAAAATCTGCAAAGTTCTAAACAATTTAGAAACTTTTTTCATTGATTTTACTTCACTTTTAATTACATATTTAGATACTATCTTTCTGCCTTCATCCACCTCAATTTGTGATATTAGTTTTTCCATAGAAAATCCCCCATTTAAAAAAAGTTTTACATCCTTACTTACTGCTATCTTATTCTTTTTTTACTTCTGTACAAAATTAAAACTATTATAAATACTATTTTACAATATTTTATAATATTCAACTTATTTTTTTCGTTTACACTATCACCTCATATTAAACTATAAAATTTTAATTTTGTCAATTAAAAACCTTACTTTTTTGAGCTTTTTCGACATTGAAATTTCTGGAATTATAATTATTCAAAAATTTGTTATAATATATTTAATAAATACTTGCATACGAAAAAAATTATTGATAAAATT
>PPYE01585027.1_pt1 | contig 34206 bp, 23 predicted proteins | sample 1559881 | NCBI WGS metagenome assembly PPYE01 (sample SAMN08240022, study PRJNA423297) | Human gut metagenome, whole genome shotgun sequencing project.
CATCACCGTATTTAAAATATAAGTAATATATTCTGAATTTCCCTGGAAAATCTCTTTATAATTTTTAAGCCCTACAAAGTTAATTTCATTTGTAAAATTGTTCCAGTCTGTAAAGGAATAGCCGATACCTAAGATTCCCGGCAAAAAGCAAAGCAGAAAATAAACCAGTGCAGCTCCCGCTGCAAAATACCAGGGATACAATTTTTTCCTGTTCATTCTATGTTCCTCCTATCAAAAGAGGTACCTCAAAAGGATTTTCACTTTTGGGGCACCTCCTGTCTTTTCACTTCATTCCTATACGATTTCTTATTCCCATGCAGGGTCTTTCTGAAGCTTGGCCTGCTCTGTACGGCGGTCCATAATGGTTTTCAGCACATCTTCCGGTGTCATAGCCCCTGTGTACATAGCTTCCAGGTCTTTACCCACATCCATCCACTGGCTGTCAATGTAATTTACAGAAGTCTGCACTACATTTGCCTTTTCAAGAGAATCCAAAAACGCCTGGTCCTCTTCTGAATATTTGCTCTCAATTTCAGGCCAGCAAAGTGCGCTTAACTCAGGCTGTCCGTCTAAACGTTTCTGAAGATTTTCCGGTTTTGCAAGGAATTCAAAGAACTGTTTTGCTTCCTCTGCATACTTGCTGTCTTTGTTAATGAAATATGCGTTACTTGCAGGATTTACACCGATTGCCTGGTTGTCGCCCCATGGCATTACAAAGGCTCCCAGCTTTTCTGTTGCCTTAAAGTCAGGGAAATCAGCCTCAATTTCACCCCTGAATCCCAGCTCTGCGATTGTCATGGCACATTTTTCTGTGGCAATAGCTTCCTTTGCATTTTCCCATGCATTGCTTAAATAATCTTCTCCGAAATATCCTGCCTTGGCGCATTCGTCAAGCTCTTCAATAATGGTAAGCAGAGAAGGAATTTCATCTAAATCAATCTCATTATTATTAAGCTTGTCATACATATCCGGGTCTTGTTCAAGCCACAGACCGCCTGTTTCAAAGAGGGGCAGAACCTGGTGCCAGCCGTTTGTGGTAGCTTCGTAAACAGGTGTTGTTCCGCTGTCCTGAATGGTCTGGCATACATTCTTAAATTCCTCATATGTAGTAGGAACCTGAAGATTCAATTCCTCAAAAATATCCTTGTTATACAGGTAGAAATACATCTTTGCACCCGGGAATGTGATTCCGTATGTCTTATCATCCACAGAAACCGCAGACCTTGCACTTTCATCCATGCGTGACACCCATTCCTGGTCAGTCAGCTCCACACAGTACTGATCCATATGTATGCTTGACGCAAGACCGATAGGCGTATCCACACAGAGAATATCAGGCGCTTCTCCCGAATCCAGCTTCACCTTTACCAAATCTCTCCACTGTGCGTCAGGAGAAATCTGAAAGTCAATTTTAATCCCTGTTTCTGCCTCAAATTCTTTAGCCAAATCCTGCACAATTCCTGAATTAGGCAGTCCGCTCTGGTGGCTTCCAAAGGTGAGTGTTACTGATTTCTTCCCGTCTTTACTTTCCCCGCTATCTCCTGAACCACAGCCTGCAAGCGCACCTGCAGCCATAATACCTGCTAATGATAAACTGAATATTTTCTTTAAATTCTTTTTCATTGTACTACTCCTCATTCATTCTGTTTTTGTGAGTTACGTCTATATTTTACCAGTAAAATATGCTTCCTTTGTTGTAAATCCATAATATCACAGCGTTCCTATTTGCAGAATAGACAATTCCAAACTCTGAATTGCATTTTTTTGAACAATCCTGTATAATCAAATGCGAAAAAGGAGGGGATTACAATCAGAAAAATGTCAAAACACTATTCACAGAAAGTATATTTGTTCACTATATATGGGATATTTATTCTTATCCTCCTTGGAATCTTTTTCCTTTTTACCTATTCCCATTACAAATCAAACACAATATCCGAAGCCAAAAAAGACGCTGAAAACCTATGTGTTTCTGTCAGCAATGCAGTGGAAACCCAGCTTGACAATCTCTCCACGGTTTCCATGAATATTGTGTATTCAAACGCAATCAAAACGAATTTTAAAGAGTTTTCCAACTTTTATCAGGAAACAGGCAGCGACCCTTCCGCCCTTGCTGCTTCCAGAGAAAAAGCCATGTCCATACACGATATTGTCACTGCCATTATCGGTGCCTACCAGACAGCCGCAGATATTAAGCTGTACACTATGGACGGCTCATGTGTGGAAGCAGGCTACTGGCTGCGCACCTCCAAGGCAGAGCTTTCGTCTATGCCCTGGTATCATGAAGTAATGGAATTAAACGGCTACAAATACTTCACCGCACCTGCTGTAAATCCAGAGCTTCCAGACACAAAAGGCGGCAAAAGCAGCAGCAGATTCATCTCCCTTATCCGCCTTTTCCTGGATTCAGGAGGAGAACCAGAGGGAATTGTAGAAGTTATTCAGGACTGTGATGTAATCTTTTCCCTTGCCGCGCAGCTTGAGCACACAAACCCTGAAAGCAAGGTCTTCATTTACAATACACGCAAGGAGCTGGTCTATCCTTATACAGCTTCGGAAAGCCAGGATTTTTACAGTGAAATAGAGAGACACAACCTAAAAGAGTCCCAAAGCCGTCTGATTCGTACAGAAGAGGGAACTTCCATGCTTTTAACCTATGACTTTGTCCCTGACTATGACTGGACAGTGATTGTGACAAAGCCGGAAGAAGCGGTATACAAACCCCTCCATAACTTCCGGGGAATTTTCCTTGCTATCAGCGGTGTATCCATACTTTTGACCCTGCTGATTTGCTTCTTCATTTCCCAGAAGCTGACAGAGCCTCTCCAAAAGCTGACCAACGCCACCGGAAAGATAACCATTAACCGGGTTTTGTCCGAATCAAAAGTAAACCTTACCTCTGCGGACAGCAATATCAAGGAGCTTTCCATACTCTGCGAATCCATACGCACCATGTACGAAAAGCTCCGCTCCACTTCCCAGGAGGTGCTTCTGTCCAGGTCAGAAGAAACAAGGGCAAAGCTTCAGGCAACCCAGTCCCTGATTAACCCTCACTTTCTCTACAACAGCCTGACAAACATCAGCATTATGGCAGAGGAGGGTATGCAGGAGGACATTACAAAAATCTGCGGTGCACTCTGCGATTACTTCCGTTATATCTCCTCAGGTCAGGAAATGATTGTGCCTTTGGAGGAAGAGATTTTCTACACAGAACGGTATTTGGAGTGTATGAAATTCCGCTTTGGAGATGAGCTGGAATATTCCACTCTTCTTGCTGAAGAATCAAGAAAGTTCTACATACCAAAGCTTATTATACAGCCCATTGTGGAAAATGCCTTTAAATACGCCTTCCACATCAGCCCTCCCTGGCTTCTTAAAATCACCTCCGAAGTACACAATGACTGCTGGCTTCTGAAGATAGAGGACAATGGGGGAACTCTGAAAAACGACAAAAAAGAAGAGCTTATGAAAATCTATCAAAATCTGAATATGAGCGAAGAACTGAAATCCCTTCAAATCGGAGGAATGGGGTTAAAGAATGTATATCTTCGATTAAAGCTTTTATACGGTGAAAAAGCAATTTTTCAAATTGAAAATTCTTATCCCAGGCGGACAATTTTCATCCTGGGCGGTCCAATCTATCGGTCAAAGGAGGAATATTACCATGAACACCCACAGCTATAAATACTTTGTAGTGGAGGATGAACACCTGATACGGAAAAATCTCATTAAGAAAATAGAATCTCTGGAACTTCCCTTTGAACTGGCTGGGGAAGCTTCCAACGGCATGGATGCAAGACTGAAAATCGAAAAAACATGCCCTGATTTGGTAATCACCGACATCCGAATGCCCCAGTTCGACGGCCTGGAGCTGGCTGAATATCTGAACAAGAATTATCCCCATACCAAGGTGATTATTCTAAGCGGATACAATGATTTCTCCTATGCCCAGTCAGCGATTCGATTTCAGGTAAAAGACTATCTTTTAAAGCCTGTAACCATAGAAGCACTGTCCCAGTCCCTTCAGGATGTTCTGGTTTCCCTTCAGTCTGAATCTGAGGAAATCGACTCCTTTTACACAGATACAAATAAGCTGGACCAGAAAAGTATCTGTGAACTGCTGGAAAAATACTTACAAGAGCACTACAGTCAGGATATTTCCCTGGGGGAATTAAGCGAACGCTTTGGATTTACTTCTGAATATCTGGGGAAAATCTTTAAGAAATATACAGGGGAAACCCCTTCTAAGTATCTGACAAAGCTGCGGATGAACGAAGCAAAGCGGCTGCTCGTTGGAAAACCGGAAATGGAGATACAGAAAATCGGGGAAATGGTGGGGTATAAAGACGGGTTTTATTTCAGCAGGGTGTTTAAATCCTATACCGGGATACAGCCAAGTGAGTTTCGGAATCATGGGGAATGATATAAGTATTCATAACAATTGTTCATAAATAGAAGCTGCCATATAGGTGTTTTAAACGGCTGTATGACAGCTTTCTTGCATATTCTATTCTCCCTATTCATTCAGCCCTCTATTTTGTGCTTCTTTTATATACACTTTTTTTGTCCAAACAATGCCTATCATACTCATACTCATACTAATAAAAAACATGATAAGAAGCATCTCTATTGGGGTATGGTCTCCTGTTTTTACCTCATCTGTTTTTTCACTTTCCTTATCTTTGTTTGGAGTTTCCGGTTCCAATGGTTCTTTTTGTGGGTTATTCACCCATTCACTTTTTGGTTCCACCACTACATTCCATGTAAGAGATTCGTTTTCTTTCCCCGGAAGGCTGATTAAAAATGGAGAAGACCTAAAAATTCCTTCTTCCATGCACAAATCTTCCGTCTGTGCCACGAGATATACCCCTCCCTTCAAATTAGCAAATTGTCCGATTCCAGCTTTATCTGTTTTTTGTACAGTGCCCGTTATCTTCCCCTCTACAGCATAAGCATATAGTTTTTCTGCCTGCTTTTTCCTCTCCGAGGATTCCGAGTGTTCCAAGGACACCCCCGCATTTTGAAATTCTTGTGACAGTTTCCACTTTCCTTCCTGCATATCTCCTACATAATAGAGAGCAAAAGATGCTCCTTCCAATACGATTTTCTCATCTGTTTCTGTTCGCCCGAAATATTCAATTCTCAGTGTCCCAGTATCTGCCGCCATACAATTCACAGTCGGTAGCAGCGCTCCGACAAGCAATGCACTTATTCCTAGAATCTTTTTCCATTTTTCTTTCCATCTTTTTTTAAACATCTTTATTTCTCCTGATTCCTGTTTTTTTCGTATCCCTTTTCCTTTTCTTTCTAACCTCTAGAACACCCAACACTAAAAAAATAATAAGCAAAAAAAGTATGGTCCAAATCAATATTTTTAGCTGGAATGAGAGCATGGTAGGAGCTTCTTCAGTATCCGCTGTCTGCTCAACCTCTTCGTAAGGTATTCGATGGCCTCGCACAAGAAGACGATGCGTATTAATTGAATACGGCGTACAAGTCACAAGTGTTGCATAGTCCTGACCTGCCACAATAGACAATTCTTTCGTTTCCTCCGGGAGAACTGTAAGAATCTGGTCAATCTTGTAAACAAACGTTTCATCCAGTATCTTGATATAAAAAACATCATCTATTTTCAATTTATCTATATCGGTGAACAGAATCTTTGATGAAAGTCCCCGATGCCCCGTCAATACCGTGTGGGTACTCTCTCCTCCTACTGGAAAGGATGTCCCTTCAAAATGTCCCACTCCTGTCTGCAGAACCGTTTCGCTGGTTCCATGATAAATCGGAAGTTCCACCTCTATAGCCGGAATACGAATATATCCCATCATTCCAGAACCGTTTACATTCAAAATACTTTCATACCTCTCATTTACCTCTTTCTTTTTAGTTGAAAAAGGATCCAACAATTCAATATTTCCCAGCATTTCCTCGTTATAGGCTCTTGCTTCTTCCAACATCTGTTCTTTTTCAGACTTACTAAGTTTCACCGCTTCTTCATTATATCGCGTGATAACTCTTGACTGATTTTTCTGATAAAGATAATTACTGACTACCGGATATGACAGTACGGAGAGTGCAATCAGCAAAATCAGAATACGGATGGCATCTTGTATTTTTCTGTTCTGTTTTTTTCTTCTTTTTGTCCTCATTGCATTCTCCCTGCTGTCATACTTCATGATGCGGATAGCCCGCAGATTTCTGTGGGCTATCCTGTTGCTTCAAACAGAATTCTAATCTATTTATTATGCTGTTCTTCTGCTTCTAATAAAACTGATAACTACTCCCAATACCATTACAATAGCTGCTACAGTTAATAAGATGGTACCAAATCCACCTGTTCCCGGAAGAATTGTTCCTGAACTATTTTCGATGTCGATGATTTTATCAGTTTCTTCTGTATCGTTTTTACTTACGCTCCATTCAAGTTCGTTCTGCTCATCCTTTGTAATTGTTACTTTGATAGGAGCTGTGAGTTTGTTGTACCCATCCGGAGCCTGTGTCTCCACTAACCAATAAGTTCCTGCTGCAAGACCGTTCAGATGTAAGTTGTATCCCTTACCTACTGCTGTTGCTACAGTAGTCATATCCATGTTTTTTTCTGTATTCTGATCTGATGCTACAGTATAACTTCCGTTACTACCGGTTACCTTAATTGCATCATCACCAGCTGATTTTGCTGCCTCTTCCGTTCTATATAAACGGAATACTGCATCTGCCAGCATAGCATTCCCAGTATCTGTTTTGTTTACATCCAGTGGATAAGTAGGAGTTACTACTTCATCCGGAGTTGTAGTTGTTGTCTCACCCGGTTGATTACCATATTCTAACTGAGCGCTGTTTTTTGTTTGAACAACTGCGTTTTCATTTACTTTTGCATAGTATGTAACAGTAAATTCTTTACCTTTAGATGCCTGATTATCTCTGACCCACTGTGACAGATCTAACTCCATCATTCTGTTGTTGTCTCCAGAAAGAGTTGCTTCTTTTGTTTCTGCTATTCCATCCTTAATCTGAACAGATACGCCATACTTGCTCTCTGTCGGCAGCGTACCGTTTAAATCTTCTACAAAATCAAGTCCTTCTGTCAGAGTATCGTGAATTTTATAAGTATATGTATCATATCCTGTTGTATCCGGAATAATTCCCTTAATGGTGTAAGTCACAATCTGCCCGATTTCAACAGTCTCCACGTCTGCTGTTTTATCGATACTCGGTGCCTCACCTTTTAAATTTACCTCAGCAGCAGCTTTATCCACGGATACTAAAGAGGACTGTAATTCCTTCGTTCCTGTCTGGTATACTAAATAGTAACCATAAGCCAAATCATCGAATGTATATTCTGTGACCTCACCAAGTTTCCCTGATGTTGCATCTGCTGTAATTGCAGGAGCTGCTGTCAGTACCTTTGCTGTGAAATCATCTGCAAATTTCTGAATCTCATCTGTTTTTCCGGCAACTGCGTTATAGTAGTCTGTATCAGTCGCAGTATCCTCCAGACTTAAAAGCTCTTTTAAAATTTCTTTGTAAGCTTCATTTACCTTATATGCATACTTATTGCCATTTACGGTCAGGTCAAATAACTTATACACAGAAATCGTCTGTCCGTTCAGTGTGTTGTTAGCATTTACCTTTACTGTCAGACTGCCTTTTGGTGCTTCAGCGGCAAAAGCGGTTGTTGCCATTGCCAGTGTCATGATGGCCGCCAAACACAATGCCATCATTCTTTTGATTGAGTTTTTTACTGCTCTCATCTTTTTGCGTCTCCTTTTCATTTTGTTTTTTTATTTATAGTATTCTGACTTTTGACATCTTTTCTTTCTGTACTCCATAATGCCATAAGCTGCCAAAAGCAGAAATCCTATCCCATAAATCCAGTAGCTTCCAAAGCCACCCGTCTCCGGAAGAATCTGATCAAACCAGTTCTTCTTATTTGTAACCGTGATATTGTATTGATAATCACCCTGATATTTTATACTTGTTTTATAACCAGCCAGCGTATCTTCAGTGATGTAGTATGTATAGTAGTATTTTTCACCATTTTCTCCCACATGGTATGCAGTGTACTTTTCACCGGAGAGAACCTTCTCCCACACTTCTCCAGTAAGAGCATCTTTTGCATTCAGGATAATTTCCTCATTAAAATTCTCATCCTTAATACTCTGCCCATTTACTTCATAACTTCTTGTAACATGAAATACCACCTGCTCCGGCCGGTCTTCCTCGCTGTCACCTTTCCATACCTTTTTGAGTCTTAACTCAATCAGATCTTTACAAGGATCCTGCGCATCAGGAGCTTCATCTTTATCCCCCGGCTCTGTTGGCTCTGTCGGTGTATTCTTCATGAGGACTGCCATAGCTCCCTCTTCCTGATAAGCCAGAAGCTCTTTTTCCTGTGAACCATTGCTCATAACTGCATCTTTCAGGTCTGTGAATTTCTCCACTTTCCCCGTAGCCATATGCTTAATGGTATATATATTCCATGGGTCGTTTGTTTCAAATGCTTCCTGCAGTTCTGTTCTGCCTGCTTTCAGAAGCTTATTGTAAGCTGCATCCGGCTCCCGGTATATCCGATAATGATTGTTTTCTCCTTCAATTCCAAAGACGGTATTAAACTCCCAGTTGGATTCCAGAGAAGATGCTCCGGTAAACGGTCCTGTCTTCGCTTTGGTTCCGCGAATCACATCTGCAAGATACATCTGGTTATTTTTCAGAAGACCTTCATCATTAAGTCCTACAAAACCTCCAGCATATCCTTTGTCACCGGAACCATTATTTTTGTTTCCAGCACCACCGCCATAGACATCGTATCCATCCTCGATACCTGTCACAGTACAGCCGTCAATCTTTGTCCGGTTTGCTTTAATCAGGGAAATATTGATTTCATTCTTTACTGTTTCCCCATTGGTTATGCTTCCGTCCTCAGCACAGTTCAGTTCAATTTTACTGTCGCCTATGTATACCGTAGCAAGCTGCTGATCTTTCGCCAGAGCAATTTTAATATCCAGTCCAAGAAGTTCTATATGAATCAGATCCCCGTCACACAGGGCTTCTACGGTCAGAAGTCCCAAATTAATTTTCAGAACCTGTCCCTGCTGCAGATCTTCAGCCCACAGAGCTTTTAAAATATTATTTAAATATTTCAACAGTATATTGACCAGTGCAGAGTCTGCCTTAATATCCGCCAGATATGCAGAACTGGTCTGCCCCGCAAATCCTCCGGCTGTTTCGTTGCTGGCAACCTGCTTCAGATTTTTTACCTGATTTCCGGACATCCCTGCCAGATCTGCATATCCGGTAAATCCTCCGGCAATCTCGGATTTTTCTTCTCCGCCTACGGTGTTATCACTCTGCACCGTAAATCCTTCTGCCACTCCTTCTACCGTAGAGTTATCCACATGAGAACCAAAGACATCCAGCACACCTGCTCCTGCCTGCACCAGATTGTGAAGTAATCCGAGCTGATCCACATCTATCACTCCACTCTTTCCGAGGTGTCCGATAAATCCTCCGGTGTAATTCTGGCCTTCCACTTCTCTTAAATGAGTTACGGTACTGTTTTTTACGGACCCGTTCAGCAGGCTTCCGCCAAATCCTCCGGCAGTTCCTGTATATACCGGATGATTGACATATTCCTGTTTCTTTGCATCTCTTGCCCGAACTTCCAGTCCGGCATCTGCTGTTCCTGCCACACTGGAATCATAAATATACGTACGGAAGGCATCTAACACATCTGTACCGTCAAGTCCAATCAGACTGGCCAGGATACTGGTATTTCCATCTCCTGTAACTTCTGCTACCGCTGAGACATCCGCAAGTCCAAAGAATCCTCCGACGTATTCCCCTCCGGTAACGCTTCGGATATCGGTAAGATGAACGCCATTCTCCGGCCTATCCTTTTCTCCGATGACAGCGCCGTTGATTTCTCCAGCAAAGCCTCCGGCCGCCTTTGCGTAAGCGGTGTTTCCTGTAGCGTTTGTATATGCACCGTTGATTACAATTCCCCAGTTGTCCCAAGCCTTTATATCTGCGCCGCGTACTGTAGATACAGTTGCATTTAACAATGACAGCAAATCTCCCGGAGTTTTAATCAGATTCTGTAAAAGACCTCCCAAAAGACCTTCACTACTTGCAGTGTCCAGTGATGCCGCACTTGCCGGATCAATTCTTCCCGCAAAACCTCCAACGGCATTTGTTCCTTCCACTTTACGAAGGTTCCCTACGAAACAACGGTCATTGTTCGAATCCGGCGCTGCATCGGTTTCACTCATGGTGCTGATTTCTGACCAATTACCCCAGATCTGTCCGCCAAGCATATGCCCGACAAAACCTCCGGCATAACCAACCTTTTCTATTTTATCGGTACTGTACATTATCGGTATTCCGGTAGATTTTATGGTAAGCCCTGACTGGAATCCGGTAATATCTGAATTTCGGATTACCGGAACAAAGGTCTGAACCGCACTGATCGAACCGGTAATTGGGAGTCCCAGAAGAGATACCTGTCCAACCTCGGCCACGCCTCCGGTAAACATTTCTCCTGCAAAGCCTCCGGCGCTCTTATATGCGATGACAGATTTTGTATCCCATGCATGAGCTTCCGTTACCACGCCTGCCTTCATCCTGCCCACATAGCCTCCGGCTGTTCCGGCCTGCATAGACTGGCTTCCCTCTTCTGTCCGGCCCGCCTTAACGTTATAACCGTAGGCATACTGTTTCATCAAAGTCTTTAGATCTTCTTCACTTTCCACCTTTTCGGTCGGGAACTGATAACCGTAGACACCTTTACTTCCCACTGCCTCTGCCCAGGCATTCCAGGTAGCCATATCCAGCTTTCTAAGAGGACCATACACGGCGGTATTCGTTTCCGTCGGATAAACTGCGCCAAGAAGGCTCAACACATTGCTTGTTTTCACAAGTCCATATAGCAATTTCAAATTTCCGGTTCCTGCCAGATCTGCTGTTTCCATCAGTCCGGTAAAACCTCCGGCAAACTCACCGCCATATACGGAACGAATCCTGATTGCTGCACACTCTGTATTGGTTCCTGTAATTCTTCCCCCATGGTTATATCCCACATAGCCTCCGGCAAGTCCTCTTACCGTCTGGGTATCAGTCAGTCCCTCTGCACGTACAGCGCCTCCGCATGGAACACTGCATGTATAACTATCCTCAATGATTGGAATAAAGGACTGTACCAGACTTGCGAGGCTGTCTCCTACATTCAAAAGGCCATCCAGTACGCTGCCATCCTCTAATACAGCCGCTACATCTCCGGGTTCCATGACGCCCGCATATCCACCAGCCATTTCTCTTCCTATAATATAGGAGAAATTGTTAACGTTACTTCGTTTAATAATAGTACCTGCCATCTCTCCGGCAAATCCTCCGGATTTTCCTACAAGATTACCGGATTTGTCTGTGCCGTCTGCCAGCACAGAGAAACCTCCCACACAGCCGTTCACATCCGAATCCTCGATGGTTGAGGCTACGGTATCCAGTGCGCTAAGTACATTGTCCAGCTTAATATTTCCTAAAAGTCTCAGACCGCCGCCTACTGCTGCTGCGGAGTCAATATCTACACAGCCCATATAACCGCCAGCATATTTTCCACCTTTAACTGCATAACTGGAATCTTCTCCAAAATAACTGCTTCCATCTGTAGATTCCAGACTGTCATTTGGTGGTGTCACTTTGGTATGCTTTAATGAAGTTACATCCGATGTGGAAATCTGCACACCACTTCCGTAACCGATAAAACCTCCGGCGCTGCTGTCTTTGTCTGTGGCTTCTACCGTAAATCCTTTTTCCACAGATTTCACTCCTGCCGACTTGATAATCGGAATATAGACATTCAGCACGCTCAAAAGGCTGCTGACATCCAGCTTCAAAATCCCGCTAAGCAGATTTAATCCATCGGAGGAAGCTGCTGCACCCGCATCTGCTTTTCCTGCAAACCCTCCGGCATGAGATTCACCCTTTACCTGCTCCAGACCATACACCGCAAAGAAATCATCTGTCCGGCTTGAGTTATCCACCGTTCCACTCTGCATGGCTCCGACAAATCCTCCGGCAAGCTGTGCCTGTACCTGAGGTTTTTCATCATTAGATATGAAAGTAACGGTTGTATCCTTATATTTCGGAATCAAATAAGGTACCAGATTTAACAGAGAATCCACTTCCAAAATACCCGGAAGTTTTAAGCTGCCATCCTCTTTTTCCTGCGCAAGCCCTGCAAGACCGCCTGTATGAGATCGTCCTACAAATCCTCCTGCATAACTGCCCTTTTCTTCACTCCGCATTGCGGTTACTTCCTTTAACTGACTGACATGGGATTTTTCAACCTCAGATGCAACTGCTTCCCCTAAGAAACCTCCGGCAATAAAGTCCTCGCCGTCTGTAAGCTCCGCCGTTCCATCTGCAGTCACTGTCAGCCCGACATCTACGCCTGTCACTGTAGACTCTGCAATCTTTACACGCATCCCCTGTGCCAGCGATAATACATTGTTAATCTTCACCAATCCCAAAATATCAAGACCACCTGCCGCTGCAAGGCTGGAAGTTCCGGTTCTTCCGGCAAAACCTCCGGCGTAGTTGCCAGCCTGAATGGTTTCTATGCCCTGAATAGTCACCCGGTTTGCCTCACCGCCCAGCATCAGTCCGGCTGCCCCGGCTGCATATTTCTTTGCCGCTGTCACAGTAAGTCCAGTCCCTTCTACTGCGGTATCTGATATCTCAAATGGTATGTACTGTCCAACACCTACCGTATTGTTTAACACGCCGATCGCGTCTGCTGTTGTCACACTTCCTGCAATTCCGCCTGCGTAATTATCTGCACTGACTTTTGACAGTCCGTTTACCTTTGCACCAAAGGGACTGCCATCTGCTGTTGTAATCTTTACGCCGTCTCCCTGACCAATGATTCCTCCGGCATAGTCACCTGTAGACTCTACAGAAAGCTTGTTTCCCGCTACTGTACATCCGTGAATTTGGGATGGAGTTACACCACTCAGGCTTAATAGCGTATTCAGATTATCCGTATTTCCTGACGCCACCACTTCTCCCAACAATTTTGAAACAGAATTCAATAAGGCTGCTTTACTTTGGTCTGTTCCGCCGACTGCTGTTCCATATCCAATGGTTGCTCTTCCGGCAAAACCTCCGGCATACTTCTTCGCCTTAACACTATTTAATGAATTTACCGCTGAGTTCTGACTAATACTGTTTGCCATCAGTCCGTTAAAGCCTCCGGCATAAGATTCTGCAGCCTGAATCTGAATCGCATCTCCTTCAACCGTACAGTTCTCCTGTTTTGACCGAATATCCAGCGTATATAACTGTACACCCAGGTCATTGGCCAGACCGTTGATCACTGCATCTCTCTGGACTCCTGCAAAACCTCCGGCCCCGTTGTTTGCCTGTACTGATTGCAATCCGGAAACCGATCCATTTTCGATAATAGTTCCTATCTGCATTCCTACGAAGCCGCCGTTATAATCCTGTGTCTTATTTCCTATCTCTCCAGTGTTTAATGAGACACTGCATCCTGTAAGTTTCGGATTATAGTAGCCTGACGGAATCAGTTGCCCGAGTGGAACATCATTTTCCAGTAAGACCTTAATCAAGTCTCCCAATCCCACTCCCGGAATGATATTCAAAAGGTTCGACAGTATTTTTACAACAGTTCCTAACAAACCGGATAACCCATCATACTGCTCTGTTCCTTCCGTGTATCCGACAAAACCCCCGGACAAACCTTTGGCACTTGTTACCGAAGCATTGGTTACCCTACAGTTTTCTATATACACATGCCCTACTATGCGTCCCGCAAAGCTTCCTGTTGCAAAGAGATCCGGACTTTTCTTCTTCACCTCCAGAAGCCCTTTGACAATATCTCCCAGTTTCAGATTACCAAGAATAGGATTCAGCAAATCTAAAATGCTACCCAATAATCCTCCAAGTAATCCAAGCACACCCTCTACCAGAGAATCTACATTGTCAGCAACGGTTGTAGATTCATTTACTACCTTTACCTGCTCAAGATGTATATCTTTTACCATTGCCTCTCCAGCAGAATTAAGTGTATTTTCATCCACCTTATTTGAAATAGTTCCGAAAAATCCGATTCCGCTGGTTGTCTCCATGTTCAGTTCACCACTCTGAAGCACGTTTACATTGCTGATAGTCGGGGCGCTGTCCGGCACCATGTTTTTCCAGCCTTCCATCTTTCCGGAAAAATGCAGCGGCGTCCAGTTGTCATCCTGCTTATTCGAATTCTTCCCATCAGCTTTCAAGTCAATATCACGGAAGATAATATAATCTGCATCAGACGAGTATTTCAAATCTCCATATTGCTGTATCAGCGTTAATTTGTCTGCTTTGTCATGATTAGGACGTCCGTTCTCATCCACACCACAGATAACGCTGTCCCCTGTCAGTAATGTACCTAACAGACCGCCGAGTAATTCTAAAATTCCACTCAAAACGTTAGGATTAGACAAATCTACATCTGCCAACTCATACTTCTCTGCTTCTGTTTTATCTTTTCCATCCTTTGTCTTATAGTAGGCATAAAAATCCTTTGTTATTTTATCCGGCACATCTTTAGACGGCAGGATGCCCTCTTTATGAGTAGTTCCTCCCTCCGGAGCGACTTTTTCCAGTCCTAAATCCGCATCTCCCGGATAATAAGGAGTATAAGAAGGTTTACCTCCAAGCAGTCCTCCTACAACTCCCGGAGGCTGATAAACATAGAGCCGCGGTGTTACATGCTTGTCACTTCCAATGGCACGAAGCTGAGATTCATTTCCGATCAAGATATATTTTTTTCCGTCCTTTTCATAATAAAGCTGTCCCGGCGTTGTTCTTCCCGCTGCATCTTCTCCTTCGAGCCACACCTGTTCGTTACTGATTGCCTGCACTTCAAGCTCCGGCATCTGTTCTGTAAATTCCGGACTCAGTACATAATTATGCTCCTTACTATATGTCAGATACTCCTGTGCTGCCTCCATGCTGTCATCCCCAGGAGAACCGTCTTTGTACAGAAGTTGCCCCATCCCGACGTTCTCCGGTATCATGTCATTTGACATCACAGGTTCTTCTCCGGCATTTTCCGATGCCACAAGCAGAAGCTGGTAATTATTATAGATATATATGGTATCCGTCTCCGCATCATACAGCTTGTCACCCGGTTCGGGTTTTCCACTGAAACTTCCTGAAAAATTCTCCGGCAACATCCATATGTCATTGGAATCTAAGGGAATCTCTTGTTTCAATTCATATGCCAAGTCTAACGAATAGGTTATCGGCTCTCCGTCTTCCTGAACACTCTCCCCCGTTCCAAATGTATCCGCATCCTTATCTCCTGTCATCACAGTCTGATCTGTTCCGATTGCCTGCAATTGGTTCAGGTTGTAAATCAGAATTTTCCCATCCAAATATACATCTTGTTCTTCCTCAAACAAATCCGAATCTGTAAAACCATCCTCTGTTTCAGAATTATTTTCATATTCAGTAAAGAGATTGCTTTCCGTTATGCTTTCAAACTGTTCACCTTGTATGCCTACACCTTCACTCTGCGGAGTTTCTTCTGCATATACTGGAGACACTTGAAATAGTAATGCGAAAATTAAAATCCACGCTGTTCCCTGTTTTAATGTTCTGAGTTTAACTTTTAGTTTCACTGCCAAATACCCCTCCATCTTTTGGTATATTATCTTTTCCATCCAATAACCGCCTTTTGTTCCCAACTTTGCCGATATATATGAACCTTTTTCAATTTAGACAATACTTTCTCCAGATATCCTCTTGGAATGTTCATTCGCTCAGAAATTTGATTTGCAGAAACCTTTTCCCTGCACTGCCCAAGATAGAGAATTACCCTTATCGTGTTTTACATTTGATTGCGCGCACAAAAAAACGCCACTCACCATGAATGCCGTTTCGTGTTTGTTCTTCCTGCATAACTGCTTCTCCAAATTTTAGACTTCCTCTTTCCTCATCAAACAAATTATTCAACTTCTACTTCTCATTAATTTAATATACATAATATCAGTTATGTAGTCTGATACCATAAAGAAAATAGAGTATATAGAGAATGTTTGTTTTATGTATTTCGATTTCATATCTATAACTACGCCCTTTTTTAATAATTATCTGACTTTTTGAAATGATTTACGAAAATACCATTCTCTATTGACATTATGTATAACTTGAGCTAGAATAAAGGCCAATAAATTTTGCTTATATTTATGCAGATTTGAACCGCTTGTATTTGTTTCAACTACATAACTGATATTATGTTGTTCTTTCTTCGTTTCTGATAAGCTCATCTAACTGTCTTTGATAAATTTCCCCTGTATTTGCTGTGTAAATTCTTGTTACATTCAAGCTACTATGCCCTAAAATGTCTGCAAGGCCTGCAATATCTTTTGTAACTCCATAATAGAGTCTGGCAAAATAATGACGTAAATTATGTGGAAAAATTTTTTCTCCATCGATACCTGATTTTTCTTTGAGTCTTTTCATTTCTTTCCAAATATTACTTCGATTTTTAGGCTTTCCAGTTTTAGTAATAAAAATATAACCTGCTTTAATTCTTTGCTTTTTACAAAAATCCAATAATTTTTTTTGTATAAGCTGTGGCAGAAAAATTCTTCTATACTTTCCCTTATTGCAAATTTCTATTCTCCCTTGTTTTACTTTTTCTACCGTAAAATATTCAAGTTCACTGATTCGAATTCCCGTTGCAGCAATTGTTTCCATGCAAATAGCCAATTGTTCTTTTCCTTCATTTCTTGCAGTCTGAAGTAGCTTTTGATACTCTTTCTTCGTCAGTTCCTTTTCTTCCTGCAAGAATAAACTTTTTTGAACTTTTATTCGTTTCACTTTTAAATACCCTGCTTCGAGAAAGTCCAAAAACTGATTTAATGCTGCAAGCATTGAATTTACACTATTTACTTTGTATCTTTTCATTAGCCATTCTTTATACTCCAATAATTTTTTCTTTGTAATCACTCTCTGGCCTTTTAAAAATCTAAAAAATGTTTGTACATCTGTACGATATTTCTGAATTGTCGCTTCCGCATTTTCTCTTTCATATAAAAATTCTTCAAACTCAATAATACTTTCCTCCGAGACTTGTATTGTAATTGCTTGTAATTCCATGCCGAACCTCCTAATGTTTATTTCATAAATAGGCGTTTGCGAAACGCCGCAGCCTGCATAAGATCAGGCTTTTTCTTTGCTAAAACAGAACAACTCCTCACAGGTTTATGATACCATCCCATGCTGCCCGCATGATGCATCCCTTCCAATGAAATCGGAAGGAACCAGCAAACTCCGTAGCGGGGTTATCCGGTACAGGCAACTTTCAAGACATTTCGCAATCACCTATTTATTTTATATTATATCCTAAACACCCTTCCCTCACACAACAACTACAATATAAACTCAAAAATTTTTATCAATTAGACCATCCCCCATAATAATTCCCGAATTTATCCATTTGTACACAGATTTGTAAAGATAAAAACAGTGAAATATCCCGTATTTATGCAGCATTCCCTGCTATTGTCACACAGCATGTGTATAATTTTTCAGGAGATTAGGATCCAGATAAGCGGAGGCCTTCCGGCGTAAGCTGAATCCGGACAGAACAACAGGCTCCTTGGCTATTAAACTCTACCCATAACGGATTGTTAATATATTCTGCGACTTGCTCCAAAGATGGAGATATCACTTTAATATAGCGCAGCCCAATTCATCATATAAACCTCTTCATTCTCATATCCCTTGGGATTTTCCACGCTGAAGGCATCCTTGAATTCCTTTTAGGAACTCCTGTCAACTTATACATACTCCTTAAAGTCAACTGTCACTTTGTTTACTCTGGCATCTTCCGCTGCAAGTGCCATGAGATGGCTTTCCACTGACATGGAAGCATCTGTTTTTCCCGGCTTTCCTTCACCGATCATTTTCACAAAATCACGCATCATACTCATGTCACTTCCACTGTGTCCTTTTGCAGAAGTATGAAGCTGAATCACTTCTAATGAGTTACTCACAAAATCAATAAGCTCTATAGTACCAGCCTCCATATCACCACTTAGTTCACCTTTCGTCCCCATCAACCGGATTCGCCTTGCACATCGATTAGTGAAAGCTGTCATTAAAAAGGAAGCCGTCACTTCGTTTTCAAACTCAATTTCCACAGACTGGTGGTCCACCACTGTATTGTCGCAGTGAAAGACACATCTTCCGTAAGGGCCTCTGCGCAGTGCCCTGAGAATAGAATCTGTATCTGTCATATCTGTCACTGCATAGATCAACCCGTCTTCTTCCGCCTTTGGATGTTCCAGATAAAATTTAGGGGCATAAAATGGACAGTCATCCCTGTGGTCACACCCATCCATACAATATCCGGGGGCTTCTGACGGAGCATTTTGTTCTTTGAAGTAAGTCAAACCGCCGCAGGAACTGATTGTTTTACAATGACTGCCGGAAAGCCACAGAAGAATATCCATATCATGACAGCATTTCTGCAAGATCATAGGACTAGATTCTTTTGCATTCCTCCAGTTTCCCCTAACAAAGCTATGGGCTTGGTGCCAATACCCCACCTCTTCGATATGCTGTATACTCATTAATTGCCCGATTCTCCCTTCCTCAAGCAGCGACTTCACACTTGTAAAAAACGGTGAATAACGCAACACATGACATACGGAAAGGATACGGTTATATTTGCGGGAAAATTCCCCCATCTTTAAAATTTCATCTTTTTCCGGAGACATAGGTTTCTCGCACAATACATGATACCCCTTTTCCATTGCTCTGATAACCGGTTCAGCGTGCATCCTATCCTGTGTACAGATCATGGCACAGTCCGCCATACGTTCCCTGCTCAACAGTTCCTCATAACTTTTAAACTGCATATCTTTCGGAATATTGTGCCTGAAGGCGAATGCTTCCCGCCGGATCTGGTCAGGTTCAGCCACTGCCACTACTTTTAGTTCATTCGGATGTTCCAACGCATATCGGGAATAGACATACCCGCCCCGTAATCCCGCGCCAATCAGCACACTCGTTACCTGTTTCATGCTTTGATTTCCTCCTTCTTTTCAAACTCTGAAAAAATACTGCCACGCATAATACGCTTCAATTACAACCGGAACAGGAATTCCCGCATATTTTAACGCAGCACCGGAATACACTGTATGGTCCCCGCTCATCCCCCCTCATAGTAGACAAGCGTTCCGCCCATGTGGTAGTCAATTTTCACACACCATTGTATAAATGCATCGGAAAACCAGTGCCAGTTATCCTCATCTGATAAGTCGTATTTTTGTTTATTATGACACAAGTTTCATATGGTCACGACTTCAATCTTCTCCACCTGCGCATGACCGGGCAGCGCATTCTTCCGCACCTCGAACACTTCTGTGGTCCCATCTTCCATCAGGAGGCTGATCTTTGTATCCTCCCCATTGTTTCCCGGAGTAAACGGATGATCTTTCTGCACAGTCTTATCATTGTCTGCATCTCCATGTGTAGCAGAATACCATTCCAAATCTGATAAATAATATTTTCTTTCAATGCTCTCTTCTGCCTGCACATGTTCTACGGATAAAGGGATAATACTCAAGATTATAACCATACAAAATAAAATTCCAAATGAATATTTCAATTTACCGATCATTTTGCACCTCCAATTACATAATTATATCAATTCTTTTAAGCAGATTTTCAATACAGTATCCTTTTCATCAGGCAGAGGATATGTAAAAACTGGATTCTCACCAAACGATACAAATGCCACATCCGGATAAAGCGCTGTATTCCACGCCTCCCCGCGATTCACCTCACTACCATCAGCCAAATATGTCACTTCAGCCAATTGTTCAGGTGGGATTCCATATAGCGGCAGTGCTCCCAGAGGCATCTCATATACATGTGCATAAATCACATTTTCTTTCTGGGTATATCTGCCCCATTCTGGTTTTTGCAGTTTCGAGATTCCACATCCATAAATGCTCTCTTTATTTTTCTGCATCCATTTTCCTACTTTCTCAAGAATATCGACACTCTCCGTCGGAATATTCCCCTTTGCATCCGGACCTACGTTGAGAATCATATTTCCGCCTTTACTCACACATTCTACCAGTTTTCGCACCAACATCTGCGGGCTTTTGTACTGATGATCAAAATTACAGTATCCCCAATGATTATTCATTGTGGCGCAAAGTTCCCAGGGGATCGGCTTTCCCTTTTCGTCACATACTCCTTCAGGTGGGATGATTTGTTCCGGGCTTGCAAAATCGCCGCTGTAGATCAATGGATGCTCCTTTGCGATACTGCCATGGTTGTCTCCTGCACCTTCCAGACGGTTATCAATAATCACATCTGGTTGGAAGGTGCGAACCATTCGGATCAAATCAGATGCCCGCCACTTTTCTCCCGTCATATCATCATAGGAGAAATCGAACCAAAGCAAGTCTAGTCTCCCGTAATTGGTTACAAGCTCTCTGACTTGTCCGTGCATATAATCAAGATACCGGTCAAAGTCAATCTTCTCATCTTTGTATGCCTCGTTATTCCGCATGGGGTGCTGCTTGTCGCCATATTTGGGGAAATCAGGATGATGCCAGTCTATAATTGAAAAATAAAGGCCCACCTTCAGCCCTTCCTCCCGGCAGGCGTCCACAAACTCCCGGACAAGATCCCTTCCGGCTTTAGTGTTTGTCGCTTTGTAGTCGGTCAGTTTAGAATCAAACAGGCAAAAACCGTCATGATGCTTCGCTGTCAGCACTACATATTTCATTCCCGCATTCTTTGCCAGGCGCACCCATTTCTTCGGGTTATAGTCCACTGGGTCAAATTGGTCAAAATAGCCCCTGTATTCTTCCACTGTCATTTCCTTTTGGGACATCACCCATTCGCCGCACGCCGGGATCGAGTACAGCCCCCAATGGATAAACATGCCAAATCTGGCATCCATAAACCACTTTGTGCGTTTCTTAATTTCCTGATTCATATCACTTATCTCCTCCTATATCACTATCCTTTAACCGCGCCGCCTGACAATGCCTCTACAAAGAATTTGCTGAAGATACAGTACAAAAGTACCGGCGGAAGTATAATGACGACCATAGCTGAAAATAATCCGTTATAGTTTGTATTAAATGCTGTTGTAAATGTAGAGAGCAGCGAGGGAACAGTCAGCTTCTCACGAGTGATCAAAACCAGAGATGCCCAGTAATACTCATTCCAGTTATTTAAAAATGCAAGTACCGCCGCTGTCATAATCCCGGGGCGCGCGATCGGAAAAATCACCTTAACCCATGTCCGCACATATCCACAGCCATCAATTCTCGCCGCTTCCTCCAGATCCCGTGGAATATTGTCATAATAATTTTTGATGACAAAAAAACTAATGGCAATCCCACTGCAGGAATAGATCAAAATCAGCGCTCCCCTCGTATCGTAGAGATTCAGATTGTTGATCAGGTTATACACTGGATATGTCAAAGCGGTCGCTGGAATAAACATAGTTGAATACAACAGTATACTTACCAGAGTCTTACCCTTAAATTCCATTCTCGCAACCACATAGGCTGACATAGAGATCATAACTACGCTGATAATTACTGATACACCTGCCACAAACATACTGTTGCCAAAGTACCTAAGCACATGGAGATCCCGAAATGTGGAGATATACCCATTCAGGTGGATTGCTTCTGGAAGTTGGAATCCCGGTCTTGCCAGAGGATCTTCCTTTAAACTTGACAATATAAGCCATATCAGAGGGACTAAAGCCACAATCAGCGCCCACAAAAGGCAGATGTAAGTGAAGATCCGCGTTCCAACAGGCATACTTTTCGCACTTTTTATGTGTCTTTTTTTCTTCATACTGATCACCTACTTCTTTCTTCTTCACTCCACTATTAACGTTTCTTTTTTAAAGATACGCTGTATACCAGATTGATAACAAAAATAATCACCATACCTGCCAAAATCTGTATCACTGCCACTGAGTTTGCCCTGCCAAACTGAGTTCTCGGACTAGTGATTGCCAATTCACGGATAACATAGCTGACACTGTACGTTCCGGCAGCTCCTTTTGTCAGGAAGTATACCTCGTTGTAGAGCAGGAAACCAGAAGTTGCTGCCATAATGGATACCGTCCTAAGCGTCCCTTTAATCATCGGAATCGTGATATGCCAGTCCTGTCTAAGTCCGCTCGCGCCATCCAGCATTGCAGCCTCCCGCACTTCCTCAGGAACCGCCATAATATTGCCTAAGATCATCAATGTGGTCGTTCCTGTAAAGAAAATATAGGCGCAGGTCATAGCGATAAATGCCGGCCCCTGTAATAAAAGTACACTGTCATTAAAATCTGTTTTAAATAACCGGATAATAGGATTGATGATTCCGTAGGATGGATTATACAATTGTAAGAAAATTATCCCCATAGCAGCTGTAGAAATCATATTCGGGATAATATAAACATTGCGGACAAACTTGATCCCTTTCATTTTTCTGGAAAAAGCCAGGGCTATCAGCATTGCCACAGGAACCTGCACTGCAGCTCCCAAAATTGCCCAGACTGTAGAATTTCTCAATGCCTCCCAGAAAAAGGGATATTTATTGAATATATAGTCATAATTATCCCACAGATGCTCGAAGCTAAAGAATTCCGGATTCGCAATATTCGTATAATCCCATTTACAGAAGGATGTAATAAACACTGTAATAATCGGATACAGATAAAACATACAAAATGCAAGCAGAGTAGGGGCAAGAAACGCAATGATAAATCCGGTTTTGCGCATCACAAGCTTATTCTTCCTTTTCCTTACGCGCGAGTTTGCCAATCATAACACCTCCATATATTAAAATTGGGAAGGGACTGCTCCCTTCCCTGAATCTCAACTTTATCTTATCCGATCAATGCAAGCAGTTCTTTCTGAAGCTGCTCAAATCTTGCATCGATATCAGTTCCTGTTACTGCTGATTCCATCAGAGCATTGATAACCGCTTTGTCTACATCAGAGCCCCAAGTATAGCTCAAATCGATCACAGTTGTATCTGCGTCATTCACTTGTGAGCATGCTTCTGCCAGCTTGGTAACTATCGCATTATCACTCTTTTGGGCCAGCGCATTCAGATCCAATGTAGTATTGCACGGTTTTGCCTGTACTTCTGTAAATATCTTTTCCTGCACTTCCACGCTTGTCATATACTTAACGAATTCCAGAGCGAGCTCTGTCTTTTCTTCACTCATTCCATTAGCGACCGCAATACCGTCACCGGCGGATGCAATGGCTATGTTACCTGGAAACAACGTTGGTACTATCACTTCTGCGTTTGCTTCAGCGATAGCGCCTGCGTTCCACACTCCATTAAACAGCACGCCCACTGTTCCGTTTGTATTGAAATCAGCCATCAGATTCCCATTGTCATCTGTCGTGTGATCAGATCCATTTGCCTGATCCAATTTTGCCGCTGTTTTAAACGCCTCTGCAAACTCGCTGGAATTAATGGTATCCTCAGTCAATTCTGATTCTATCATTTCTTTACCTTTCTCAGTAGATCCCATGATTGCATTCACAATCTGACGGGATCCCTGGCCTGCAATATAACCGTATATACCGTTACCCAGCGTATTGATCTTGTCCATCGCGTCCCCAAAAGAGGTCCAGTCAGCAAATATTTTATCCGTAGATACGCCTGCCTTTTCCAATACTGCGGAATTGTACCAGAGTCCACGGCTCTCAATCTGATCATGGACAGAGTAAATATGGCCGTTCTGGTCATTCTGTGTATAGTTCAGTCCAACTGCATCTGCAAGATTATTCTCATCGATATAAGGTTTCAGGTCATACACAAGATTCTGTGCCACAGCCGATGTCAGCGATCCTCTGGCACCGCCAAAGTCCACCATATCCGGGAAAGAGCCGCCAGATACCTGTGCGCTGACAATCTCGTCACGATTCTCCACCGCTATTGCTTTGAATGTCACATTCCCGTCCGCATGCTCTTCTGCAAACTGATCATATATATCTCTCATAACCTGAGCAGCCGCCCACTCGCTCTCATCCTGATAATACCCGTGATAAAATTCCAGAGTGTTATCTTCATCCTTGGCAACGGAACTTCCTTCTTTACTTGAATCTGAACCACCTCTACAGCCAGCCAGTACAGTCACACACATTGCCGCAATCAATAATATACTTACGACTTTTCTTTTCATACTTTCCTCCTCTTTGTGCGTTTTTACTTTTTGTAAAATCATTTTACCTCTATTTTTATATATTTTGAATGACTTGAATTGACCCAAATCTGAATAATATTGACTACTTTTTATAAAATATGGGATAATATTTACATACCTGCAATATTTTACATATTTTAAACAAAAAAATAGAAGCATTGACGGATTGTCTATACATATTCGCCAATACTTCTGTCTTATATATTCACTTTTCTTCATTTTGAGCACCAATTAACTTCTCCACAAACTCCTGCTCAGACTGCTTTCCTGACAGGACATCCAGTATATTTCCGGTGAATATGGTTTTCTGCGATGCTGTCCATAGATTATCAGGAACATCAATCTTCCTGTCTGCGTTCATTACAAGTGACGCCGCCTGATACATTCTGGGCTTCTCATCTGCATAGTCTTCAAGTTCTATCTGAGGATTGACAGGGATCTGCTCAGTCTCTCTGACAATCCGTGTTTGTACCGGCTCACTCAGCATATATTTGAGAAAACGGATAGAAGCATCTTCTCTGTCTTCATTTCCGCTATTTCCCAGTACATAACCCAGACAAGCAGACTCACAGGAAATGGAAGTCCCAGACACACTAGGCAGTAATGCATATCCGGCGCTAATATTATCAGAGATCATAGGCGCGCCCCATACACCATTGACGTAGACAGCCACTTTTCCCTCGTTGAATAAACTGGTCTCATCCAGGTAAGTGTACCCTTCGCTTTCAGAAGTGGAGAACTGATATATCTGCCTTAACTGATTCACCACATATTCCAGGTTTTCCTTCCCTGCTGTAATTTTATGTCCCCTGATACCGCTTGACGTATTGTCACCAAGATCAGCCAGGATATGATCCATGAAATATAAATATCCCTCCCCGGATGGCTGCAAAGGTAGTATATCCAGTCCCTGCTTCTCTGTCCAGGATCTTAGCGTTTCACACATAGTCCAAAATTCTTCCCATGTTTCAGGAATTTTTTGAATCTCGGCCTGCTGAAAAATTTCTTCATTATACCAATACCCCCCGCTAAGTGACAATACATCTGCCACTGTAAACAAGTGATTTTCGTCTGTTGTCCAGTATTCCAGATTTGCATCAGATATACTATTTGCAAATTCCGTATCTTTCTCTAAATATGGCATTAAATCCAAAGCCATGTCATTATCCACCATAAAACCATACGTCTGATTCTGTCCCATACCACTAAAGATGATAATATCCGGGGTATCTCCCACCATGATCATATCCTCTACTTTCCACAGCATCTCCTTCCTGGTGGGCATAGAGATAAGTTGGAGCCTGATATCTGAATTTTCTTTTTCAAACCCTTCATAAATATCACGCATAGCAACGTGATCTGCCTCCATCCCCCCCCACGCGTGGATCACTGTGATTGTCACCGGCTCCTCTTCCACACCTTTGCAGCCAGACAACATACTAGATAAAAGAAAAATACAAACAAAACCGATTTTATTGTATTTCCCCATGATTACCACCCTTTCTAAATTCTTTGGGCGAGACCCCTATCTTCTTCTTAAACATCTTGGAAAAATATCCTGAATCTTCGATTCCCACTGCTTCTGATATCTCATAAGTCTTCATATCCGTAAAGAGCAAATATTCCTTTGCAGCCTCAATTCTCCGGTCCAGTATTGCATCAAAGAGGTTCTTTCCTGTTTTATTTTTATAAAGTCTGCTCAAGTAGCTTCCATTCGCATGTAGTGCTTCGGCAATTTCCTCCAGAGAAAGTTTGGTTTGGAAGTTCTGCTCAATATACCGTTCCATTTGAAGATAAAGAGTTCCAGGCTCTTTCTTTTCCCCCTGATCTTTTTGTATGTCTTCACTGCGGCATTTTTCTAGTTCTTTGGCAGCCTTTTCCACTGCTCTGGGCAATTCTTCGATAATTGAAATTTTCAGCACATAATCACAGGCATTGTACTTAATTGCAGCCCTGGCATACTCAAATTCAGAATACGCTGTCAAAAGAATCACCTGTGTCCCTGGACAAGTTTCATAAACAAATCTACACACTTCCACACCATCCATCCCCGGCATCTGTATATCTGAGATTACAATGTCTGGATGCCCCTCTCTGATTTGATCTATAAGGGCCTGTCCATCGCAGACTACGGCTTCCAATACACAGTTCATTTTCCTCCAGTCAATCAACTTCTGAAGCGCTTCCCGAATATATCCCTCATCATCAGCTGCTATGACTTTCCACATCATATCCCCCCCTCTCTGACGGAATCACAATTTCCACCTTTGTTCCTCTTCCTATTCCTCCGCTAATCCTGAACTCATGGAAGCTTCCATACAATATCGTAAGCATCCGTTTTGTATTCTCCAAACCAGTGTGGGTATGCTCAATTTTTCCATCCAGGAGTTCTTTTTCCCCACCATTCTCCTCCATTTTTTCCGGGTCAAACCCTACCCCATCATCTTCCACACATATGTGAAGCATCATGGAGCCATCATATATTCCTGGCTCTTCATAAAGAATGATCTTGATTATACCATTCCCACGCTTTGGCTCCAATCCGTGGGAGACAGCATTTTCAACAAGCGGCTCGATCAGCAGGCGTGGGATCAGATTCTGATTGATACGATCATCCTGCACTTTGATTTCATAACAAATCTTATCCTGATATCTACTTTTCTGTAAGTATAAGTAGAACCTCACAATTTCCAATTCTTCAGATACTTTAATCTTAATCTCCTTCTCCCGGAAAATTTTCCCCTGCATCAGCTTTGAAAATGCCTTCAGTCCTTCATATACTTCTTCATTGCCCGCCATTTTCGCCTTTAAGCTAAGCATAGACAGGATATTAAACTGAAAATGAGGGTTGGTCTGGGCCTGCAGATATTTTACCTGGGACTGGGTGGCCAAAAGTTGTTTTTCATATACCTGCATGATCAAATATTTAATCCTTTCAGCCATCTCGTTGAACACGACTCCAATGTCATGATACTCCTGAATCGTAGAATCTTCCATACGATCATCGAAATCCTGCTTTCCAAAAGCCTGTATTTTTTCAATCATTCTGGTTACCGGACGTGTAAAACGGTAACTCAATCCGAACGCAACAAGTACAGTGACAATCAGCACTATGATCAGCCCCACAACAAATATCAAAACTGTGGATTTCAAGACAGAAAAAATATTTTCCTCGCCCACACAGATCACAGTCCGTATTTCGAACCCGCACATCTTAGCACAGCCAATGACATTATGTTCCTTCAACAATCGTTTGCCTCTCCAAACCCTCTCTAATTGGGTCAGCTGTTCTATCTCGCTCCACCTCCCCTGAAAGGCAATGATCCGATCATCTCCAAATAGTACCATCCATGTACAATCACTGTAGGCTATACCTTCTCCCAACAGTACATTGACAGCTTCCCTGCTGATCTTAGCAATGCATATTCCTTTTTCCTCCATGTGATCATCGTAAATACGAAACAACAAATTAATGCTTTTATCATCCGACACACACGCATACCTGTCCTGACTTTGCTGAAACTGCCTCTGCATGCTTAGGTATTGCGTCTCCTCTTTCTTCTCCGCTGCCAACGTAGAGGCATAGTAGTGCTCATAAATACAATCTCCCGCATTATTGAACAGATACACGCTTGTCACAAAAGGTATTTTTTTGTTGATCATGTTACGGTCAGAAAACAATTCCATACTGTATGATAGCTGGGGCTCTGTCACAGTTCTGTCATAATCAGCTCCAGATTTTCCTGTATCAAAAAAATCATTCAGCATCATATTGTGACGGATCGACACAGCCCCATCTTCAATAAACTGCATATGGGATTGAAACTGTTGACTGGTACTATTTAACACATATTCAATATCTTCCTGAGTATTTTCGATAAAAAAGGAAAAAAAGACATATAAAACCGCCGCACACGCGGAAATCAGTGTGCAGGCGGAAACAAGCATCATAAGCATTGTAAGTTCCTTTTTCAGTGTTCTTTTCTTTGACAATCCCTGCTATTTCCCCCGTATTCTTCTGTTCCTGATCCTTTCTCAAATCAGCTGTCTTTAGAAAATTATACATACAGAATTTGAAAATAGCAAGTAGGCAGTTCATTTCAAATACAATGTATGAGACTGTATAAGACTATCATCTGTAAGCGAATCAAATATCAACTAATATTTTTGATAGCAAAAGATTCCTTCATTGGGGGCAAAGTATGCTCCACTCCATCTTATCCCCCTCCTTACTTTATATCTTCCAGCTGCAAGGGTTTCACCCAGATTTCCATACTTACCATATCCTCTGAGCAACGATGATACTTTTCTGCCGAGTATGGCTCTGTAGTTAAGCCGTGTCGGGGCAGCCCTATTGGCTCAGCTGACCAACTCGTCTCTCGAAACCTAGCCTTATATGCGATTTCTGTCCGTCGGACCAGAGATTTGCCTTCAGCTTCCTTCAGATTCCACCTCACGATGGACACCCTTGCCGTTCGGCTATACATTTCCCACTACCTGGGCATGTTCGGGACTTGCACCCGTTAGAGCGCGCCCATGGCGCGCAAACCAGAGAACGGCGGCTTTGATTTTCTCAAAACCACCGTTCCACAATAATATGCTTTATGGCATGTCTATACCCCGCCAAACAACGGTTTTTTTCTTTTTTCGCTTGCGCGGCTGATACGACTTCGGGCCAAATTGGCCCCGCCACTTCCACTTGTGTACCATACTTAAATCCGCAAGAATAATAACACGCTACTGCCGCTTTTCCTTTGGGATCATCGCTTCTAAAAGTTACAACTTGAAGCATATCACCTGGCCGGAAGCAATTTTTTACTATATTGATCAGGCTTTTGGCAATTCCCTTGCGTCTTAATTGGGGGGGTTACTGCCAAAAAGGTTATCTCATGATTTCTAAGTGAGAACTATGGCACTATACATTGCTTGAATAAACTTCTCCTTATTATAGCCTATAAAATCGCTTTTTACTATTTCCATCAAGTCTAAACAGTTATCAATATCCCTTTCTTCCAAGTATCTAATCATTTGGTCAAACTGCCCCCATTGTTCTTTAATCTTCCCTTCTTACCTTTATACTGGTTATTCCTTATCATTCAATTTAGTATGTTAGCCAGTAGCTTGAACCGTCTTTTGTTCTTTCCATAAAACCGTACATGATTAGGTATCTTCTAATAAGCACATAATCATCATAAATAGGCCTTATTATTTGATCGACCTCTTTTTCTGTATACTTTTTACCCAACGCAAATTCTTCTGCGATTTTTGTTAAAATGACAACTTTTTCTGTAATCACATAACGCTCATCATAATATATAGCATGATTATGAATTGGAATAATAGCGTCTTCATTCTTTATCTTATCCTCGAAAACACTCTCAAATACAGCTAAATATAATTTAGCCTGCTTTGCCTTTTCGCGGAATGTAAACTTTTGATGTCGTACCGTAGAGTGAGATACACCGAGCTTTTTTGCAATTTCACTATCGGACATATCCGAATAAAAAAGCAATAGCAGTTCCTTTTGATTATCGGTTAGTGTATTATATTTTGTGTCTGAATAAAGTAACTGCTCCACATTTCCTCCATGTTCAACTTCAGTTTTGGAAACTTTCCCTTGCGGGAAAACCTTCAAAACTGCTTGTTGGGGAATGCCTTTCCCAACCCCTGCAACTTCGAGCCAACTTGGCCCGAAGTTCCGCTATCCAGATACAGAAATACCGTCCCTTTGTCCTCATGGGCAGTATCCTGTATAATGTGATAGCTTTTATTTTATTTTTGTTGCCCTTAAATCGGGCTATTTTGCAATTTTCCTAATACATTTGGCTTAAAATAAAACTGCAGCATATCTGAATCAGTTGGATTTCAGCGAGAGAATAAAGTATGTGGAAGAAATTATTGAGGAAAAGGTCTCTGAACCGTAGAGATTTTGGACGTGGTTTTTATTGCACTGTATCGAAAAGTCAGGCAAAAGAATGGGCACACCGCTTGTATATACGGAAGTATTCTGGTGGAGAATATATTTATCAGTATGTATTCCGCCATAGAGATAACCTGAAAATAAAGCGCTTTACAAATCAGATGAAGCGGTAGAAAGACTGCGCGTTCGTCTCATCTGATGAGCCAAAATCATGTTGTTCTCCGGTTATATACCAAACAGCACCATTCCATTCTAAGCATCAGGGCATAGCTCTCGCAATGCATGGTGTACAGCCAAAAAATTCTTTGCCTGATGCAGATCAGACATATACATGCAGCCTGCTTTTGGAGACAAGTAATCCAATAACTCCGATGATTTCACCGAATGTTTTACCTCCTGCTTATTCAAATTAACGTGGTTTCTGCACTCATCCTGAATAATCCTTGTCGAAACCTCCCCCATTAGTGCCAGTAAGATATTAGTTTCAGACATTTACAGCGAATTCTCTTACGACATAGACTCTGATTCAGTCTCTTGAACAGATTCCTCTGAAGTTGGCTCAGGCATCGGCTTATCCGACTCAGACTCCGATTCAGAGTCCGAAACAGGTTCATCCGGGATCTCCTGAACCGGCTCACCCGACCCAGACACAACGATTCTAGAACCGTTTGGAATAAGGCTGGCGTGAACTGTTAAAACACCGTTTACCAGCTCATAAATAAGTACTTCACCATTGTTTATCGTCACCGTAACATGTGTGGGCAACGTAAAACCTTCGTCGGCAGTAAATACTGCTTGCAGTCCATCTGAATCCAGAATGCTGCTTTGCTGTGTCATATTCTGCAGATCATACTCTGCTTCAGACGGTAACTGTATCGGTGCATTTCCAATGACATCCCCGGCATGGACGTACTGAATTTCTTCCTGTTTGCCCTCTAATGCAGCGATTTGCCAATCCCCCCAATATGTTTCTATGGAGAAAATATCTGCCTGCAGATCTCCCGCAGCTGTCATCTGCTCCGTCACACCATTCTGATAGGTAAAAACAAATGCGGAATCAGCTGTGATTTGATCCGTATAGTACACCATTTGCCGTTCATTTACCGCATCCCAGAACTTTAAGATGCAGTAACCGGTTGTGGCAGTGCCCGATATTGAAATCTTTACTTCATATGTGCTATTGGCCACAAGAGAGAATTCCGCTGGCTCACCACTCACGCTGCGCCGGGTATCGGAAAAATCAGTATCTGCCGATGTCACCGAAACGTCGCAGGAGAAGTCTGCCATACTGACATTTTCCAATCCCCCCTGTGCCGCATCAGTATACCAAGCCCAGCTAGCTCCTATAAAAAAACTGAAGCTTAGCACAATGCCAATAATAGAAGGCAGTAAAAGCTGTATATGTTTTCCGCCTGGCATTGCCTTTCTAGGCTTTTGATTCCATTGTGCATTGTTAAATAGGTACATGATGTAAAACCTCCCATTTGTTCCTTGTACTATACCCAAATGAAGCTGTCAAAAGGCATAGAAACAAGACAGTTCCTATACCCTTTGACAGCCCCTCTCCCCGAAGGGAGAGAAACCTGAGATGCTTTACAGTTTTGCTGTTACACCATCAATAATAATCGTACAGCCCTTGAGGTTTTCGGCATCCGGTTCGGTGTCGTCTAACATGCTGGTTATATTGGATGCCGTAAGCTTAGTGCCATTGAAATAGCAGTTGTTAATGGTAATGGTAAATCCGGTTGCACCTGCGCCCATTCGGAAATCACCATCAAAAGTGCAATTGGTCAGCGTCGTGTCACAGTAAGGTCTCAAAAAATCATAACCGTCCGTTCCCTTGCCGAACTCCGTGCCATCAAAGTATGCGCCATTAGCCATCTTGCCGTAAGACGTCCAGCCGTACAGCTTGGACCCCTTGACATATAGGCCAAAATCTCCGCTGCCGGCATTGAAGGTATAAACTGCATCGATATCGCAATTATTCACATAGATATCACCCTTGCTTTTGGAGTAAATACCGCGGTAAGCGCCGCTAATTGTAGAGTTGGATATCTTGAAAGTCTCACCGGATACTAATTTTTCTACGAGGATAGACGAATTATTTATGCCGGAACTGCCTCCAGTGATTACTGCATTTCTAATCTCCGCGCCATCTGCTTCGATATTGATGACACTGTTGAATCCAGACGCTGTGATGTTCTGTCCGCTGATGGTCATATTGCTGATGGTAACATTTTTATTTGTAACTTTGTACCCATCCCCCGCAGCAGAAAGTGTTGTGTCATCGCCATCTACAATTAGTTTTGTCACACCGGTACCTCTACCGGTAATCATAACGCCTTCAGGAATGATCTCAGTGAGAGACATTTCTGAAGCCGTGATTTCCAGAGTGTCACCTGCCTGTGCCTGAGTCAGAACATCCCTAAATTCTGTCTGTGAACCAACCAGAGTTGTATATTTAGCCTCTGCGTCATACTGATTGTCTTTGCTGTCATGTTCTTCTGCGTACTGAGTAGCCATAACAGTAATAGCAATACCACTGACGGTCAGGCCCTGATACTCATTGCCGGCACTTTCTTTCATATGACCAGAAAGCACAATGGCTTCTGTGCTCTGCCCGGCTGCGGAAAGATGCCCTTCAAAATCTGTCAGATCAGTTTCTTCTCCGCCCACGGTAATCTTCCAGTCAATAGCCTCCAGAAGCTTGGCATCACCATCAATCCCAGACACGGCCAGCTTGTACTTGAGCGCAAGGTTTCCGTTGTTCTTTACATAGACCTCTGGCAGATTGTATGTAACTCCCGGTTCCCAAAGAATAGCTTCCTCCTCACTGCCTTCGGCTTTCACAAAGTCCAATGTTTTCCCAACAAGAGAGTCTCCTTCTTTATTTACCAGTTCTACCTTTAACGTACCGGCTTCAATGGAGTTTACATTGGTACTCGCATTGTCTGTAAACCATGCGAAGGTAGCGCCAATGAGCATGGCTACACACAGAAGCAAGGACATCACGCTCATCAGCAATGTACGTTTTGGATTTCTACTTTTCATCATTCTAAATAATCTCCTTGAATTTTGATGACGCTTGTTCGCAACATTCTCCATACGAGGGCGGAAGGCCAACGATAGGATTTACTTACTAAATATTGTTTCACCATCAATATTGATGGTGATTCCGGTCACGTTGTAAACCGAAATTGGTGCGTCATCTGCTGTTACCTCATTACCATTCACCTTCAAGATACAGCCGTTCATATTAATGGTGCAGGCTGAGCGCAGGGAGAATAGATATTGCTTATTCCCTGTGGTTTCATTGGCCTCGATAATGCAGTTATTGAAAGTCCATTCAGACCCACCGGCAAGCTCATTCACAACTATGGTAGCAAAGTTATTCCAACCTTCCGCATTGTAGGTCTTGTCATTGTTGCCGATTAGCTTGCAGTTTTCAAAAGTCACCTTGGTATTGGGGGAATGAGTTTGTGCCGCACACCAACCGGTCAACGTAGTATTTTTGATGACAGCGTTCACCTTCTGATTCTCGCTGGCAATATTCAGGGCATAGTAGTTTGCAGACACTGAGCAATTATCTACGACAATGGTAACATCGCTATTCGCATAAACTGAGATGCCCCGTGTATAGGTTCCGCTTGCAGGACCTACAACATTTACGCCAGAAAGTGTCATGGTGACAGGTTCATTCTGATTATTTATGTCAATGACACGCTTGTTGTCACCATTTTCAATCGACAGTGATCCGTTCTCACTACCATAAATGGTCACATTCCCTGCAACCTTAATGGATTCCGGCAACACGATGGATTGAGTCAGGATAACATCTTCCCCTTTTGCAAGTGCTGCCAAAAGTTCTTCCTGGGAAGAAACAGGCGTACCGTATTTGGCGTTTTCATCATATGCATTATTGAAGCTATCGCTTTCAACAGTATCCTGCGTAGCTGCAACAGTAATATAAATACCATTTAGCGTCAGCCCCTGATACTCGTTACCAGCACTT
>PPYE01585028.1_pt1 | contig 34200 bp, 47 predicted proteins | sample 1559881 | NCBI WGS metagenome assembly PPYE01 (sample SAMN08240022, study PRJNA423297) | Human gut metagenome, whole genome shotgun sequencing project.
TGGCTATTATTGGGATAATTACACTATTTAATATTATTAACAGCATCTCCATGAGTGTATCAGCAAGAACAAAACAGTACGGCGCAATGCGTGCTGTTGGTATGGACGGCAGGCAGCTTACCCGGATGATATCTGCGGAAGCCTTTACTTATGCCGTTTCAGGCCTGATTTTAGGTTGCGGAATTGGGATTCCTCTGAGCCATTTTCTGCACACGCTGATGATTACACGTCACTTTGGAGTTGCATGGCACCTGCCGATTGTATTGCTTGTTGTTGTAATTGCCTTTGTTTTTGCTTCCGCTGTTGCTGCGGTTCATGCTCCCGCAAAACGGATACGGGACATGGCGATCACAGATACGATAAACGAGCTGTAAATGGGGCGATAAGAAACTGCGGTACAGTAGAAGGAAAAACTGCTGTACCGCAGAGTATTTTATATACCAGTTTTAGGATTGGATGTGGAACATGAAAGATAAGACCTGTATTTGTATTTTAGGAGAAACCATTCAGAGAGTAAAGGAAATGGCAGGAATGGTAATCCTGTGTGCTTTTATCATCCTATTGTGTATGATGTTTGTTGCGATTGGTATTGTATGGTTATTTGCAGATTGTACAATCAGGGAATTGGAGAAGGTTGGATGCCTATGAGAAGAAAGCGAAGAAAGAAACATCCTGTTAGAAAATTATTTATTAGTTTGTTTTCCGTTCTGCTTTGCTTGCTATTGGCGTCCTGTGTCTTTTTTGGTGTAAAGGGTTACAAACTGTACCAGAAGGCAGTCACGGAAAAGTCTGTCAATGAGCGAGTAAAAGAAATCCAAGATATGGATGGGTTTACTCCGTATTCTGATTTGCCACAGTTTTATATAGATGCCACAATATCTGTAGAAGATCACAGGTTTGAAAGCCACTTTGGAATAGACCTGATTGCGATTGGCCGGGCCGCATTAAAAGATATCAGAGAGATGTCTTTTGTGCAGGGCGGAAGTACGATTACACAGCAGCTCGCAAAAAATATGTTTTTTACACAGGAGAAAAAGCTGGAACGGAAAGCGGCGGAGGTATTTGCGGCATTGGAACTGGAATCCCAATATACGAAAGAAGAAATTTTTGAGTTATATGTCAACACGGTCTATTTTGGAAACGGATTTTACGGTATCCGTCAGGCTGCTGTAGGATATTTTGGAAAAGAACCCTCCGAATTAAGTGATTATGAATGTGCGGTATTGGCAGGACTTCCCAATGCCCCATCCGTTTATTCTTTGGATGAAAATAAGGAACTGGCGTTACAACGAGTGGAGCAGGTGCTGCGAAGCATGGTAAGAAACAAAATAATTACACAGGAAGAAGCCGACAGGATAGAGTTAGGGGATTAGGAAGGGAGATGGATACGAATGACTTTACAAACATTTATTAAACGTCAGCCTGTCATCCAACGAGGAAACCTTATCATTGATCCACAGTGCTGCACGGTTTTATTAGAATCAGAAACTATCAGCCTCTATCCCAAAGAATTTGATGTCCTTATCTTGCTGGTACAGTATCCCGGTTGGGTACTTTCGCTGGAACAGATTTATGAAACTATTTGGAAGGAGAGCGTGGCTGGGTGTGAGCATGTAGTTTATAATGTCATCTGCCAACTTAGGAGAAAGCTGAAGAATCCGGATTTGATTCAGACGATGGTTGGGAGAGGGTATCGGTTTGTGGGATAGAGAAATACCCCCGGAGCAGTGAAAAATAAACTGTTTCGGGGGATTTTACTGATTAGGATACTGTACGATGTTTTGAGTAATTGCTTTCTGTTTTAGAATTATCAGAAAATTTAAGGATACTTAAGGTTATCTAACTTGCTTGTTTCGTCTTAACGAAATATAATAGTACCCATTAGGAGGGGGAAATGCAAGAGAGCATTTCTGCCCGCTATTCCAGCTTATCTTGAAAATTTTCCTGTTCACTACCTACAACACCACGCAAGCCGGAAAAAGCGGACAATGGCAGTATTTTTTCTTTGATACCCTCTACGGATAAGTAAGGGATTTTGCCAACTGCGGCGGCAATTTTCCCTTTTGTTTTTTTCATACTGGGGATTTTCAAAAATGCCGAACAGGAACGAATAGTAAGGGGCGGCAGCACTTTAGGCTGTCGCTCCTTGACTGCCTAACTGCAAAACCGGGCGGGGCTGTCAACGGTGGGCAAAGCCCGTTCATCTTGACCGTTGACTGGCTCGACTAGCTTTGCTATTCATTCGATAAATTCTAATTCGTAATATATAAGTGAGGGTTTTAACAGCCTTCACTTTTCTTTTATACTGAAGGTGATTGGCTAACGGAATTTCTAATTGGGATACCACGCCCGGAGATAAATGTGTTAGCCAGCCTTCATGTTCCTGCATTCGATTCAGCAAGTTGTGACAGTTGATCTGCTCCCGTTTCACTAACGAATATGAATGGACCTTGAAGCGTTGGAACCAGTCAAATCTTTATTAGGAGGTATCACTATGATTGCTGTTGGAATTGATGTTTCAAAAGCGAAAAGCACCGTTGCTGTTCTTAACTCAGATGGCAGCATACGTGCCAAACCATTTACTATGCATCATACCCTTTCGGATATGGATGCAATGGTAAAATATTTAAATGACCTTGATGAATCTTTTACTATCCTCATGGAATACACAGGACATTATCATTATCCAGTATTAAAAAAGCTTCAAGAGGAAGGATTTCCTGTATGTCTCGTAAATCCATATCAAATGAAAAAATATGGAGATGTTGAAATCCATAAGGCAAAAACTGACAAAAAGGATGCCTTGAGAATCGCAAAATACGCTTTGGAGAAGTCATATATGCTTACTCCCTACACTTCCTTAGAGCAAAAATATGAAGACCTGAAATTTCTTTCCCGTCAGTACAATCAACGTATTTCAATGGTAAGCTATACAAAAACACAGCTGACAAATCTCCTTGATGAAACCATGCCAGGGATCACGTCTCTGTTAAAGCTGAAAAGCCGCAAACCCAATGAGTGTGCATTGTTACTTTTTATTAAGAAATACGGTTCTTTCGATCGGGTTAAGGCAATGGGCAAATCAAGATTCTTGTCTTCCTATGCCACACTTATGAAAAAGAGCCATGATAGATATGCTCCACAAAAAAGCTTATCTATCTATGAATTAGCCTGTGACAGTATAACAACTCGTGGAGACAATGACTACATAATTGCCGCTCAAAATCAGTTGGTTGATTTATTGGCCACTGTACAAAACGCTGCTGATGAAGAAATCGCTCAAATGCAAAACATTGCAGAAACAATACCCGAATACAGGATTTTACGTGCAATGAACGGCGTTGGGGATAGGTTAGGTCCCATTATTCTGGCTGAAATCGGAGATATCCGCCGTTTCCACAGTGCAAAGGCTCTCAACTCTTATGCTGGAAACGATGCGCCTCCCTATCAGTCAGGACAATTTGAAAGCAGGAACCGCCACATATCCAAGCGTGGCAGTTCTGCTCTCAGAAAAGCTTGTTTTGAGGTCATGCAGGCTCTCAAACTGACAAAACCTCAAGATGATCCTGTTTACCTTTTCATACTCAAAAAGGAACAGGAAGGAAAACCTTACAACGTTGCAAAAATGGCTGGCGTTAATAAGTTTCTCCGAATTTACTATGCTCGTGCGATGGAGCTTTATAAGTAAATCATCTTAATTTTATACTTCTTTTTTCAAATCTACAATACGGTAGATTTATTAAGGTTACCCTTTTTTCATCTGAAAAAAATTCAAAAAATGGTTGACAAACATTAGCAAGATTCATCTTTCTTTTTTCTTATCCTGCCCTAATGCAATAAATCCCACTGTAACAGCCAGTGCAAGTATAATGTCATGCTCGCCTAATGGATTGACTATAATTGAATATACCAGATATGCTGTGCAAAGTAACAATATCGCCAGAATAATTCTACGCACAATATTTCTGTTCTTAAACATTTTGTGTCCTCCTTATAACCGCTTGTCAAAATAAATCGTTGCAACCAGTTCAATTAAATTGCGTATTCCAATATAGAGCAAAGCAAAAATTGAAACCCGTTGGAGTGTAACTGTTGTTTGCATACTTATAAAAAATGGTAGGACAACAATTAAAACTATCAAAATCGAATATGCTAAATTCGCAGCATTATTCGCTTTTAATTGTATCAGTTGCCAGCGTTCGTCTCCTTTGTATTTCACTTGCTTCTTGGCTTTTGAAATATATAGCCAAAGAGTTGTGCCTAATGCGATAATGAGAAAAGCTACGATAATTATTTGTTCATTCATGTTATTTGTCCTCCCTATGCTCAAAAACTTCACCAATAGAAACGCCAAAGACCTCTGCAATCTTAAAAGCTAGCTCTAAAGACGGGGTATATTTATATTTTTCTATTGATATAACCGCCTGTCGGGAAATCCCAACCTTATCTGCCAAATCTGCTTGTGTCCAATCTCTTTCAGCCCTTAGCACTTTAATCCTATTCCATATCAAAGTCATCTCTCCTTTCCAAAATGTAATGAAGTGATTACATCTATAATGTAATACACTCATTACATTTTGTCAAGGCGCAGAAGCAAAAATAGCGCAAAAGATTTTGCTTTCGGTTGCCTACTTCTTTACCGCACATGAGCATTATCTCATGGCAAAGTGTGGTAACGCAGGAGGTTTATGTCCTTTGATTGATAAAGACGGTAAGCCGATTATAACCGAGTAAAAAATGTTTGTTGGGGTAAGGAAAAGAATGGTTTGCGAGGTGACGATATTATAGGAAAAATTCTTATACTGACTTTTGCAGACTCTCAAGAACATATCGTGAATAAAATCCTTACAGAGGTGGAAGGCGAGACGGGAATGGAATATATCCAAAATCCTCAATCTCCATCTGTTCTCACCTTTCCCGGACTGGAAATCCGTATACATGAACAAGCCGTCTATCACAACGGCATTCTCATTCCCCTAACCCACCATGAGTTTTTCACATTGTTTTACTTAGCCGAATACCCATCCTGGGTTCTCTCACAATCTGCAATCTACGAAGCGGTCTGGAAAGAGCCGGGAGATAGGTGCGGATCGGCGGTCGTGAACGTGGTGAGCCAGATCAGGAGAAAGATCGGAGAGGGGTATATAGAGACGATGGTTGGGAGAGGATATCGGTTTGTGGGATAGAGCAATCCTCCGGAGCAGTGTGAGAATACTGTTTAGGAGGAAGACCGTCTCACTGGCTTGCGTACCATAAATTGATACAATGCACCCTCTGATGCCTGGAGGGTGCAAATTTAACGATTATCCTACTCAAAAAACGAAAGGGTGCATTTGAGGGGGAGAATGGGTAGTTTTGAAGTGCAATACGAAGCTTTATTTTCTCCAGAAAGTGTAATCACTGTTGGCTTTTCTTTTGGAGGCAGATATGGTAGAATGGTGATTATCGATGGAGTGAGAATAATAGAAATTTTGAAAAATGGCGAAGGGGTGTTCCGGACAGGACATCTCTTATTTTTATTTCTCAAGGTGTAATTTTTCTTTCTGGAATACAACAATAAGTATGAATGCATTCAGCTAAAGATGGGGAGGAGATAGATGGACGATGAGAAAATTATTTATGCTTTGCATCCTTACTTCCTGCCTTGTACTATTCGAGAGAACGAATTATAATAATATGGTGCAATATGGATTATATGACATTGAAAGAAACTGGTGAAATGTGGGGTGTGACCCCTCGATGGATAAATTATTATTGTTCTACAGACCGTATTTCCGGCGTTATAAAAATGGAGACCGTCTGGTTAATTCAAAAGAACGCCAAAAAGCCTATTGATGGCAGAACAGAAAAGCAAGGGACAATCGCAATGGAAAATAAGATTATATTGATTGAAGATGGTGAAGAGATCAGAAACATCGTAAAAGACTATTTATCAGGAGAATTTGAGGTATTCTCTTTCGGTGATGGAAAAACGGCTATTCAGACTATCAAAAATTACGATGAATATTCGCTTGCCCTCATAGACCTTATGTTGCCGGATATGAGTGGCATGGAAATTATTAAGGCCATTCGACAGGCCAGCACTATTCCAATTATCATAATCACAGCGAAAGACAATGATACTGATAAATCGTTAGGGCTGAATTTGGGGGCAGATGACTATGTTGTAAAGCCGTTTTCTCTGATCGAACTTACAGCAAGGATCAAAGCCAACATCAGACGAGCCAGAACCTATCAAGCCATACCAGGCGATACGTGTGTCAAGATTAAAGATTTAGAGATAGACCCGGTAAGCCATACCGTCAGCCGTCAGGGAACCCTTATAGATTTAACTCCAATAGAATTTGAAATTCTATATCTGCTGGCGACCCATCCGGGGCAGGCTTTTTCAAAAGAACGCCTGTACGAACTCATTTGGAAAGAGCCTTATTTCAGTAACGAAAATGTGTTGAATACACATATCAATCGCTTGCGTCTGAAGCTGAAAAATGATGCAGAAGATACGACGACCTATATTAAGACCTTATGGGGAATAGGATACAAGATGGAGGATAAATAAATGTGTGTTCTGCTTGCTGTGCTTTCAGCCGCTTTGCTGCTCACTTTAATTTGGCAGCGAATACAGTACAAGAAGTTGCTAAGAGAAATTAACTATATCAGTAACCGACTGGAAACACTTTCTATTACTTCTGAAAATGGTTTCGTGCTTCTTCCCACTGACTGCACTTGTATGAAAAAACTGGGAGCTGTGCTTAATACATTGCTTCAAGACTTTTATACAAGTAAGGCGGAGTTTGAGCAGACTCAAAAAGCAATGGCACAGTTTCTCACGAATATTTCACATGATATTCGCACCCCACTCACTGTGCTAAAAGGAAACAGTGAAATGTTGGCGGCCAAAGCAGACGAATTATCTGTGCTGGAAAATATTCATGCTATGGCCGTTAAAATCGACCGAAAAGCCGATGATTTGATAACAACGATCAACGATTATTTTACAATGTCAAAAATTGCTTCCGGTGATCTTCCGCTAAAATTGCAAAAGGAAAATATTTCAAGGCTATGCCACGATACCATTTTGGACTATTACGATCTACTTGAAAAGCAGCAATTTGAAGTAGATCTACAGATACCAGATACACCAATCTTTGCTTATACAGACAGAGACGCATTGCAGCGTATTTTGAAAAATCTGATAGACAATGCAATCCGTCATGGAAGTGACGGCCAATATCTTTCTCTGCGCCTCAATGCGGTAAAGGAAAAAAGTGTTGTCGAAATAGAGGATCACGGAAAAGGAATGTCACCACAACAGCAGAAGCAGATTTTTACACGGAATTATACGACTGCTCCAAAATCATCAGGCAGCGGCTTAGGGCTGGCGATTTCAAAGCATCTTGCTTCACAAATAGGGGCAGAACTACGAGTTCAAAGCATACCAAATGAGCAAACGGTTTTCTCAATCATTATGAAAAGTTAGAAAAAAGTTAGATTTCAGGCAGAGAAAAGAGAAGTCTGTTTTGTATAATGGTAGCCGTACAGGAGGCATACAAAATGGATTACATTATGGAAACCGTAGGGCTGCGAAAGTCCTATAAGGGAAATGTCGTTGTAAACGATGTGAATATTCATATCCCCAAAGGGGCAATTTATGGCTTTGTTGGGCCAAATGGTGCCGGCAAAAGCACAGTAATGAAAATGATTTTGAACCTAATCCAGCCAGATGCCGGAGAAGTTCAGCTTTTTGGTAAGAAAGTCACCGATCACAGCTACGAAATATTCAAAAAGGTGGGCTCCATCATTGAAAATCCGTACTTTTACGAAAAAATGACAGCACGCCAGAATTTAGAGCTGCATTGCGAGTATATGGGCTTTCCTAATAAGGAGCGGATTGATGAAGTCCTTAAACTGGTTGATTTGCAAAATACCTGGAGCAAACAAATCCGTCATTACTCATTGGGCATGAAGCAGCGTTTGGCTATCGCAAGGGCAATCCTTGCAAGGCCGGAATTTTTAATTTTGGATGAGCCAATTAATGCATTAGACCCCGAAGGCATTCGTGAAATGCGGAACCTGTTTCAGCGGCTGAACCAGGAAGATGGAACGACCATTTTTATTTCCAGCCACATTCTGTCTGAAGTTGATCTGATTGCTGATACGATTGGGATTATTCAGCACGGGAAGCTCTTAACAGAACTGCCTATCGAGGAAATTCACAAACATCAGACAGAATATATCCGTTTACAAGTTGATGATGTGACCCATGCGGCAGCCCTGCTTGAACAAATGGGCATTACAGACTTTAGCGTATTGGACAAAGAGTATATCCGTATCTATGGTTCCGATGTTTCAGGGAAAGTCCTTTCAAAAACCCTCATAGAGAATGGTGTCGGTTTGGAGAGTTTAGGACGTAAACACGACACACTGGAAGATTATTTCTTCCAACTCACAGAGGAGGGAAAATGATTATGGCACATCTGATCAAATTGGAATTGAAAAAGTTTGGGATAACACGAAATATTATAGTTACTCTCGCAGCAATCCTTTTTAGCATACTTTTTATTACAGTATCATTAGTGGACAGTATGAAAGACCCGGAACAGACAAAGGACACTTTTGAAAGTACATTTCTTGTTATTGGCCTATTGATGTCATTTATTTTCATTGTGTACTCGTCAGTTTTAACCGCACGGTTGATTATTGGAGAATATAATCAGCGGACAATAACAATCATGTTTTCCTATCCTTTGAACCGAAGGCAACTGATTGCCAGTAAGCTGATTATTATAATGGTCTACACGGCAATTTCGATAACGATTGGATACATCTGTTGTAGTGGTTATATTATATTGGCTGATAAATATTTCGATATGTTGGATGGCGTATTCCAAATTTCTTTCCTTCAAATATGGATACCGATGGCCGTTATCACCGTAATAGTGTGTACAATTTTGTCGCTCTGGCCGTTTATCATTGGTATGATTCGTAAATCTGTGCCTGCAACAATCATAACTTCGTTGTTTGTTATTGTCTTTCGGCAAGTGATTATCAGCAAGAATGCAACCAATCAGGAGTCTTGGCTGCAAATTCTCTTAGTTGCTGTAATCACATTTGCTACGGCTCTGTTTATTTTCAAAAAGAAAGTTTCAGAACTATATTGATTTTATCTGCGGATGACGGCAAAAGGAAAAAGCGGATTATGAGTACCTGCTTGGTGAGTGTGATGCCTATTGGCGTCAGTTTGGCGGAAAGGTACGGGGCGAGGTGGATTACCAGAAATGGCAGGCCACCATAGACCTGTATCAGTCACTTTTTGAGTTCTGTGACAAGGAGGCGCTGATGCTGCTAAAGGAAATCGCAGAACGGGCAGAGAATGTGACGTTTTCGATTAAGGACGGGCTGCTTCGGATGTCGGTGTTCATTGGATATTTTGATGAAGTGTATTAAAGAGACTCGTTTCATTGGCTATAGCCTTAAGCCTTCTATCCAATAAATCATACTGTTCCATAAAATTAAGGGAGTGTAGAAAGAAGTGAAGAAAAGGGATGATGCAACAGACCTTGTCGGAGCATTTCTATGTTACCCGTCAGGCTGTGTCTCGGTGGGAGTGTGGTGCGAGGTATCCTGATCTCCTGACGGCTAAGAAATTATCGGAGGTATTGGAATCGACAATATATTGACTTTCTTGGCTTCTGATGTTAGGATACATAGTATAGGAGCTGATAGAAATATGGAATATGAGAAGGAACTTCACGACCTGTTTTTAATGCAACAGGCATACGGAACTTTATTTTCACTAATAAATAAGTTGCAAATTGCAGGAGACACCTATTTTGATGGTCTTACTTCACGTCAATTCATGACAATCGTTGCAATTTTGCATTTGCCAGAGGAAGAAACAACCATAAATAATATTGCGCGGAAGTTAGGAACGAGCAAACAGAATGCGAACCGCATGGTTGCTGGAATTGAGAAATTAGGATATATCACGGTTGTTCCCAGTCCTAAAGATAAACGTGCTACGAATGTACTGCTCACGGATATGGGCAAGCAGAAGGTGATCGAGTGTTCTCAATATGCAATGGATTTTATGGCAGATTTGTTCCAGCATTTCAGCACACAAGAGTTAGAAACTCTCTGGAGCCTGTTACATAGACTTTATGAATTTGATGGAAGTCATCAGGATGGCTTTGAAGAAGATGGTTCGCATCGAATATATGACCCTCAATTAAGCCAAAGCCTTTTACATCGTTTTGCAAAAAAAAGAAGATCGTCTAAATAAGGCAGCTAAACCGCTGCCTTATTTTTTACCTTCAATTTAGACACTATGTTGACAATATACCAATGTTGTGCTATTATACAAACGACAATAAGGTGTCTTTTGAAAGGAGAACCAATTATGGAAGAAATCATTGTCGTTGAAAACCTTAATAAGAGTTATCAACACAAATCTGCTGTTAATGATTTGAGTTTTACTGTTTGTCAAGGTGAAATTGTGGGATTGTTAGGCCCAAACGGTGCCGGGAAAAGCACAACCATCAATATCCTATCTACAATTTTGAAACCCGATAGCGGAAACATCTTGATTGGCGGATATGACTTGGTAAAGGATAAATCGAAGATTAAAAAGTTTATCGGCATTGTTCCGCAGGACCTTGCGATTTATGAAGAAATCAGCGCAGAAAAAAATGTTGCGTTTTTTGCAAGTCTCTATGGTCTGCATGGCTCGGAACTGAAATTCCAAACTTACAAAGCGCTTCAGCAGGTGGGTCTATACGACCATCGAACTGAAAAGCCCAAAACATTTTCTGGAGGCATGAAGCGTCGTCTGAATATTGCGTGTGCAATCGCCCATGCTCCCAAACTCATTATCATGGATGAGCCGACAGTCGGCATTGATCCGCAATCTCGCAATCATATTTTAGAGGCTATTTTGACTTTGCGGGATCAGGGATCAACGATCCTCTATTCCACACACTATATGGAAGAAGTAGAAGCGATTGCTGACCGCATTTTAATACTTGACGAAGGAAAATTTATTGCGTCTGGAACAAAAGATGAATTGTGCCAGCGCTTTGAAAACCAGGTTACATATAGCTTTACTTTGGACCGTAAACCGGAAGAAATAACGCTTACACTGTCCGGGCTGTCGGGTATTCAGTCAGTGGCTTTTGAAGAACAGAGCCTTGCTATCACGGTGGATACAACCAATGAAAACCTGGGCAATATCATTTCGGCAATTTTGTCAGCCGGATACCAGATTAAAGCCATGTCAAGCAAAGAGGCATCCCTCGAAACGGTCTTTTTAGACTTGACCGGAAAATCTCTGCGGGACTGAAGGAGGAACTTATGCGTTTGTTAAGAATACTGCGTCAGGATTTAAAAAATATCCTCCATAACCCTACACTGATTTTTTCAAACACTGTACTGCCTCTCATTTTAATTGGCATTATGGGATTTGTAACAAAAGGCGGCTTTGGTACCGGGTTGGTATCTTCATTTGACTACTATGGTGTAAATATGCTGATTTTTTCTGTCGGCATGATCGCTATTACAGCGACCAACGCTTTTATGGAGGAACGGGTGAAAAGAGGGAACTTTCGGATTGCCTATGCGCCTTTATCTAAGCAGGAAATCTATCTTTCAAAAATCCTGTCCTCATATTTGCTGTCGGCAGTCTGCTACAGTGCGCTGGTTCTTGGCTGCCAGTACATATTAGGGTTGAATATGGGAGGGCGCAACTGCATTTATTTTATCCTTTTGTTGAATGTGTTCAGCTTCTGCGGTTGCTGTTTCGGAACCATGTTCTGTTGCATATTGAAGGACGAAGAACATGCCAACGGCATTATGCAAATTCCGCTGTTCTTTTCAATCATACTTGGAGGGGTAATTTTTCAAATTCACCGTTTCGGAGATTTCCTCAATAGAATATCATTGATTTCCCCTGTGAAGTGGGTGGCAGCTTGCAGCTATCAGATTATTTATGACAACGATCTGCATCTGTTACTCCCGGTGATTACAGGATTGTTTATTTTATCACTTATCTTTATTTGCATTTGCCATATTCTTTTTAGGCCGGAGGATTACCTATGAACATATTATTGAAAAACAACTTTGAACGGATAAAACATCACAAGGCTGTATTGCTAATTGCTTGTATTATCATGCCGCTTCTAATTTGTGCTGCGGTCTATATTTCCAACCATTCGACTACGCAGGAAGTGATCGCCGTGTTGAGAAACACAGTTTCAGAGGATATTTCTTGTGACCAATATATTTTTGCCAGTGTAGATCAGGAGCCGGCTCTATCGACCCTGGCAGATGGCACTTATGCGGCTTACGTTGAAAAACACGAGGATGGAACTTACGCTATTACGACTCTCAAAGGACAGCAGGATGAAGAAGCAATTCTGACCTTGCTCTCAACGGGGAAATTACCGGAGGGATATAAAGGCGATGATGTGAAAAGAAGCGAGCGCGGCATTGGCACAAACATCCTGGGATTTATCACAATGCTGGTACTCATGCAGGGCGTGGCTTTGACAACGCTATATCCAGAAGATCGCTTGAAAGGTACTTTCCGCCGGATCATGTTTGCACCCTGTAATGAAAATCTGTATTTGACAGCGCAGTTTATCTTCACACTGATCTGTCTCTATGTTCCTACCTTTGCGGCAATCGCTGTTATACATGGTTTATTTGGTGTGGAGATTGGATTTGATATGGCTGAAATTGCGGTGCTCCTATTGCTTTTAACAGTGTTCGCAACGGCTTTTGCCCTGTTTATCGCAACGGCATTTGATAGGAATACAAATCTGGTTGCCACGGGTATTAGCGTTGTTACTTGTATTATAGCTGGGTGTTTTGTTGACATCAGTACCAACAATCCGATACTTACAGCAATATGTAAAATCATTCCTCAAACGGAATTTATGGAACTCGTACATGGTATAGAATTTGGCGGCAGCTATATTCAATTTCGATATGGAATTATATATATCCTGCTCTGGGCGTTTATCTTAGTGATTTCGGGCATTAGCATTGCCAAAAGTAGAGTAGCGAAAGGAAAATACTGAATGTCAGCAGATACAATCATTGAACTGGAAAATGTCACAAAGATTTTTGATGGTCGTGAGGTCATCCGTCATTGCAATATGAATGTTCCGAAAGGGGCGATATATGGATTTGTTGGACCGAATGGCGCAGGAAAAACAACGATATTAAAGCTATTGATGGGGCTGCTTAGTCCCACATCTGGAAAGATCATCGTTATGGGAAATACTGTTTCAGCAGAACGCAGTCAAATTCTAAAGAAAATCGGCAGTATTATTGAAACGCCTGTGTTTTATGAACATTTATCTGCAGGAGAAAACCTGCGTCTGCACCTTGAATATATGCAGATACCGGCTGCTATAGATAGCATACCGGAAACACTACATAGAGTTGGTCTTGAGGACGCCGGAACGCAACCTGTCGGTAAATTTTCATTGGGAATGAGGCAACGCTTGGGGATAGCCAGGGCGATCATTCATACACCGGAAATTTTATTACTGGATGAACCAATCAATGGTCTTGATCCTATGGGTGTGATGAAAATGCGGGAATTGTTTCGGTCACTTGCCTACGAGCAAAATATGACGATTATTATTTCCAGCCACATTTTAAGTGAACTGGAGAATATCGCTGATTTGATAGGTATTATTGCCAACGGACAGATTTTAAAAGAAGTATCCTTAAATGCCATTCAAAAAGACTTCCCCGCTGGTTTGGAAGAATACTTTTTTGAAACCGTGAAAGGGGGCGAGGTCCAATGAAACGTTTTATCAAACTGGAACTGGAAAAGACAAATATTCGTCCTTATGTATATGCTGGAATAGTTATTGTAATCTGTATGTTGGGTCTGCTGTATACCTTTGCTATGATTGCCTATGTGGGAGGCGATCAGGATGCCGCTGAGTTTTCAACTTATTATAATATTTGGGTGCTTGTAAATGCTCTACAAATGGCGGCATACTCGGTTTTGGCTGCTGTAATGTTTTCTACATTTCTTCTGAAGGACTATTCAGAGAAAAACGCCATTTTAATATTCTCTTACCCCATAGAACGCAAGAAACTTCTCCAAAGTAAAATTGTTTTGGTGTGGTCATTTGTGGCGGTCTTGATGGTATGTGGAACAATCCTAATGTACGGCATCTTTACTCTGTCGGAAATATTTTTTCCATTAGTGCCGGATCAGCTATCCGCCGAATTGTTCATAAGAGTTTTCTTCAACGCTGTACTGTGCCTGTTCCTCTCATTGTTTATTGGATTGGTTTCTGCAAGAATTGGATTTATTAAAAAATCCGTACAGACTACAATCATCGTGTCGGTTGTTCTGTGCTCAGGCTCGGCAAATGTAATAGCGACCATGAGTTATTCCTATATCCCGTTTATCGTGCTGTTTAGTATAGCATTGCTTCTGGCATTTATATCTTACAGGGGACTTAGAATAAAAATTGAGCATGCGGAAGTATGAAGTATACATTGTCTGCTTTTATAAGAAAAGAAATACCAGATTGGGAGTTACCTGTTTGATAATTATTTACCAGTGGTAGTGTAAACGGATTATAAAAAAAACGTGCCTCTTTCCTTGGTGCTGACCGATTATATTTTACTTATGGAAACCCTGTCAAGGCTGATTTAACGGGCATTTAGCCCGGCCTTGACTGGGGACCCAACGTAAAATTTTGGTCGCCCAAGCCAAAGAAAGAGAGGGTATAGGCTAATAACCTCTGTATCCATTGAATTTACTGGGGTTGAGCCGATTTATTGCATATAAAGTTTACACTACCTTACCAGTGGGGAGAGATGCAAAATGAAAACAAATCAGTATTTGGTTGACTTTTATAATATGATGGGATATTTGTCAGCGTAATAAGAAAATTGAAGAACCCGGATATGATTCAGGCAGTTATCAGGAGAGGGTATAAGTTTGTGGGATAGGGTGATGCCCCGACGCTAAGACGCAGAGCCAATAACCTTTTGAGTTTAACTTTCCGGTTATTGGTTCCGTCTTGTTTTTCCATATTTTGTCGAACGATTTTTAAAATTATATACCATTCATAACTCATTCATAGGTCATTCATAACTCGGTGTTTTATAATGACAGAAAAAGAGAGAAACTAGCAGTACAAGGAATTCTGTTTTTACTGGTTTCACTCAGATATTTTCATTTTTGTATGATGCTCTGTCATAAAAAAGAAAGTCAAACTTAGGAGTATATAAAATAAGTGGGGAGTGAAATATATGACCAATATTATTATAATAGAGGTAGGGAATAATCAGGAGATCATTCAGGATGTTATTAAGCTTATCGCGGAAAAAGAGGAATGCAGGTGTACGCAGATTCAGCTAAAAGCATCGGAAGAGAATGAAGTGCTCTCTTTTCCTGGTCTGTGCATAGATTTGGCGCAGTATATTGTCCGCAGGGAGGATAAGCAGATTGCAATGAGCAGCTATGAATTTCATGCGCTTGTTTACTTGGCAAAACAGCCGGGGCGGGTATTTACGAAAGAACAAATATATGATGGGGTGTACGGTGATGAGAAAATCGTAAATATTGATAATGCTGTCTACTGTCTGATCAGGGGCATTAGGAAAAAGCTGAAAAATGAGTATATCCAGACGGTGAGAGGTATTGGATATAAGTTTATAATCCCAGAGGAATAAAATCTTCTGGGATTTTTTACGCTTATTTTGACAAGAAGTTGCTCTTTCATCCGCTCCATCGTACAGAGATAGTAAAAGCATATATCAAAAAGTACGCTTTTTAGGATATATGGAATTATGGGCTATTTATATATCTAAAAGTCTGCATGGGGGCTTTTTAAGATATGTCAAAAGTATCGAGACATTTTGGGATATTTAAGGAGTGGATGGGTATGGCTGTGTATGGATATCATCGAACCAGTACCAAGGAGCAGCATCTGGATCGAGGGATTTATGAAATTAGGAAGTTTTGTAAAGAGAGCAAGATGGAACTGGTGAATATCTTCACCGATCAGCAGACAGGAAAAAATTTTAACCGGCCAAGATATATCGTTCTTTTGGAAGACGTTCTGCGGCCAGGAGATATTCTGCTCATAACAGAGCTTGATCGTCTGGGTAGAAATAAAAGAGAGACCATGAAAGAGATTCAAAGGTTACGTGATATGGGAGTGCGTCTTATGGTACTTGAACTTCCGACAACGCTTATGGATATGTCTAAAATGGATAATACTTTGGCGAAAATGATGCTGGAGACAATCAACAATATGATGCTGGAACTATATGCTTCTATGGCCGAGGCTGAAATGGAGAAAAAGGAAAAAAGGCAACGGGAAGGAATAGAGCGTAAAAAGGGACGGGGAGAATGGGACGATTATGGACGCCCGCCAGCAATCAAACAGGAGGTGTTTAATCGGGCATTTGAAAGGGTGATTGCAGGTGAGATTGCCCCAACAGAGCTTCGGAGGGAATTAGGGCTTACCCATGCTACCTTCTACCGATACCGGAAAAATTATTTTGAAAAAAATCCCCAAATTTTTAAATCTGGAAAATAACGTCACTGTTATTTAGATAGAAAAGAACATTTAAGTAGAGGAGGAAGTTTTCTTATGAGCGAGGTACATGTAGGAAATTTGTTTTATGATGCAGAAATGGGAAGATATGATATTTGTTTTGGAATCAATACATATTATGGCGGCTTGCATTGTGGAGAGTGTTTTGAAGTAGAAGTACCTGGAACATGGATTCCGGTCAGGATTGAAATGGATGATGAATGGTATCTGGTTGGTCTTCCGAATGTAAGGCTGGATGGATTGACTGTCCGGATTCGGATGTGAGGAGTGAATGGGATGGAAGCGTTACAAAAAATGAGATATGTGAAACCAGCCATGAAATTTGTTACGGATGTGGATATTATATTGGAATGTGTTCATGAAGTGTATGGAATGGAAGGCGCACAGGTACTGTCGGGAAAAAATATTCATAACACCATGATCTATCCGTTTATGAAAATGTTGGAGAATCACTGCTCCAATGTTTCAGCCGAGGGACTGCATAAAGTCTTGTGGGATATCTACGAAGAACATTTAGAGAAAGCAGATTTTCTTGAGAAGGCGGAAACCATAATAAAACCATACTTAAAAAATGAGAAGGAGGATAAACAGGATGGATAAAAAAATCAGATACACAGATTACCGTGTAATAATTTCTGAAATACCGAGGATGTATAATCAGATATTAGAAAGACTGCTTGAAAAGAGAGATTTGGAAACCGTGTTGTATCTAAGGATGATGATGGAAACCGGAATACGCTGCAGGGATCTGTGTGAGCTGAATGATTCTAATATCAAAGGAAGGGAAATCAAAATATCAGCACTGAAGGACGGAATGGAGTATCATGATTTTGAAGGAAAGTATCCGAAAATTTCTAAAAGGACTGCGCAGATTGCCCGGATTGTATTCCGGGATGGCGTGCATTTTTCAAGGACACAACAAGGGTACATGTTCAAAATTAGAAGGTGCTGTGACGATCCCGAATTTCACCCATATTTGTTAAGGCGTTATTATAGGCACATCATGTTATTACGAGCGTATAAAAAAGGTGTCCTGATTACAAGCCGGCGATTGTTCTGGGGAGATATCCAATAAGGGAATCTTATTTCTATGTACAAATTTGCTTTTATATGATAAAATAAAAGCAAATTTGTATTGGCGGTGATAGATATGGAAATTCAGAAAGCCATTGAACGTATAGCAGAAGATCATAATGGGATTATTCGGACTAAAGACATTGTAAATGCCGGACTGCGGAGGGAAGTGCTGCCTCAGTTGGTAAAAGAAGGAATACTGGATAAGGAAAGCAGAGGGGTATACATTCTTTCTGGAGAATGGGCGGATGAATACGCTATGCTTCAAAAAAAATATCCGCAATGTATTTTTTCCTATGGCACAGCTATGTATTTCTGGGGAATGTCAGACCGGGTGCCTGATCCGATTTCGGTCAGCGTCCCCCAGGGCTATAATGCGTCCTGCGTGAAGAAAGCATATCCAACGATTCAGGTACATTTTGCTAAAAAGCAGTGGTGGGAAGTCGGAATTACGGAGACGGATTCCCCACAAGGCGGTAAGATTAAAGTTTATAACAAAGAACGTTGTATCTGTGATTTGATCAGGGATAAAGAGAAGATAGAACTGCAGCTTTATACCCAGGCTATCAAAGATTACTTCAGAGATGGAAAGAAAGATATCCGCAGGCTGCTGAAATATGCAGAACTCTTTTCTGTGGAAAAGAGAGTGCGGTCTTATATGGAGGTATTGTTGTGAAATCATCAGAGCAGTTAAAAGGTGCAGTAAAGAATATTGCGAAACAGAAAAAGATTAGTCCACAGGCAGTTTTGCAGACGCTGATGTTTGAGAGATTAGTTGAGAGACTGTCAGCATCTGAGTTCCGGGATCGTTTTATCCTGAAAGGAGGTTTGCTGATCTCCTCTATGGTAGGAATCGGGGAGAGAACGACAATGGATATGGATACGACAGTAAAAGGACTGGACATGAATGAAAAAGAGATTCGGTCCACGGTTGAAAAGATATTGTCGGTGGACGTCGATGACGGTGTGAATTTTGTCTTGAAAGGGATTTCTCCGATTAGGGAAGATGATGAATACGAGAATTTCAGGGTATCGCTTTTAGCTGTTTATGGGAAAATGAAGATACCGATGAAAATAGATATTACAACAGGCGATGCAATAACGCCGAGAGAAATCATATATCATTTCCCGTTGACGTTTGAAAACAGGAGTGTAGATGTTTGGGCATATACATTGGAAACGATTTTGGCTGAAAAGTATGAGACGATTATAAGGCGGGGGACGGCGAATACGCGGGCCAGAGATTTTTACGATCTGTATTTATTACATAAGATGTATGCGGAACAGATTCATATGACAGACTTAAAAAGAGCGGTGGCACTGACATCCCAAAAACGCGGATCAGAGGCAGATATGAAACAGGCAGATGAAATCTTGAAGGAAATACAGAACTCTGATATTATGAGGAAATTATGGGAAAAATATCAGAGGGAAAGTCTGTATGCGAAAGACATTTCCTTTGATTCAGTGATAGAATGTGCAAATGAAATTGAGAGATTGCTTCGGTAGAAAAGAATAGGAGTGAGGCAAGTTGAGATATTATATTGCTGATCCACATTTTTTTCATGCCGCGTTGAATACCAAAATGGATAAGCGTGGCTTTGAAAGTGTAGAGCAGATGAACCAATATATGCTGGATAGATGGAATGAAAAGGTCCGAAAAAATGATGAGGTCGTTATTATAGGGGATCTATCCTGGGGAAAAGCGGAGGAAACCAATGAGCTGCTTGATCGGCTTAATGGCCGCTTGTATCTCATCCAGGGGAACCATGACCGGTTTTTAAAGAATAAGGATTACAATGCCAACCGATTTGTATGGGTGAAACCATACGAGGAGCTTCAGGACAATAAGCGTAAGGTTATTCTTTGTCATTATCCTGTCATGTGTTACAACGGTCAGTATCGTGTTGATGAAGAAGGGAATCCGAAAGTATATATGCTGTATGGGCATGTACATGATACGCAGGATCAGCGGTTGCTGGAGCAGTTTCAGGAGATCACCAGGAATACGACTACGGTGAGTCCGGATGGAACCTCAAGACAGATTCCCTGTCATATGATAAACTGTTTCTGTATGTATTCGGATTATACGCCGCTTACTTTGGATGAGTGGATTCTATGTGACGAGAAAAGGAGAGCTGGGAATGTGCGGTAGATATTATGTGGATGATGAGACAGCCAGAGAAATTGAGAAAGTGGTACGGGAAGTAGATGCAAAGCTGAGAAAAGAGAGAATGGGTGATATTTACCCTTCTCAGACAGCAGCCGTTTTGACGGGAAAGATACCGGGATTAAAAGCAGAAGAAATGAACTGGGGATTTCCACAATATCAAAAGAAAGGGCTTTTGATCAATGCCAGAGCAGAGACTGTGCTTGAAAGAAAGACCTTTCGGGAAAGTGTGCTGCACAGACGCTGCATTATACCCGCAAAACATTTTTATGAGTGGGATTCTGGGAAAAATAAGGTGACTTTCTTACGAGAGGATGAACCGGTCTTATATATGGCTGGCTTTTATAACCGTTTTCAGGAGGAAGAACGATTTATTATTATCACCACACAGGCGAACGAATCCGTGAAGAAGATTCATGACCGGATGCCGTTGATCTTGGAAAGACAGGAATTGGAAGACTGGATCTATGATGATAACTTTCTGGAATTTGCCTTGCACAAAGTCCCGGTACAGTTAATAAAACATCAGGAATACGAACAGCAGAGTCTGTTTTAGATAAGAAAAGAGCCGTCCAGATCATTGGGCGGCTCAAGTCATTTAGTAGATACATGTTAATAATTTTATAGAATCTGAAGGAATTTCAGATATTCGCTTATAAGCGAGTGGAACTTTTTGGCTTTTAGATACTGTTCTTCAGCATCCTGCCTGGAAGCTACGAAAAAATCTTCGTAGTCCGCATGTTCCCGCATTCCATGAAAAATAGAATAATACGAGCGGTTTAGAGATAACTTAAATTTGAGAGCATCCAGTAAAATCTTAGAATTTTCTAATTCTTCAGAACAGCGTTCAAAACGATATTTGGATAAATCTTTTACGCTGCCGGCCATAACTGTATTCCCTCTTTCTTCACATTCTTATAGAAAGGCATGACATTTTCCCATTCTTTGAATTTTCCATAATCTATCAGAAGAACAGAAAGAACCTTATCAAATTCTAATTCTAAGTCAACAATGAAGTCTGTCATAGTGTCATGCATATCCTGAGTATAGTCTTTTACAATGACAGCAATATCTACATCGGATTCGGATGTCTGTGTTCCCCTTGCAACAGATCCATAAAGGATAATACGATTGATAGAACCATGAAAAATATTTAATAGTCCTGGAATCAATCTTTGCAGCATTTCTGAATAAATTTCCATCTGTCCGTCTCCTTTCACTATTTCTACCTCTATCTTATCTTATTTCCATAACAAAATCAATCTATTCAGGAACTCATTTAACGCTTAAACGTATGATTGACAAATTCCTTACTTATGATTTTGCCATTGTAAGGGAAAAGTTAAAAGCACAGCTAAAACTATCAATGGTAGGAGTTTCTGAATCACCCAGTTCTATATCTTTCCATAAACGGCTGAATTGATCCTGATATACTGGCCGGGACCAAAAATCTTCTCCAATGTATTTTAAAATCAGCGAACTGCTCTTTTTAGTTGTTGATTTCATAATATGTTCCTTCTTTCTATAGAATAAGAGTCTTTAATGAAGCAAGAAGCGTTTCTATGTTCTTTTCATACTGTTCCTGAAATGGCTTGTCTAAGTCAAAATCTGAGTATTTGTAACGCAAAAAGAGAAGCAGAGCGTCTTTCTTGCGTGATTCCGGAATCCGGCGCATGAGATCTGCGATTGGAATTGTAGAGCGGAAGTCCAGATTGACAAAAGCCTGGTCTTCCTGTGTAAAATAACGATTCACAAAATTTTTGATTTTAACTGTTTTTCCCTGGAAATGGTGTGGCTGTTCTGTGCAAAGGTGATAATGAAATCCTGTTTCTACAGGTTCCGCACATAATGGATAAGTCCGGCAGGCCCGCGGTTTTGCGATATGGATGGTACAGCGGTTGTCTTTTAAAAAGATGCAGGTATCATCCGGCCCCGTGGTTTTTAGCATGTAAATAAAATAGCCACATTCATTCAGAGGAACTGGATCAGCATATTGATACAGAATGTCATTCATATATTCCAATGTTTTTCCATGTTCCCGAAAATACCTTGCCAGCCGATATGCGTCCAGACTTTCTAGGGGAATACTCTCTTTTACATGACGGCAACAGGCACCGCAGCCACAGCATTTAAACTTTATCCACTCGTTCTTCTTGAGGGGACGGGTATTTTTCAGCATGTATTCGTCTATGGTCATCATTTGGTCCTTCTTTCTAAGGTGTTTTTAAAAATAATGCGTCCGTTTCCAGAAGCTGTAGTTTGTAGATATTGTCGCAGCAATCTTCATCTGGAAAGTGATTGGATTCATCTGGTAGGATAATTCGCAGAACCTTACGTCCTGTTTCCTCATATTCTTTCAGGCTGATATTGCAATTCTCATAAATGCCAGAAACGGTATCACCGGAATGGAAAACTTCACCGGCTTTCACGCGCAATCCCATGATATTGAGTAGGTAGGATATTTCTTCTGGTGAAAGCTGAAGGACAACCTGAAAATCAGGGTGGCCATATTTTCCCATGCCATGTGTATGTGCATTGCAGGCAAAAGGAAGAAAATGCGTTTCTTCCTGTCCGCATTCTGGACATACGCCGTTGGAACATAAGTGGATGATCCAGTCAATTTTATTATTTTTCATTATGAAATCCTCCTTGTAAAAAAGGATGCAGCATTCCTTGCCTCCTAATAAGAAAACATGGAGAAATCCAGTAAAATCAATGTTTTCGGAGGCAGAGGACACGGTGTGAAGTCGCAAAAATCAAATACTGGAAGGACGAAGGACGCTGATACGCAAAAATCAGCGCCCTTTTCCTTTACCCTCACGCCATAGGCATAAAACCTTATGGCGTTTTTTCATGCTCTCATGCTTTCCGAAAACTGTATCAAAAGGGGTGGGAAATCCCCTGTTTTCCCTTCTGTGAGCGGCGATTTTGAAGCCGCCCATATCAGTCAGGAAGTTCATGGTTTTTGCTGCCTGTTTCAGATTGATCAGCTTCGCCCAATGCGCGAACCCGGCGCTCTGCTGTGCCTTGATGTTATTCTGAATGTCAATGAGCAGGCTGATCTTCCTGTCACGCTGTTTCGGCTGTCTGGACGGCCTGGAGCGTCCGGCGATCCGGGCTGTGATGGCTTCCTCTGTGTAGTCCACGCCCAGGGTTTTCATCCGGGTAAACCGCTCTTGATCTGTGGCCCGGCAGGAAACATATTTTCCCTGCTTGATCTCGTATCCTTCCCTCTGCAGGCGAAGGAGTAAATCTTCAAAATCGGCGGAGGCAGGGATCAGCCGGTCGATGGCGGCTTTCAGTTTTGCCTTATAGCTGGTCCCGGCCTGCGTTGCCTGATGTTCGGTGTAGCTCTTGCCCTTGTCCTGGCCAGGGATGATGACGGACAATCCATGTTCCTTACAAATGCGGTCGCTGGTGCGGCGGATATAGTTATAGCTCCGTTTGTTGGAATGGTAGTGCCTGTGATCCGTAAAGCTGACCGCATTGAAAATCAGGTGGTTATGAACATGATCCTTGTCTATGTGGGTGGTCAATACAAACTCATACTTACCGCCCAGGATTTCCTTCGCAAGCTGCATCCCGATCTCATGGGCTTCCTCCGGTGTTACCTCCCCAGGCTCAAAGGCTTGGATCAGGTGGCGGCCCAGGTTGGTGCCCTTGTCTATGGAATGGCGGTGGGTCCATTCAAACTCAATGTCCGCTGTTTCAGCGGTGCAGCCATAAGAGGACACCAGCAGCTTTCCATCCGTCTTGACCGGATTGCAGATATAATCAATGGCCGCTTTCAGCGTTGACTTGATAGGATGCGTCTTTGTAACTGCCATATCTCGTCCAGCCTTTCCCGGATTTCCTCCATGTCCTCCTGATAGGGGGAGCCGGTGGCGTTGATCCGCTTGGCGATCTGATTGATGTTCCGGCCGATGGCGGCCAGCTCGGAAGTGAAAGCTTTAATATCCGCGGTATCGGTATAAATGATAAATCCGTCAATCGCCATCTTGCGGAGATAGGCGCCGATCCGCTGTGTGGGGAGCTGGGCCATCTTTCGCTCTATCAATTCCCGTTCTTCCGCTGTCACCGGGCAGCGGAGGACAATAGGGCGTTTCCTGTTTGCCATGCCGTGTACCTCCGTTTTTGATAAGGGTTTGGGATATCCCAACAAGCGATTTTTCTATTTTCGGGCAAGGGACCTGAAAATGCGGAAAATCCGCAAGTGTGGCTACACTTGCTGTGCTTGCTACAAAACTTTTCCCTCGTCTATAAGGCGTTTCTTGGCAGCAAAAATGCCCGTTTTGACGGGCAGAACAAAAATAAAGACCGCTGATTTTCCAATCAAGCGGCCTTTATTCTTTCATGTTGATTGCCCCGTCTAAAGTGGCTTCCACAATAGGCAGATATTTTTCCGGGCAGAGCTGTAATTTGTGGTCTATGCGTCTGCGCTGTTCGCTGTCCCCACGGATAAGTCCGGGATTAAAATAGTGTTCCGCTGGCAGACGGCATATTTTCACAAGCTGCAATATCACGGGTATGCTGGGTATCGCTTCCCCTAACTCAATGCTGGCAAGGTAGCGGGGCGCAATGTTCACTTCTTCCGCTAACGCTTTGCGGGAAATTCCCTGTGCTTCCCGTCCGGCTCTTACATCTGCTCCAAAGTTTTCAAAGCCGGGGCAATCCTCAACTTTTGCCATATCACATCACCTATACACATTGTATAGTTCATAGTATTGCTTGGGAATGATTTGATATGCATATACTCTGTCTTTATACTTCACCACTCTTAAAGAGAAAGGCACCAATAACTTTCTAACGAGAGCAGTATAAACACATAACATGACATTGATTTGTCATGTTATGTGTGCTAAAATAGTAAGAATGGAGGTGTTAAAAATGCAAGAAAGCAGATTGTTTAGAATAGTATATTATCTACTGGATAAAGGAAAATCAACTGCACCAGAACTTGCCGAAAAATTTGAAGTATCAGTCAGGACAATATATCGGGATATAGACATCATCAGTAGCATGGGTATTCCAATCTATGCGACGAAAGGCAAAGGGGGCGGCATTGCGTTACTTGATGATTTTGTTATGGATAGATCGTTGTTGTCCAATCAAGAAAAAGAACAGATTTTAATGGCTTTACAAGGTATTCTGGCAACAGAGCAAAATCCCACAGATGAATTATTATCAAAGTTAGCAGGGCTGTTTCAGTCGCAAAATACCAGTTGGATTGAAGTGGATTTTTCCAATTGGGTTAAAAACAGCCACGATCAAGATATGTTCAACATAATTAAAAGTGCGATTTTTAGTCACAATGTAATTTCTTTTCAATATTTTAGTAGTAAAGGGCACACACAGCGTCAAATAGAACCTTTGAGGTTAGTTTTCAAGAGTAAGGATTGGTATTTATATGGGTTTTGTCGTACACGCAATGATTTTCGCTTTTTCAAATTGACAAGGATCAAAAAACTTGAAAAGCAGTCAGAGGTTTTTTCTCGCAATCTTCCTGTGGATTATTCAGTCGCAAAACAGATGAATATTGAAACCACCATACCCGTCAAACTTAAATTTGACCCGCAAATGGCGTTTCGTGTGTACGATGAATTTGCCGACAGCGTTACAGAGGACGAGCAAGGTAACTTATATGTTCAGACCTATTTACCAAATGGCAATGCTCTATATAGTTATTTGTTGTCCTTTGCCGATTGCGTGGAAGTCCTTGAACCGGAAAGTATTCGGAGGCAAATGAAAGAAAAAATTGCTTCCATGCAGAAAAAATATATAACCTGACATTAGGTTGCAAGTTATATGATGTACAATATGCTTACCGAATACAAACAGGAGGTGCATATTGATGAAACACGAATGGAAAAAGCAGGAGAAAGATTTATACGGAGCAAAGATAACGCCGGCAATCATCACCGTACCCAGACATAATTACATTATGATAAGCGGCAAAGGGAACCCAAACGATGAAGATTTCTCAAACAGGGTTGCCGCGTTGTATGCTTTGGCCTATGCCATTAAAATGGGTTTCAAGGCAACTGCCGTTCATTCCGTTGCGATGAATGAAGTACACGATTTTGCCGTTTATCCTTTAGAGGGTGTATGGAAGCAGAAACAAGGTGACGAACTGGTTAAGGAAGAACTGGAATATACTATTATGATACGCCAGCCGGATTTTATCACAGCAGATATGGTGTCTAAGGCTTTGGAAACAGTAAAAAGAAAGAAACCCAATCCCCTCTATGAAGAAATGCGCTTTGATACCATGCAGGACGGCAAATGCATTGAAATCCTGCATATCGGGTCATTTGACGACGAGCCTGCTTCTTTTGAAAAAATGGTGCGGTTTGCAGAGGAAAATGGCCTGAAACGCAACGAGAACTGGCATAGGGAAATCTATCTGAACAACGCAAAGAGAGTGGTAAAAAGCAAACTCAAAACTATCTTGCGCTTTTCAGTAGAGTAGGATTTTATAAGGACAAAACTATGCACTTTGTTAATGCCAAAGGGATATTATCAGCAAAATGCGGAATGAATCTATATCGCGGTTGCTCTCATGGGTGTATTTATTGCGATTCCAGAAGTAAATGCTATCACATGGAACATGATTTTGAGGATATAGAAGTAAAGTTGAATGCAATAGAGCTTCTTGAGATAGCCCTTAAATCGAAACGGAAAAAATGTATGATTGGCACAGGCTCTATGACAGACCCTTACATTCCTTTGGAATTGGAAATCGGCAATGTCAGGAAAGCCTTATCTATAATCGAAAAGCATGGTTTTGGATTTACAGTTATTACAAAATCAAATCGTATTCTAAGAGATATAGACCTCTTGACAAGAATAAATCAAAAGTCCAAATGCGTTGTCCAAATGACGTTAACAACTTACGACGAAGATTTATGCAAAAAACTTGAGCCAAATGTTAGCACAACGCATGAACGGTTTGATGTGCTAATGGAATTGAAACGAGCGGAAATACCAACTGTTGTTTGGCTTTGTCCTATTCTTCCGTTCATTAACGATACAGCGGAAAATATTAAGGGCATTTTGAATTATTGCATTGAGGCAAAGGTTTATGGTGTTATTTGTTTTGGAATGGGTTTAACGCTCCGTGAAGGAAGTCGTGAGTATTTTTATCGACAATTAGATCGGCTATTTCCGGGAATGAAAAGCCAGTATATACGAGCCTATGGTATGCAGTATCAGCTAAATAGTCCTAATGACAGCGAACTGATGAAGCTATTTCATAAAGTATGTGAGGAGAATGGGATTGTGCATGATAATAAGCAAATATTTGAATATCTAAGAGCTTTTGATGAAAAACATAGCGACATTCAGTTGAGCCTGTTTGATTGACTGATTAAACTTAAATCTGCCGGACGACGGCAAAAGAAAAAAAGCCGTCGCAGAGCAGACATATTTTCACGCGCCTATTATAATTCCGGCGGCTTTGATTTTCAGAGCCGCCGTTTCTTTTTGTCTATTCGACGACCCTTAATCATGTAGACATGGCGGCTAAAGAAGGTAGCCGCCATGAAGCACATACCATTTCGACAGTTTCCGACTGGAAACGCGCCGCCACGAAAAAGCGCCCTTACCATCAAGGGGCTTTTCTCCCTCGAAGATGAATTATACTATGTTGATAAAAAGCATATCAATTCCATTTGCCGCCCGGTAGGTTTGCGACCTGCCGGGCGATTTTTGTCGTCTTTTGCGGCCCGGCTATCACCCAAAAAATCTTTTGAGAGATTTTCAAAAAGGAGGCGTTTAGCGGGTAGCTGGTGCCTTTGCATTCGCCTTGTTAGCGGAAAGGGAGAAACCCACCTCATTCCCCCAGGAAAGGGGGTGAAAAGATGGATGTGATCCCCCGTAATGACTATGGCGAGCGGTGCCAGTTCGATGCCTATTGCAAGCTGGTACTCTACCATGAGGCAATCGACTATCTCCGGGAAATGCAGAGACGCCGGGACAGGGAACTGTCGTTCAGCGACCTTTCGCAAGCGGAGCTGGACAAGCTTTACACAGTAGATCAATACCCCAGTGATAGATTTACCTTCTCGTCACATGGGTATGACCTACATATTGATAATGAGCTTGTGGCGGATGCCTTTGCCGGTTTGTCCTCCCAGGAGCAGAGCATTTTGATCCTGCATTGTGTCCTGGAACTGACGGATCAGGAGATCGGCCGCCTTGTGGGAATGTCCCGCAGCGCCGTTCAGCGGCGGCGGACAAAATCGCTCAGTGAGCTTCGGATCAAATTGATGGCGCTTATGCCGAAGGGAGGTTAACGCGAATGAAGCAGCCTAAATACAAAGGGAAAGAGCTTCTTCCTCTTTCGGTGATCGACACCGCCCGTGACGGTGATGCTCAGGCCGTGGACAGCGTACTGAGGTACTACGAGAGCTATATCAACAAGCTCTGTACCAGGACGCTCTACGATTCCGACGGTCAGCCCCGTGTCCGGGTGGATGAATACATGTAGCGCCGACTGGAGATCAAGCTTATCCATTCTGTCGTCAGTATGAACTGACAAAACCGGCTCCGGCAGCTGAAACAGCTTACCCTTTCCCTGTTTCCGTTTTCCCTGGGCTGAGGCTGCACTTTGAAAAAGAAAGCCCGGTGGGAGGCCTCCGGCGCAGTATAAGGCAGACGGATACATTCTGTTCTGTATCGAGCCATACGGCCGGTGCGCCATGACCTCCCATGAGCGAGCGATCCACACCAGGCCGCAAAGCAGGCGTGGCAGCTTGCGGGCGACGACATACAGGCAGGTTAAAGATACTCGCGCGTTGAACGCCCACAAAGCATTGCGCGCCGCACCCACAAGCATGGGCCGGGGTGAGACTCCCGTGGAGCTGTGCCAGCAGCCGTCCGTTTTTGCCTCTTTTATTCGTTATTCAACTTGCAAATAATGAAAGGGGTAATTTATGCAAGAAGATAGAACCTTTGAAAAGAAAGATATAAAATACGCCCCGCCTGTGCGGAGCGAAAAGAAAATCGGAAATACAACCTTCATCGTCAATTCCTTCTTTCCTGAGCAGGCGAAAGACGGTGTGGTTTCTAAAATAGAAAGGCTTATCAAGGACGAAGTCCAAAAAAAAGCCATAACAACTTGACCTCCATAGGCAGACAAAACCCAAAAAGCGCGGTAAAATAAGTGTAGAACTTCATACCGTGTTTGGCTGCCAGATTGGAGGTTATTATGTTTTATCAGTCAAACACCGCTGCCGCGCTTCAATTCCCTTACGCAGTTATGAGCGCCGAAGAAATCACCGCTTTGTATTGCAGATTGTCCCAGGACGATAAACTGGAGGGCGACAGCAACAGTATCATCAATCAGAAGAAAATCCTGCAAAAATACGCTCTTGAACATGGATATACCAACTTCCGCTTTTACATTGACGACGGTATTTCAGGTACGACATTTAATCGCCCTGGGTTCCAGGAAATGATTTCCGATATTGAGGCTGGTATCGTCAAACGTGTTATCATCAAAGATATGTCCCGTTTCGGTCGTGACTATCTGCAGGTGGGTATGTATACGGAAATCATGTTCCCGGAGCACGATGTTCACTTTATCGCCGTGAATGATGGTGTGGACAGCGCCCAGGGCGACAATGAGTTCACCCCTTTCCGCAATATCATCAATGAGTGGTATGCGAAGGACACCAGCAAGAAAATCCGAGCTGTGATGAAAGTTAAGGGAAACGCCGGAGAACATTTGACAAGCAATCCGCCTTACGGGTACATGAAATCCCCTGACGATCCGAAGCATTGGATCAAGGAGAATGAACCGGCCCAGGTGATATATGAGATTGGCCTTTATATCATGGACGGCTTCGGGCCTTCACAGATTGCACGAAAGCTGAAGGAAAGAAAAATCCTTACTCCGGCTGCCTACTACGAAAGCAAAGGGATGAAAACCAATGTCAAGAAACAAGGTGATCCCTACGCTTGGGACTCCTCCACCATAGCGGATATGATGGACCGCTGGCGTGAATACTTGGGCCATACGGTGAACTTCAAAACCCGGAAGAAATCCTACAAGAGCAAAAAGACCATCCAGAACCCCGAAAGTGAATGGGCCATCTTTGAGAATACCCATGAACCTATCTGGACGGAGGCAATGGCCGATGCGGCAAGGTTGGCAAGACAGACCAGGCTCCGCCCGACAAAGATGGGAGAAATGGGGATGTTCTCCGGCATGATGTATTGTGCCGACTGTGGATCGATCATGTATCAGTGCAGGGCGACAGGTTTCCGCAGGGATCAGGAATACTATATCTGTTCCGGGTATCGCAAAGGGAAAGATGTGTGTGGGGAGACTCATTCCATCCGAACCGTTATCCTGGAGGAATTGATCCTTGATAACCTCCGGGAGATCGTTTCCTTCGCAAGACAGCACAAAGAGCGGTTTGTTCAGATGGTCATGGATATGGACCTGAAGGAGCGTAACAAGGGACTTGCCAAAAAGAAAAGATTGTTGGCTGACGCTGAAAAGCGGATTGCAGAGCTTGACAACATTTTCAAGAGACTGTATGAGGACAACATTTCTGGCAAGCTCACGGACGAGCGTTTCCGCAAATTGTCCCAGGACTATGAGGACGAGCAAGGCGACCTGAAAAATCAAGTGCTTCTGCTCCGTGAGGAAATCGAGGCAGTTGAAAGCAAGAGCGCTAATGTTGACAGGTTTCTATCCATCGTTGACAGGTATACGGAAATCCCGGAGTTGACGCCCCACATCCTGCATGAGTTTGTTGAGAAGATCGTCATTTACGCAGCGACCGATCCACACAGCAAGGTAAACCGCAGGCAGCAGGTAGATATCTACTACAAGGGCATCGGCATCCTGGAAATCTCGAAAGTTTTTGATACACGGCATAAATGAAAGAAACGGCATAGCCGTAAGCTATACCGTTTCTCTCTCGCCCTACAATGTTTTCTTATTAGGATTGCACATTACTGCACCCTTGTCATTCTTGATTGTTATATAATAAGTAGGCAACGCCTTTTGGATGGTGTTCATCAAACCAATGCCAAAGCTCTGTCCGGGTGATGCCGGAAGGAAAGGTAATCCCGTGAAGTGTTACGGAATCAGCAATATATTCCTCACCGTTTTTGGGTACTTCCATGGGAATATCTATGAGATCTTCCCATATGGATTCTACAAGATGCTGGCATAGATCTGTGCTATGGTCATAATCACAATTATCTTCACATTCTCCGCAGAGCAGAAGTTTGTGACCGCAGGACGGGCATTTTGTAAGATAGCCCTGCAGTTCAATATCCCAAAGGACATGAATTTCTGTCTCACAGTAAGGACACCATTCATAAAGAATCTGTTTCATAAGCACATCCTTTCCTCTTGTCTTCCGTGCTATATTTTAATTTTTCTCGGATATCCATGAGGATGAGGCCAAGCTGATTTTTACCGTTGCCGTTTACCTGTCCCCAGAATCGATCACCCCAGGTATTGCCTTCTATGAGAATACTGTCGCCAGTTGCAATCAGTGCAAGACGGAGTTTGGGATGCTGCATGAATTTGCACATACAGATCTCATACATGCATTGCATTTTGATACTGTCCCAATCCGGGCGGAGGGAGAGCCTGCGGCCAAGTGTTTTTGCTTTTACGGGATCTTTAAGATAAGGCAGGTAAAATACCCGCTGTTCTTTTGCCGACAGTGTTTTCTGTGCCTGGAAAGCAGCTTCATTATTGGCATACTGGTTTCCCCGGTAGCAGACCGGTGCAGGATAGAAATTGCTTAGAAATGCATAGTCTCCACGGAAACAGGTAATCGGGGAAGCTGCAAAGGACTCTCTGGCGGCAGTATTTCTATAGGTTTTCATGATTCTGATGCTCCTTTCTGCTTCGAAAAAAGGTACAGCCGGAGCTGTAACCTTTTTTCGAATATTATATTTAATTTTTTCTATGCACTGGCTTTTTCAGACATCTCCAGGAATTCAGATTCAGAAAGGATTCTGACGCCAAGTGACTGTGCTTTTGTCAGTTTGCTGCCGGCTTTTTCGCCGCAGATCAGAAAGTCCGTTTTCTTTGTTACGGAACTTCCCGGATTGCCGCCAAGGGATAAGATCCTGTTGTTGATTTCATTTCTTGTGAAATGCTCCAGTTTGCCGGTTGCTACTACAGTTTTGTTCATGAATGGGTTTTCTTTTACGTTTGTCATTGTACTTTCCTCCATAGATTTAAAATTCATTTCTTTTTGCAGTTCTCTCCATAAACGCAGGTTGTCTTCATCAGAAAACCAGGCATGGATGTTATGATTCAAAATATCGCCAAAGTCCTCCAGAATGGTAAAGTCATAATTCCCGGTTGCGGCTGCCTCAAATGCATCCAGATCACCGGAGAATACAGTGTTTAAGATCCGACTCTTTGTCCGGCCGATCATTGGAATATCCATAGCGACCAGATAGTGCACAAAATCTGTATCCCGGCTTTTGGTTACCGCATCCCAAAGCCGTGTGAAGGATTTCTCACCGAAGCCTTCCAGACTTAGGATTTCTTCCCGGAACCGGTCCAGATGGTAGATATCCTGAAAAGTTTTCAGGTAACCAAGATCCAGGAACCGTTCCAGTATGGCCGCAGATATGCCTTCAATATTCATGGCTTTCTTACATACGAAATGCTCGAATTTACGGAGAATCTGGCTTTCACATGCGGAATTGCCGCAGTGGACAGTCTCTACGACTCTGCCATCACTGGTTTTTCTACGGTTGATCCACGTTTTGGAACCGCAGCAAGGGCAGTTTGGAGGGACAATATCGGTGTACTGTCCCCAGTCAAGATTTTCTTCAATGTGAGGAATAATCATATTCCTTTTAGAAACCAGGATACGGCATCCGGGAACAAGCTCCAGATTTTTAATGAAGGTCAGATTATGGAGTGAGGCCCTGGATACATCGCAGCCATCAATTTCAATGGTATCAAAGATACCGACTGGTGCAATTTCTCCGAAGCGGGTTGGTGTCCATTCGATTTTCCGCAATATGGTCTCATACTGTTCGTCTTCAAATTTATAGGCAAGGCCGTCTTTATAGTGATGACCGGTCCGGCCGCAGCTTTTGGAATAGCTGAGGCTGTCGAAGATCGCTACAATACCGTCTATCGGAATCTGGCGTTTCGATGCTTCAGCCTGAAGACTGTTTATTGCCGTTGTTACTAATTCTTCAGATGGTGCGGGTCCCTCAATGGCGATATACGGGCAGGTGTCAAAACCAAGAGGTTTTAAGAGCGAAAGACGCATCTGCCTGCTGTCGCTGTATGGATCGTCCGCCATTCCTTCAAGCACATTAAAAGCAGTAAAATAGACACACCGTTTTGCACATTCTGCCGGATTTAAGTTCCGGACGGAACCTGCAGCCAGGTTGCGGGCATTCTTATAAGGTTTGCCGTTACTGTCCCGGAGTGTATCCTTCAGCCGTTCAAAATCATTGATATGAATATAGGACTCCCCGGTAATGACCAGATGTTTTTGATAGGGAATGGTAAGCGGCACATTCTGATATGCCGGGATATTATGCGTAATATCCTCGCCGGTTTCTCCATCGCCACGAGTGGAAGCCTGAAGCAGTTTGCCATTCTCATAGACCAGTTTGGTTGTCAGACCATCCAGTTTGAGCATCAGTAATGCATGGTTTCTTGCAAGCAGCGAGCATAAATCTGATACCTGCTTTGTTTTATCCAAAGAAAGCAGGGGGATCGGGTGCTGTACTTTTGTGAGAGAACTGACTGGATAATAGCCGGCAGTCTGTGTCGGGGAATTGGAAAGAATGATTCCGGTTTCCACCTCCAGACTTTTGAGTTGGTCAAACAACTGATCGTACTCTTTATCCGTAATCGTGGGAGCATTCAGGTTATAGTAAGCGTGTCTGTGTTCATTCAGCTCGCTTACCAGTTTTTTGATTTGGATTATTTTTTCTTTCATATGAGTCTCCTTTCATAATCTCAGGCGCATAGAAGCTTCTGATGTTCCCGTGTATAAAAATAAGCATGGTCAGAAAGCCTCTCTTCCGGAGATACTGCCAGTTCATTGATTTCCTGGATCATTTGATTTAAGTTGTTGGCCGCTGTACCAGAAGCTCTTACAATCATAACTTCATGGATACTGCTGGGAATAATGAAATAGTCTTCCTGCAGAAAGTTCCAAATCTGATTTAAGATTCCTTCATATAGGATGCAGACGGCACCCTGCTGTTTCACAAAGTTAGTAAGAATATATAATTCCGGCTGGAGTTCTGTATCCAGATCAGAAATGGTATGCCCATCCTCATCCAGGGGAATATTACTTACAATTTCGGACATAGGAATCAATTCTGCCGGAAAGATATTCC
>PPYE01275361.1_pt1 | contig 34198 bp, 34 predicted proteins | sample 1559881 | NCBI WGS metagenome assembly PPYE01 (sample SAMN08240022, study PRJNA423297) | Human gut metagenome, whole genome shotgun sequencing project.
CGAGAAGATGGCGCGGTATATGGGAACAGCGCGCGAAGTCGTCAGCCGTCTCGTCAAATACTTCGGGCAGGAAGGGTGGATCGCATCCGCGCGCGGCTTTCTTCGGATTCAGGACAAAAAAGCACTCGAACGCTTGGCGGGCGAACACCGATAACGCCAATAAACGATACAAAAAAGTCCCCTTGCGGGGACATGCCGTTCGCTTAGGCGAGCAGAGCTTCGATTTCTTCCTTTGGCATATTGCCGACGGCTTCGTTTACTTTCCTGCCGTTTTGGAAAACGATGATAGTCGGGATGCTCATAATGCCGAATTCCTGTGCGAGTGCTGGCTCGTCATCGATATTCACCTTGCCGACCTTGAGTGCAGGGCGCTCTGCGGCGACTTCCTCGATGGTCGGGGCGAGCATGCGGCAGGGGTAGCACCAAGGAGCCCAAAAATCGAGGAGGACAGTCTTTTCAGACTGCAGGACCTCGGTTTCGAAATTGTCTTTTGTAATGGTGACTTCCATTGAAATTCCTCCTTTTGCAGATATGCTGCTTCAAGTATAATGCGAGATGGGGAAACGCATCCGTGATTCGCTCACATTTTCCCGTGCAGATCGCAGCACACTATGCTATAATGATCGTTGCTTTCAAAGTTTATTTAGGAGGATACGTATTTTGGACTTAAGCATTGCAGAGTTGCTCAAAACCATTGTGCTTGGCGTTGTCGAGGGATTGACAGAATGGCTGCCCGTATCGAGCACTGGACACATGATCCTCGTCGATGAGTTCATCCAGCTCAACGTCAGCAAGGCATTCATGGATATGTTCCTCGTTGTCATACAACTCGGCGCCATTCTCGCCGTCGTCGTGCTGAGCTTCGATAAGCTCAACCCCTTTTCCCCGTGGAAGAGCAGGCAGGAAAAGCGCGATACGGTGAGCCTTTGGGGCAAGGTGCTCGTCGCGTGCGTTCCTGCAGCAGCCATCGGACTGCTGTTCAATAAGTACATGGAGGAGCACTTCATGACGGCACCCGTCGTCGCCTCGACGCTCATCCTGTACGGCGTCCTTTTTATTCTCGTCGAAAATTACAACAGGAACCGCCGGCCGCGCGTGGGCGATCTCGCAGCACTCGACTACAAGACGGCATTCATCATCGGCATGTTCCAAGTGCTCGCGCTCGTTCCGGGCACGAGCCGTTCGGGTGCAACGATACTCGGCGGCATCCTCTTCGGCACGAGCCGTTACGTTGCGGCGGAGTTCACGTTCTTTCTCGCGATCCCCATCATGTTCGGTGCGAGCCTCCTGAAGATCGTGAAATTCGGGCTGAACTTTACGGGTACGGAAATCGTCATCATGGTCGTCGGCATGGTCACGGCGTTCCTTGTCTCCATCCTCTCGATCAAGTTCCTGCTCTCCTATATCAAGACGAACGACTTCAAGGCATTCGGCTGGTATCGTATTGCGCTCGGCATCCTCGTTATCGCTTACCTCTTCCTGGTGGGTGACCCGACGGCAAACAATTGACGACAAATGACGACAAATCATTAAGAAAACAGGTTTTCATGGGAACCCCCGCTTTTCGGCGGGGGTTCCTCCAATAAAGGAAAGGGAATCGATGAAAGTAATAGCAGGACTCGGCAATCCCGGCAGCGAATACGAAACGACAAAGCATAACGTCGGCTTTATGTTTATCGACGCGCTCGCAGCGCACCTCGGCGTGACGGAGTGGCGCGGAATGTTTGATGCATGCGTCGCAGAGACGCGCATCGAAGCGGAGAAGGTTCTTCTCGTCAAACCGCAGACGTATATGAATGACAGCGGACGCGCGATAGGTCCATTGCTTGCATGGTACAAGCTTGCGCCCGAAGATCTCATCGTCGTACACGATGACATGGATATTCCGGCAGGTACGGTGCGCATCCGCAAGAAGGGGAGTGCAGGCGGGCACAACGGGATCAAGTCCATCCTCGCACACGTTGGCGACGAACACTTTACGCGCATGCGCATTGGGATCGGGCGTCCCCTTCCAAACTGGACGGTTGTGAATCATGTGCTCGCACCGTTTACGGAAGAGGACGCGCCGCGTATCCGCGAGGCGATCGCCTATCTGATCCCAGCCGCAGCATGCATCGTCACGGACGGTGCGGATAGGGCGATGAATCGATTCAATCCGAAGAAAACGAAAAAAGAAAAGCCCGCTTCTGTCCCTGTGCCAAAGGCAGGCGAAGCGAGGGGAAAAGAAGCGCGCGAAGGAAAAGGCGAAGCGGAAGGAGGAACGACGATTGGCTGATACGATTACGGCAGTCTATGCCGCAGCGGATGGGACGATCCTCGATGCGCCCGGCTTGATGGGCATGGGGCGCACGGGTGAGGAGAACGTGCCGCTCACGCCAGAAGATATCATTCCGCTGCCAGGCGGCGCCGATCTCATGCTGCTTCCCGATCGGCTGGCCGTTGGGCAGACGGCGGAAGGGGAAGCACTCCCCATCGAGGGACTTGCCGTCGCCGCAATCCTGCCTGCGGGCTACACGCGGCTCTTTTTGCCTGCCTACGTGCGGGAGGAGAAAGCAGAACGCCTGCCGCTCTATGGCTATACGGCCGTTGTCGTCTGCCGCGACAAACTCTGCTGCGCTGCCGTCTACACGGATGAAAACGACAAGTGGGATCCGGTTCACTACAATACTAGGGAGCTTGCGAAACTCGTCAAGCGAACGAAAAAAGAGCTAAAGGGCAACCGCATCGTCGAACAGGTCGGCGGCTGCTCGCTCAACTGGCACTGCTGCACCGCGCAGAATCTCTTTTACCGCCGCTGGGAATGCGGCATCCCCACATCGCCTGCATGCAACGCGAACTGCATCGGCTGCATATCGCTGCAGCCTGCCGAATGCTGCCCTTCGCCGCAGGAGCGCATCCATTTTCGCCCAACGCCGGAAGAGATCGCGGAAGTCGGCATTTACCATCTCTCCGTCGCGCCCGATGCGATCATAAGTTTCGGGCAGGGGTGCGAGGGCGAGCCGAGTCTCGCGGCAGACCGCATAGCAGAGGGCATCAAGAGGATCCGGGCAAAGACGAAGAGAGGGCAGATCAACATGAACAGCAATGCAGGATGGACGGAAGGCATCAAGACGATTGTCGATGCGGGGCTTGACACCATTCGCGTTTCCATCATCAGCGCGCGCGACGAGTCGTACGACGCGTACTACCGCGCGAGCTATCATCTCGCCGACGTGCGCGCCTCGATCCGCTACGCGCTCGATCACGGCGTTTACGTCTCGCTCAACCTGCTCTATTTCCCAGGCTTCAACGACCGGGAGGAGGAGCTTGCCGCATGGCAGGCGTTTTTCCGTGAATTGCCCGTCCAAATGATACAGGTGCGCAATCTGAACATTGATCCCGACGCATTCCTCGCCGTCATGCCGAAAGCGAAGGGAAAGGCTGTCGGAACGAAGCGGTTCCTAAAGGTGCTCAGCGACGAGTTCCCGCAGCTCGTCATCGGCAGTTTCAGCCACTATGTCTCGCATTGAGTGGCTAGAAGCGGCGTCTTCCGTAGGACTTTCCGCCGTTCCGGCGGCGAAGCTGCTCTTCGTGCAGCTCCGCGCATTTTTCGACGATGAGGCGCACGACCCACGAGGCAGGGCGCGATGCTTTCTTGTGAAACCACATTTCGACCGTGCGGCTCGGTGCGCCGAGGATCATCTCGAAGTCGCGCGGCTGCAGGCCCCATAGTTCGCGCATGAGCTTCATCGGCTCGTCAGCGCAGGCGATGCGGTCAAGTTCCGCCGCCTTTTTAAGTTCCTCGACATCGACGTTGAATCCAGTCTTTCGTTGGAACCAATTCGGTATATCATCGCGTGTGACCTTTGGCATAGGCGTCATCCTCTCCCCGTTCTGAATAAAGTAAGTCTACACCATGCCAAACGTATGGTCAAGATCGCATTGCGCGCGTGCATGCCGAGGACGGCGTAACGAATGGTACGGCAAAGGAGAGGGATTTCCTGTATAATTCGTCACAAAGAAGAGATTGCTGCGTGCTGCATTTGCAGCCGTAAGGCCGTTAGATAGGAGATTCGGATGAAAACACTCGATTTGAGCAAGACCGTGGCGGAGCTTGTCCGCCAATATCCTGAGCTAAAGGAAGTCATGGCGGGGATTGGCTTTCATGAGATCTTGAACCCAATGGCGCTCAAGATGATGGGCAGCATCATGACGATACCGCGCGGAGCCGTCGTCAAGGGGATCCCCATAGAGAAGATCCGTGCGGATCTTGAAGAGGCTGGCTTTACCGTCGTGGGCGGCGAACAGGAAGAGCGGCAAGTTCGCCTGCGGGAGTACGTCGGGAGACTCACTGCAGGCGAAGATCTCGAATCCGTCCGCGCGGATTTCGTGAAGCACTTTGAGCACGTCGCGGCAGAAGAGATCGCTGATGCGGAGCAGAGCCTCATCAAAGGCGGCGTTCCCTTAAAAGACGTGCAAAGACTCTGCGACGTCCATTCCGCCTTGTTCCATGGGAAAATGGGGAGTGGGAAGAAGGTCGTCGATACACATGAGCAGGCGGCAGAAGCACTCAAAAACATGGAAGGGAAAGACCTGCCCGAAGGTCATCCTCTCAATCTTCTGAAGCGGGAGAACGAAGCGATGTGCGCACATCTCGATAAGCTGCAGGAGGAGATGGACGGCGCAGGGGATGCGCAGGCGATCCTTTCGCTTGTCCGTGCGCTGAACGGCGTGCGCTCACACTACGCGAAGAAGGAAGAGCTCCTGATGCCGCGCCTCTACGATTACGGCGTGACCGGGCCTTCGCAAGTCATGTGGGGCGTTGACGATGAGATCAAACGCGAGGTCGGCGTCATCACGAAGTCGCTGACGGAGAATACGGAGAACTATCCGCTTTTCAAAGGGCGTCTCACACAGGTCATGCAGCGCATTCGCGAGATGGTCTTCAAAGAAGAGAAGATTCTGTTCCCACTCACGATGCGTTACTTCACGGAGGCGGATTGGCTTGAGGTCTACCGGGATATTTTCGAGATTGGCGTCGCCTTCATGGAGATTGGGGATTTGCCTCGCTGGGAACGGGCTGAGGCGTGGATACGGACGCAGTACATACCGCCTGCTATTCTGGAGGGCAAGGTTCGGATGGATACGGGCGAACTCACCGTTCGACAGCTTCAGGGCATTTTGAAGCTGTTGGATGTGGATATTACGTTCATCGACAAGGACGATATCGTGCGCTATTTCATCAATGAAGGGCACGTGTTTACGCGCCCGTTTTCCTGCATTGGGCGCGAGGTCTACAACTGCCATCCGCCCGAAATCATTCCCGTCGTCCGTCAGATGATTCTCGACTTCAAGGCGAAAAAGCGCGACCGTATGGAAGTGTGGCGCCGCATCATGGGACGGCCTATCGGCGTGCGCTACCTCGCCGTCTACGATGATGCGGGCGAGTACGTCGGCACAGTCGAGTTCGTGCAGGACTTTCAAAAAGCGCTCGATAAGTTCGGTAGGAAGCAGTAGGGACTGCGTCCGATGAATCTTGAAATTTTCTTGCAATTCATGTATAATAAGAATGGCAAGGGGATATTATAGGGATTGTTAAGGGCAGGAGGCGATTGATATGTTTCGGTCAAGACCCTTTCGGATCCGCGAGAATGCGGAACGAGGGCGCGAGTTCTTGGAGAAAGCGATGGAGTTTGTGGCGGATCAGCCATGCAATCCGCTCGGACGCGTGAGCGGCGCGCTTTCGTCGTTTCGCGTCGACGTCATGGATGTTGGCAGCCGCTATGAAGTATTTGCCGAGCTTCCCGGCTTTCGCAAAGACCAGATCACCGTTTCTTATGACGCGGACTGCTGCCTGACGATCAAGGCAGAGCGCCCCGATCCGGAGATGGAGGTGCGTTACCTTTGCAGGGAGCGGCGCGTCGGAAGCTTTGAGCGCAGCTTTGAAGTGGATGATATTGTAGAAAAGGATGTGACCGTCGCCTACGAGAACGGCGTGCTTCACATCGTTCTTCCAAAGATACGGGAAGAAGACAATCGAACGGTATTTGATATCGATTGAACATCGATAGAAAGAGGAGGACGGACGCAGCCAGCGTTCGTCCTTTTTTGCACGTCAGGCATAGATTCTTTTGGATACAAGAAGGATTTTTTTTAGAAAGCGGGAATCTAATTACTATCGACTTTGAATGTATTGGGAGGACGTAAAAATGATGGACGACAAAGACTGGGGCTCGTTTAAGCATAAGCTCAAAATGAAGACGGAGATCGATCTCGATCTCTACAAAGAGCCGCAGATGAAGCGCCGCATCGGCAATCTCGTTACGCGTGCGGGCATGGATTCGTACACGGCTTATTTCGACAAGGTAGCGCGGGACAAGGACGACTTTGCCGCATTTGTCGAGTACCTGACGATCAACGTTTCGGAGTTCTTCCGCACGCCAGAGAAGTTCTCGAAGCTTGAGACGGACGTCATTCCAGATCTCTTGAAGCGCTCGCCAAAGCTCAATATTTGGAGTGCAGGCTGCTCGATCGGCGCGGAGCCGTACTCGCTCGCGATGATCATGAAGGAATTGACGCCGGGGGTTCGCCATCGCATCCTCGCTTCTGATCTCGACGTCGAGATCATCGCGAAGGCGAAGCGCGGCGTTTATTCCGATACGGAGCTTAAAGCGATTTCACCGCAGCGCAAGGCAAAGTATTTTGACCAAGAGGGCGATCAGTATGCCGTAAAGCAGGAAATCAAGGACTGCATCGAGTTCAAGCGCCACAATCTCTTAAAAGACCCATTTGAACACAATTTCGATCTGATCCTCTGCCGCAATGTCGTCATCTACTTCACCGAGGAAGCGAAGGCAGGACTCTATGCCAACTTCTTCAAGGCACTGAAGCCGGGCGGCATTCTCTTCGTCGGCGCGACGGAGGCAATCCTGAACTTCCGCAAGATGGGGTACACGAGCTTCCAACCGTTTTTCTATCAGCGCCCCTTGGCATAAGCCGAAGGTGCTTGGGCAAGCGAGGAACTGCTAAATGTACGCGAATCCAGAGATGGAACAATGCGCTAAAACGCGCTTGAAAGAGCTGCAGCTCGAACGGCTAAAGAGGCAGCTTCGATGGGCACAGGAGAAAAGCGTGTTCTATCGGGAGCGCTTTGCGCGCGCAAACGTTTCCTATGAGGCAGTCGAGACACTTTCCGACTTGCGGAAGATTCCGTTCCTGGAACGCGACGCACTGTGGCAGGAGAACCGGCTTGACTTTCTGACCATTCCATTTTCGGGGCTCTTGCGCTACGGTGTCATGCATGAGGCGTCGCGCGAGTTCGCCGCATTTTATACGAACGGCGATATTGCGCATAACGTCGAGATGATGACGCGCGCGCTCGTTGCGGCAGGCGTCCATCGCGCCTCTGTCGTCGCACTTTTCGGCGACCTCGCTGACAGCCGCCTGCTCGATATCCATTATGCACTCGAAGTGCTCGGCGCGACGGTCATTCCGATGGGAACGGACTACCGGCAGTGGCTGTCTCGCATGGATCAAGTACGGGCGGATACGTTCGTCGCACCACGGCCGCTTCTCATGCGGCTCATCATTCACTTGCAGGCGGCAGGGATGGATATCGCAGAATATGCCTGTGCGCGTGTGCTCTGCCTCAATACGGATGCCATCCAAAATCCGATGCAGCATCATATCGAGGGCAGGACGAAGATACCCGTCTACAACCTCTATGCATCGATGGAACTCGGCATGGCCGGGCTGCTCTACGCATGTGAGACGCGGGCAGGGCAACATATACAAGAGGATTATTTTTACCCGGAAATCATTGCATTTGGGCGTGATGCGCCAGTCACGGACAAGAATCAGATGGGGGAGCTTGTCGTGACGTCACTTGCAGCTGAGGCGATGCCGCTCATCCGCTATCGGACGGGACAGGCCGTGAGCCTGACGGATGAGCCGTGCAGATGCGGACGGACACTTCGTTGCATTCGGACACCGTTCACGTCAGGCTGACGCCGTTTCTTCTCAGAATAAATATTGACAGTCATGATATGATAGAGGATGAATAAAAGGGCAGGATGAGAGGAGCAATCTCATGACAGATGAATCGTTGATCGTAAAGCCAAAGATCACGATCAAGGTGTTCGGCATCGGCGGCGGCGGCAATAGCGTCCTCGCGCGGATGAGCAAGCACAAGGCAATCGACATGGAACTCGTTGCCGTCAATACCGATGCACGCCAGCTCGCCTCGGTGAGCCAAGAGGGGATTCGCGTGCTGCAGATCGGCGAAACGCTCACGCACGGCCGTGGAACGGGGGGCAATATCGCGCTTGCAGAGCAGGCGGCAAGGGCAGAGGCGGAAAAGATTCGCGATGCGATGAAAGGAGCCGATCTCGTCTTCATCACAGCCGGCATGGGCGGCGGGACGGGAACGGGTGCCGCGCCGATCGTGGCGAATGTCGCGAAGGATCTCGGCGTGCTCTCCGTTGGTGTCGTGACGCAGCCGTTTAGCTTTGAGGGCAATCGCAAGAAGCGTCTCGCCGATGAAGGCATCGCGAAGATGCAGGCGCAGATGGATGCGCTCATCGTCGTTGCAAATGACAGCCTCCAGAAGCTGCCGGAAAATCATCGCATGACACTTGTCACGGCATTTCAGGCGGCAGACAGCATCCTCCTTCAAGCGATCAGCTGCATTGCGGAACTTATTTTGGAAACGGGCTTTATCAACGTCGACTTTGCCGATGTCACGACGATCTTCCGCCACAGTGAGTCGAGCGACGCCTTGCTCGGAATCGGACGCAGTGCAAAAGATGCCGTCGACGCCGTCAAAGCGGCGGCGGAGAGCCCGCTCCTCGCTAGGAGCCTCAAGGGTGCACGTGCGATCATCTTGAATCTTACGAGTGACGATTCGCTGAGCATGTACGATGTCGATGAAGCGACATCGTACATCACGAAGCAGACGTCTGCCGACGTCGACCTGATCCTCGGAACGGTCATCAAAGAGGAGATGAGCGGTGAGATTCAGGCGACGCTCATTGCAACGGATTTTTCCGACAGCGTCATTTTGAAGGCACCGACGGTCACGGTTCCCGAAGGCAAGGTGAAGGTCAAGAAAGAGAGCTTGCCGCTTGATGCGCCGTCTTTTATGCGGCAGGGGACAAAGAAAACGCCGCCCGAAGGCGGCGCATTCGCGATACCGGCATTCAGGCTGACAACGGATCTTCCGAAAAAGAAATAAAAAGGGGTTGCCAGCGGCAACCTCTTTCCTGTCTATTGTATGGGACAAAGGAAGGGGAGTATTATGGGCAAGCCAGGCAGGTTTTCGCGTACGGAGATCCTCCTCGGCGAGACGAATATGAAAAAGCTTGAAGCGAGTACGGTGGCGATATTCGGTGTCGGAGGAGTCGGCTCGTTCGTCGCGGAAGGACTTGCGCGCGCAGGTGTCGGACACTTCGTCCTCGTCGATAATGATACGGTCTGCCTGACGAATATCAACCGGCAGATCCATGCGACGACGAAGACGGTGGGGCAGCCTAAGACGAAGGCGATGAAAGAGCGCATTGAAGCGATCAATCCTGCGGCATGCGTCGATACGATCGAGTCCTTTTATTTGCCGGATGCGGCAGAGCAGTTCTTTGCGCAGCATTACGATTACGTCGTTGACGCGATTGACACGGTGACGGGAAAGATCAGCCTCGTGCTCGAATGCGAAAAACGCCGCATTCCCATTGTTTGCAGCATGGGCGCTGGCAATAAGCTCGATCCGACGCGCTTTGAAGTCGCCGATATCTATAAGACGCGCGTCGATCCGATCGCGCGTATCATGCGAAAGAAGCTTAAGGAGCATCGCGTGAGGCGGCTGAAAGTCGTTTACTCGACGGAACGCCCCATCGAAATCGAAGGAAGCGGCTGCGGCAGCACATGCATCTGCCCGCCGGGCAGTGCGCGAAACTGTGACAGGAGACGATCCGTGCCGGGCAGCATATCGTTCGTGCCGTCGGTGGTCGGGCTCATATTGGCGGGGGAAGTCGTGCGAGACATGACGGGAGCAAAGGCGGGAGCAGGCGTATGAAAGCAACGGTTCTTGGATGCGGCAGATGGGGCACGTTTCACGCGTGGTATGCAAACCGCATCGGACATGATGTCGTGCTGTGGGGACGCACGGGCTCCAGGCACCTTGCTGAGCTGCAGGAAGAGCGGAAAAACGAGTACCTCACGCTTGATCGTGCAGTACGGCTGACCGATGACCTCGAAGCGGCCGTCGCGTACGCCGATACGATCATCATATCGATCAGCTCGCAGCAGCTTCGGCCTTTCGGCAAGCAGCTTGCCGCACTCGGCAGCTTGCATGGGAAGCAGTTCGTGCTGTGCATGAAGGGGCTTGAGATCGGCACGGGAAAGCGGCTCACAGAGGTGCTTGAAGAGGAGATCGGAGCAGAGGCAAGGATCGCCGTTTGGGTCGGTCCAGGTCATGTGCAGGACTTCACGCGCGGCGTGCCAAACTGCATGGTCATCGCTTCGCGCGAGCAGGCGCTAGCAAAGGAACTCGTCGCACGGTTCAAGAGCCCGCTCATCCGTTTTTACTACGGGGCGGATCTGCTCGGCACGGAGATCGGTGCGGCGGCAAAAAATGTCATCGGCCTCGCGGCCGGCATGCTTGACGGATATGGCTACGGCAGCCTAAAGGGCGCGCTCATGGCACGCGGGACGCATGAGCTTTCGCGCCTCATCGAGGCGATGGGGGGCGACCGCATGACCGTTTACGGCCTGTCACACCTCGGCGACTACGAGGCGACGCTCTTTTCGCAGCACAGCAACAACCGTCGCTTTGGCGAGGATCTTATCCGAGGTGTTCCGTTTACGAAGCTTGCAGAGGGGGTCTACACGGTCGAAGCGCTTATGGCTCTGTCCCAGCAATACGGCGTGGAGCTTCCGATTTGTGCGACGGTTTACGCCATCGTGCACGAGCATAAATCTCCGAAAGACCAGCTCATGCAGCTTTTCCTGCGTGCGACACGTGCAGAATAAGTATTGACGAGTCTTTTATATTATGATAAAATGCTAATTTTACATTTCTCACCTCCTATGCTATACTTTATTTATTGAATACATGGTTTTATAGGGAGGTGCCGAGTTGCTTCAAACGGGAGATCGTGTCGTCTATCCTATGCACGGCGCAGGCGTCGTAGCGGGGGTCGAGGAATGTGAGGTGCTGGGAGAAAAGCGATCGTATTACGTGATCCACATGCCGATGGGGAATATGAAAATGATGGTTCCGACGGATAGCGTGGAGGCTATTGGCATCCGGAACATCATTCCGGTCGAAAAGGTGGGCGCGGTGCAGAAAGTGCTTGAGGATAAGCCATATCGCATAACGGGAAGCTGGAATAAGCGTTTTCATGCCAATCTCGAACGCATGAAAAATGGCGATATATGCAGTGTGGCAGCCGTCGCGCGCGATCTCATCCTGCAGGATCGGAAGCGGCGCGTCTCATCGGGAGAGCGCAGGCTGCTTGATCTTTCCATGCAGATTCTCGTCAGTGAGCTTGTTTACGCCTGTGACAAAGAGCCAAAAGACGTGGAGCAATGGATTGGACGAGTCTTGGATACGAATAAGTTTGCTTAATCGACGCACATTTTTGACAGATTTGAGCGGATTCGCTATACTGGGATTGCGATTGTATTTGTTTGGGTCATGCAGTTTTGTAAGATGTGTGGGCATCGATAGGATCGGTATGCCCACTCTGTTTTTCTGTTCAAGGAGGTGAATGTATGGTATTGGATCGTGTATTACGTTTTTTTATCATTTTATTCTTAGCGGTAGCAGGCGCGGCGTTGCTCGATCTCGCAAGCCCTGTTTTGACCCTTTTCATCAGCACAGAAATTTTGAAAATGGATATGGGCATTATGCGGATTACGGTAGCGAGCCTGTTATGCATCCTTTTGGGCGCCATTATCGGTATGATTCTTGGATTTTTTCTTTCCCCGTATCTCATTCACAAGCTAAAGCGCTTTTCCACATGGGTGGAGGTGCAGATCGGCAAGATGCCGATCCACGATGCACTTGCAGGTGCCATCGGACTCGCTATCGGTCTCATCATCGCCAATCTCTTGGGGTTCGCCTTCGCCAAGATCCCCATTGTTGGCGATTACTTCCCCGTTATCTTCAGCATCGTGTTCGGCTATCTCGGCATACGCCTGACCATCAAAAAGCGGGCGGAATTAACGGGGCTCTTCGATTTCCTGCCGCGCATGACGAAAGAGATCATTCGGATGCGCGAGGCACGCGCAGCAGAAGGGGCAGTGAAGGCATCGGCTGAGGCAATGGGAGCAGCAAGATGTGAGAAAGCCTACAAGCTGCTCGATACGAGCGTCATCATCGACGGGCGCATCGCCGATCTCTGTGATACGGGGTTCATCGAAGGGACGCTGCTCATCCCCGTATTCGTGCTCGAAGAGCTGCAGCATATCGCCGATTCGGCGGATCAGCTCAAGCGCACGCGCGGGCGCCGTGGGCTGGATATCCTGCAGCGCATACGGCAGGAGAAGAAAGTCAAGGTCGAGATTACGAATGTCGATTTTGAAGACATCGCGGAAGTCGACTCCAAGCTCGTCCGTCTCGGGCAGGAAGTCGGCGGCAAGATCATCACAAACGACTTTAATCTCAACAAAGTCGCCCAACTGCGCGGCGTTGAGGTGCTCAACATCAACGCGCTCGCAAATGCCGTGAAGCCTGTTGTCATACCGGGCGAAGGCATGACCGTCACGATCGTGAAGCCCGGCAAGGAGCAGGGGCAGGGCGTCGCTTACCTCGATGACGGTACGATGATCGTCATCGAAAACGGCTACCGTCATATCGGCGAGACGATTGAGGTCGAAGTGACCTCTGCCCTGCAGACGGCGGCAGGACGCATGATTTTTGCCAAGCCCATACGCTAAGAATTGCAGGAAATGGGTGTGAAGGAAGAAGAGCCGCTAGGTTGATTTTGCCTAGCGGCTCTTCTTGCTGGAAGAGGGAATGCAGTTGCGTTGAAAATCGCGTATGCGCGGAATGGTTTATCGGAAGAAGAGGAGAGAACTGTCATGAAAAAATTGGTGGGAGACACCCGTTTGATATTCAAGTGCTGCAGTCTGTATTATCAGGATGGGCTTGGACAGCAGGCAATATGCAATCGGCTCGGCATATCGAGACCGACTGTATCACGTATGTTGACATTGGGCAAAGAACTTGGCATTGTGCGGATCGAAGTAAAGAATCCTGACAATGAACGATACGGACAATTGGAACGCGAAGTAGAAAAACGTTTTGATTTGCAGGAAACGATCATCGTTGATACAGAGCCGCTTGAAAAAGGAACAAGGTACATTAATTCACAGATTGGACGTGCTACGCTGGAATTTCTCTCACGCATTTTGACGGATCGCGATCTGGTCGGAGTCAGTATGGGGCTGACGATTCAAAATATCGTGCGGTCAGACTTTCCGATTGAAAAAGCCATTCATTGTACATTCGTTCCGCTTTTGGGCGGTATTAGTGCAAGCAATCTCGATATCCACTCCAATTATTTGGTACAGGAATTTGCGGAACGATTTGGCGGACGAAGCGCACAGTTTTTTGCTCCGGCGCTCTTTTCGGACAAGATGGTCTTGGATGGATTCCTTAAGGAGCAACCGATTCAAAAGATCGTTCGCATGTATCGTAGCCTGGATGTCATTGTTATGGGAATTGGCGTACTCGATTCGGAACATTCGACTCTTTTGGAGTCAGGATATATTGATGCCGAAACAATGAAAGAATTTATTGCAAAAGGAGCGGTGGGCGATATCGCTTTGCGCTATTTTGACATAGAGGGGAAAACGGATTCCTTTACCGATTTCAATGAACGTGTAGCAGGAATAGGGCTTGATCTGCTTCGCAAGGTACCGAAGCGCATTGGTGTAGCGGGCGGCACCCATAAGATGGAGGCAGTGCTCGGTGCAATTCGCGGCGGATATATCAATATCCTTGTTACCGATGAAGCGTGTGCTGTAGCGTTGCTTCGGCAAAAAATGTAGCGTTTCGAAATGAGGGTAGGGTGCTTCGTGGAAAAAGATGGCGATCCACCTTTTTGATACAAATGAAATAATAAACGTTTCGCTCCATTACTTTTACATTTATTCAATATAGAATACTTGTAAAAGTAATGGAGCTTTGTTATACTATAAACCATAAACAAGAATATCAAATGATAGATTTAGGAATGAGGCAATAGGAATAAATAAAAACTAGGAGGTTATGCTATGGAAGTTTCGTTCGGGGAATTGCTTGCCGTTCTGTTTGCCTTGATGATCGTTCAAGTAATTGGGACACATTTACAGGTCAAGGCGTATCGCAATGCAATTCATCGCTTGCATGCACGCGGAAACTTGGGAATCGGATCGTGCCGCAGGCTCCTTGGTCCGGGCAGCATCGTCATCATAGCCTGTGACCGAAATGGCATGATCACGGGTGGAGAGATCCTGCAAGGCATGACGGTGTTCAGCAAGTTTCGTGTGATGCAGGGTATAGAAGGAAAACATATCCATGCGTTGAAGGAAAGCTACTCGCATCTGCCGAAAAAGCGTCGCTCTTATTACAAAGGGCACTTGCAGGCTCTGGAGGCGTTGGAGTTGCGATTCAACCATAAGGAAAAGGAGGTGAAGCCAACCGTATTCGTTGCAGAAGAGAGTGCTGGGAGGACTGCGTAAAAAGAAAGTGAGGAGAGTATCGTATGGAATTTATCGCTGGACTGGCAAATGGCTTTATGGAACTTTTTAAGGCCGGTGCCAATACGTTTTCAGGTTGGGTCGTGGGGATCATCCCGCTTGTCGTTATCTTGATGACAGCAGTCAGCTCTGTCATCAAGCTCATTGGTGAGGAACGTGTCTATCGCGTGGCACAGTGTGCAACGAAGAATATCATTACGCGTTATACGATCCTGCCGATCCTGGCAGTCATGTTCCTAGGCAACCCAATGAGCTACACATTCGGACGGTTCGTGGATGAGAAATACAAGCCTGCGCTTTACGATGCGAACGTCAGCTTCCTCTATCCAGTTACGGGACTTTTCCCCCATGCAAACGGAGGGGAACTCTTTGTTTATATGGGCATAGCGGCAGGCGTTTCGGCCCTTGGCCTATCGCTTGGCGATTTGGCTGTACGGTATTTCCTTGTTGGTGTTGTTGTTATCTTGCTGCGCGGTATTGTCACAGAGAAGATATACCTTTACATGTGCAAAAAAGAGGGCAAAGAGATCTGAGCGGAACGAAATGAGGAGGATAAAGATGTATAAGTCGATCGTAATTCATGCAGGAAGCGGCGGTTGGGGCGGCCCGCTTACGATCCTTCCGACGGAAACGAAACACAAAATCGTGAGCGTCACGGGCGGCGGCATACATCCCGTGGCAGCTAAGATTGCGGAGATGACGGGCTGTGAGGCTGTGGATGGATTCTCAACTGGCGTTCCAGATGCAGAGATTTTGGTCGCAGTCGTCGATTGCGGTGGAACAGCGCGCTGTGGCGTCTATCCGAAGAAACGCATTTTGACCGTCAATGTCTTGCCTGTCGGCAAGACGGGACCGCTCGCACAGTATATTACAGAAGACGTATATGTCTCCGCTGTCAATGAATCGTGTATGCAGGAGGCGGACGGAAACATCCCTGCTGCTGAACCTGTTCCTGTGCAGCGTGCACACACAAGTGAAACACCTAAGACGAAAGCATAAGCGAAGCAAGAAATCGCTGCAATGAATCAGGGAAAGGAAAAGAATTTCGTTACGCGGCTTGGCATTGCGATTGGCGGTGTTGTCAACAAGTTCTATTCTGCAGGACGTGAGACGATTGACATCACGATCAAGAGTATCTTGCCGTTCATGGCATTTGTCTCGATGATACTCGGCATCATCAGTGCATCGGGAATCGGCAATGTCATTGCCAACACGATTTCGCCGATTGCCAGCACACTTTTAGGGATGCTCGTCATATCGTTTATTTGTGCGATTCCCTTTATCTCACCAGTGCTCGGTCCTGGTGCGGTCATCGCACAGGTCGTCGGTACGCTTCTCGGCGCACAGATCGGCATGGGCAATATCCCGCCACAGTACGCGCTTCCCGCACTCTTTGCCATCAATGCACAGGTCGGTGCGGACTTCGTGCCAGTTGGCCTTAGTCTTGGAGAAGCAGAGCCGGAGACGATTGAACTTGGCGTGCCCGCTGTTCTTTACTCGTGCGTCATCACAGGCCCGATTGCGGTTCTCATCGCTTATGCAGCGAGCATAGGACTCTACTGATTGTCGTGCAGAGGGGGGGATCATGCTGAAATTCTTTAGTGAAATTACAGGTTGGGGGAATGATGCACTGTTCTTCTTGGAGGATCCGGACGCGAATTTCATTATTCTCTTTAATGAAAGCGCACCACCAGAGCTGGCCGATATATCCGTCCTCCATACGGAAACGAAGCTGTTGATGCCACCTGAAAAAGATGACATTTTGATCATTGCAAACAAGGCATTTACGATAACAGCAGTTGGAGAAGAGGCAATTCATACCTTGCGTGACCTCGGTCATTGCACAATTTGTTTTAAGGGGGAAGCAGAACCGGATCGTCCTGGCTGTATTATGGCAGCCGGAGATGTTCCATTAAAGCAATCGGATATTCGTGTAGGCGCGACCATTGAAGTTCATTGATTGCCACATGCTACTCATATCATAGAAGGAAATGGGCAGATTTGCCTACGGGCGAAAGGAGTTTTTGCAATGCTGAATATGGACACGAAGCTGGCAAAGCGTCAGGAAGAGGGAAAAGTCATCCGTACGGGCATCGTCGGTGCAGGACAGATGGGGCGTGGCATGGTCACGCAGATGGCGCTTATGAAGGGCATCATGCCGGCCATTGTATCGGATATAAAGATGGATAACGTCATTCATGCATTTCATTATGCAGGAATTTCCGATGATCAGATCGCGGTAGCTGAAACGTTGGAAGAAGCAAATAAGTACATGGAGATGGGGAAGTTTGTTGCAACGGATCATTCCGATATCATAGCGCAGGCGAATCTTGTTGAGTGTGCAATTGATGTTACAGGAGTCCCGGAAGTCGGTGTCAAGATTGCGACGGATGCGCTCAAAAACCACAAGCACGTTGTCATGATGGACGTGGAAACAGACGTGGTCATCGGATCGTATCTCAAAAAGCTCGGTGATCAAAATGGTGTGATTTATACGGGTTCGGCAGGCGATGAGCCAGGTGCAGTCATGGAACTGTATTCGTTTGCCAAGGCGATGGGCATGCAGGTGAAAGTCATAACAATTGATGGAATCGGCGGCTATACGACGTATGGTTCGATTGCGACGGCGGAAGAGACTTACAAGAATGGATACGTCGTCTATGGTCTCGTCAACAAGAAGACGCGTATGTTGAAGGATGTAAGGAAAGGGCAGCTTCTGACGCTTGATATGGTGGAGCTTGATACATCGACACAGCTTTATCAGACGCGCAAGATGCAGGACAGGATGTACCATAATGGCTATGCATTGAAGTAAGCAAAACGATATCCCTGCCACGAAGAAAATTCCCTCGTTCCCCTGTTGGAGCGAGGGAATTTTGCTATTTCCCATTTTCCCTGTTTTGTAGTATGATAATGGATAAATACATGGGGGTGAGCAGCATGGTGACGGCTGTGTTTCCTGCGGCTGGACGGGGAAGGCGAATGCAGGCGGGAATGAACAAGGTACTTTTGGATCTGATGGGAGCACCGATTCTTGTACGTACGTTGCTTCAGTTTTCGCATTCGCGGCAGATCGGGTATTTGATTGTATCCGTTGCGGAGGATGAAGTCCCTTTTATTCGTCAAATGCTTCGACATGTCTCTGGACTTAAGCCCGTTGCCGTTGTCGCAGGCGGATCGGAACGCCAGTATTCGATTGCGAACGGGCTTCGCCGTCTCCCCGAGGAAACGGATATCGTGCTGGTTCATGATGCGGCTCGGCCGCTCATATCGGTTTCGACGATTGATGCGGTCATTGATGCGGCGCGGGCAGTAGGCGGCGCGATTGCCGCCGTGCCGGCGAAAAGCACGATGAAAATCGTGAATGGCGAACGTTTTGTTGCAGAAACGCCGCCGCGTGAAATGGTATGGGAAGTACAGACGCCACAGGGATTTCGCAAGGACATTCTCCTTTCAGCTTATGAAAAAGCGGAGCAGGATGGCTATCTTGGAACGGATGATTCCTGTCTCGTGGAACGATTGCATGTACCGATTCAAGTTGTCGAAAGTTCCTATCGCAATATTAAAATCACGACGCCTGAGGATATTCTCATTGCGGAGGCGCTTCTTCGCGAAGAAGCAAACGGTATGAGTGGGCTTGTGCGAAAGGCGGCAAGACACGCGAAAAAAGGACTAAAAGAGCAGCTTATGCGGTAAACCAAAAAGCAGGAGGAAAGAGGGGTAGCATGACACGATTTGGCATGGGGTACGACGTGCATCGGCTCGTCGAAGGGAGAAAGCTCATTCTCGGCGGCATCTGCATACCGCATACGTTAGGGCTATTCGGGCATTCCGATGCCGACGTGCTCCTTCATGCGGTGGCGGATGCGCTGCTCGGCGCAGCGGCGCTCGGCGACATCGGCCGTCATTTCCCCGATACCGATCCGAAGTACGAAGGGGCGGACAGCATGAAGCTGCTTGCACACGTCATGGAACTTCTGAAAGAGCACGGGTATCGCGTCGGCAACATCGATGCGACGGTCGTCGCGCAGAATCCGAAGCTCAAGGACTTCATCCCGCGGATGAACGAAAATATCGCATGCGTTTTGGAGATTCCGCCCTCTGCGGTCAACGTCAAGGCGACGACGGAAGAGCACCTCGGCTTCACGGGCGCGGAAGAAGGCATATCGGCTTATGCCGTGGCAGGCATCGAAATGGCATAGGAGGAACTTCATGAAATTCTTTTCGCGCATCCGAAAGGATATTCGCGTCGTCTTTGAGCGCGATCCTGCTGCACGGAATGTCATCGAGGTATTGCTTTGCTATTCGGGGCTGCACGCGATATGGCTGCACCGCATCGCACATATGCTCTATAAGCGCGGCTGGGTGCTCATCCCGCGTATCATCTCGAATTTCGGACGGTTCCTCACGGGCATTGAGATTCATCCCGGCGCGACGATCGGAGAAGGCCTCTTCATCGATCACGGCACGGGAATCGTCATCGGCGAGACGGCGGAGCTCGGACGCAACGTCACGCTTTACCAGGGCGTGACACTCGGCGGCACGGGCAAGGAGAAGGGAAAGCGCCATCCGACGATCGGCAATAACGTCGTCGTCGCCTCGGGGGCGAAAGTGCTCGGCTCGTTCACCGTCGGCGACCATGCGAAGATCGGCGCGGGTTCGGTTGTCCTAAAGAGCGTGCCTCCATACGCGACTGTTGTCGGCATCCCAGGACGCATTGTCGTTATGCATGGCAAGCGCGTTCATACGGCGTGCGAGCTGAAGGAAGCGATCCAAAAGGGAATCGTCCGTCCCGACGACAGGATCGACGAGATCGAGGACGAGCTCGACGTCGACCTCGACCACGATATGCTGCCCGATCCAGAGGAAGAGATGCGGGCGTGCATGATGGAGCAGATTCACGCGCTCGAAGAGCGGGTCGAGGAACTGGAACAAAGGATAGAGGAGAAAGAAAGCCATGCTGAAAGTCTATAATACGATGACGCGCGAGAAGGAGGAGTTCAAGCCACTCAAGAAGGGCGAGGTCTCGATCTACTGCTGCGGCGTCACGCCGTACAACGACCCGCATATCGGCAATGCGCGCCCCTTCGTGACGTGGGATGTCATTCGACGCTACTTTAAGAAGAAGGGCGTGAAAGTCCGCTACATCCAGAATTTTACGGACGTCGACGACAAGATCATCAATACGGCGAACCGCGAAGGCGTCAAGTGGAGCGACATCGCCGACCGCTATATCGCGAACTATTTCGAGGCGATGGATGCGCTCAACGTCCGTCGCGCTGACCTCTACCCGCGCGTCAGCGAGACGATGGACGACATCATTGAGATGGTGCGGACGCTCATCGACAAGGGCTATGCCTATGCCCTAGGAAACGGAGATGTTTTCTACAGCGTGGAGAAGTTCGAAGGCTACGGCAAACTCAGCGGGCGCAGTCTCGACGATATGCAGGCGGGCGCGCGCATCGAAGTTGACGGGCGCAAGCATCATCCCATGGATTTCGCGCTTTGGAAGGCGGCGAAGCCCGGCGAGCCGTACTGGGAAAGCCCATGGGGCAGGGGCCGTCCGGGCTGGCACATCGAGTGCTCGACGATGTCGCTGAAATACCTCGGCAAGAAGTTCGACTTCCACGGCGGCGGAAGCGACCTCATTTTCCCGCATCACGAGAACGAAATCGCGCAGTCGCAGGCGGCACTCGGCGATCCGTGCAGCTTTGCGCAGTATTGGCTGCACAACGGCTTCATCACGATTCGCAATGAGAAGATGTCGAAGTCGAAGAACAATTTCTTTACGGTCAAAGACATTCTGAAGGAGTACCCCGGCGAAGTCGTGCGCTTCTTCATCCTGCAGACGCACTACCGCAGCCCACTCGATTTCTCCGACGATCGTCTCAAGGAGGCGCAGACGAGCCTCGCCCGCCTGCAGAACACGCTCGGATGCATGAAGGAACTCTCCGCAAAGGAAGGCACGGCAGATACGGCAAAAGAGCTCGCCAAGACGGCAGAGGATCTGCTCGCGGCGTTCTACGAGGCGATGGACGACGACTTCAACACGGCGCTTGCGATCAGCCAGCTTTTCGCGCTTTCGAAAGAGACGAATATATACTACCAAGATGTCATGGGCGGCGCAAAGGCATTCGATGCGGAGAACTTCAGGAAAGCCTGCGCTGCCTACGAGGAGATGGCGTCCATCATCGGCATTTTCGAGCAGACAGAAGAAACGGCGGACGACGGCATGGCAGACAAGCTCATGGACATTCTCATCGGGATCCGACAGTCGGCGCGCAGGGAAAAGAACTGGGCGCTTGCCGATCGGATTCGCGATGCGCTCAGGGAAGCAGGCATTGTGCTCGAAGATACGCCGAGCGGCGTACGGTGGAGAAAGGCATGAAGTTTGGGCAGTTCAAGCTGCTCGTCGACATGATGTTCACGCCGGACGGCGCAGGCGGCGTACTGCAGCGCTATAGGGAGATGGACGCCCGGCGGATGAACCCGCTCGTCCTCGCCTACGTCGGCGATGCGTACTTTCACCTCTTCGTGCGCACGCGGCTGCTCTCCTACGAGCAGGCGAAGGTGCAGGCGCTCCATTCGTTCAGCGCGCAGATCGTCTCTGCCGTTTGGCAGGCGCGGGCATATCAGGGAATCGAGGCGATGCTCACCGAGGAAGAACGGGCGATTTACCGTCGTGGCCGCAATGCGAAGAGCCACGCACCGCGCAGCGCAAGCGTCGCCGAATACCATGCGAGCACAGGGTTTGAGGCGCTTTTGGGCGCGCTCTACCTCTCCGAGCGGAACGAGCGCCTCTACGAACTTGCCGAAGCCTCGTTTCAGGTCATCAGCAAAGCGATGATGCAGGAAATTCATAAGAAATGAAGAAAATCCTCAAGGGAGATATGCCTTTGAGGATTTTTTGGCCGGTCTTACTTTTTTTCGTTCGCCCCGTTGCTCTTGCTTACATCAATCGGCGTCAGACCGAAGTTTTCGAGGCTGCCGTCTTTCGTGAACAGCAGTTCGCAGCGAACCATAGGCTGTTTCCTGAAGCGCATGAGGTAGATGATCTGGTCGGCTTGGTCGAAACGCGTCCAGCTCACGAAGCGCGCGCCTTCGAGTGCGTCGAAATCCTTGCCGAGCGTCTTGCCGAGATCGCTTATCTGATCCTTCGAGATGTTTTTCTTGGCGTCTTCGCCCATGAGATCGTAGGCCTTTCCTGCATCCTTCTTGATGAACATCGCATCGATCCAAGAGACTGTCGTCATGTCCTCCTTGACGAAGGCGTTTGCGTCGTCCTCCGCGGCAAATGCACCTGCAGGAACGAGCCAAAGGAAAAGCGCGGTGAGCATTAGAGCGAATTTTTTCATGGTATCCCATCCCTTCCATACACGCGGTTGCTATACCCTAAAGTCTAAATGTTTTTTCATCGATTGACAAGGTGTTTTTATGGTAATGATTTGTTCATTGTCTTTTCACGGAATTTTTGTATATATAGAGCCAGAAACGTATCCGAAAGCCTAGGAGGGATTGGTCATGCGCGTTTTATTGGCAGAGGACGACAAGCGTCTCGGCAAGCTCATTCAGTACATGCTCGAACAGAACGAGATCCAGGTCGAGTGGGTAACGAATGGCAGCGACATTTATGAATACGCGATGTACACGGATTACGATATTCTGATCCTCGACTGGATGATGCCGGGAGAGTCGGGCGTCGATGCCTGCAGCCGCCTGCGTAAAGAGGGCTATGAGAAAGCGATCCTCATGCTCACGGCGCGCGACTCCGTCGAGGACCGCGTCACGGGGCTTGACGCAGGCGCGGACGACTACCTCGTGAAGCCGTTCGAGTTCGCTGAGCTGCTCGCACGCCTGCGCGCGCTCGGTCGCCGCAGCACGCAGAAGATTCAGCAGGACATCGTCGAAGTCGGCGATTTCACGCTCAATCGCACGGCAAAGGTCCTGAAGAAAAAGGATCAAGTCATTCAGCTCTCGCCGCGCGAGTTCCAGATCTTCGACCTTCTCGCGCAGAATATCGGCATCGTCGTCCCGCGCGATATCATCCTGGACCGCATTTGGGGGCTTGAGTCGGACGTGAGCTCGAACAACATCGACTCCTATATGAAGATCCTGCGCAAGAAGCTCGATCTCGGTGATGGGGGAACGGCAATCAAGACGGTGCGCGGCGTTGGCTACAAGCTGGAGGCGAAAAGCTGATGGCAAAAAGCCTATTCGGCACGGGACGCCGCCAGCTCACGATCATCTACTCGATCGTCATGTTTTTTTTTCTTGCCGGTCTCATTTTTGGCATGCACAAGATATTGGAATGGTCGATCACGTCGGAGCAGGCGCGCGAGCTCGTCGATACGGCTGGAAACGTAGCGGAGGCGCAGGCGTACTTCAATCAGCATCCCGGCATTGTCTCGGATGATAGCCTCGTCTATAAGAGCACGAATGACCGTCTATTCTTTTATGTATTCGATGATCAGGGAAGACTGTTGAACTTTGCGCGTGCTTCGTTCCACATAGAGCCGTTCATTCTCGATGTCATACAGAACTGGAGCGGCGGGGACGATGTCATCGTCGTCGGAAAGTCGGGAGAGAATGGGGTGAAGAGCCGTATCATGATGACGGCCCAAAGCGTCAAGACGGCGTCGGGCGAACATGCGCAGATGGTCTACGTCGGCAAGGATGTCACGGCGATGTACAATGGTCTTGAAAAAGCGACGTATGCGATCGCGCTCCTCGGCATGCTCGCTGTCATCGCAGCGGCTGGCATCTGCCATATCCTCGCCGGGCGCGCGATGGTCCCATTGAAGGAAGCGTACGAAAAGCAGCGGCAGTTTGCTGCCGACGCGTCACATGAGCTGCGCACGCCGCTCGCCATTGTCATGGCATCGTCCGAGATACTCCAAAACGACAAATCCGTCACATCGCCGTTCTTGAAGCAGGTCATTGACGACGTGCACGACGAGGTCAAGAAGATGGCAAAGCTCGTCGGCGATCTCCTCGTTGTCGCGCGCGGGGACAACAAGGCGCTCAAGCTCAAGCCGTCGAAGTTCGAACTGTCCTCCGTCATCGAGCAGACGGCGCGCCTCATGCAGCCGCTCGCCGAACAAAAACATATCAAGCTTGCAGTCGATGCGAAGGGAAAGGTCGAGATCCAGGCCGACGAGCAGCGTATCCGCCAGCTCGTGCTCATTCTCATCGACAATGCCGTGAAGTACACGCAGGATGGCGGTGAAGTGCGTGTCACGTATCGAAAGGCAGAGAAGGGACATGTTTCTTTTGCCGTTTCCGATACGGGCATCGGCATATCGCCGGAAGACCAGGAACGCGTCTTTGACCGATTTTATCGCGTGGACAAGGCGCGTGCACGAGAGATGGGCGGCAATGGGCTCGGTCTTGCGATTGCGCAGGAAATCGTGCGCCTGCATAAGGGCAGGATCTCGATTGCGAGTGAGCTTGGAAAAGGAACGACGTTCCTCGTCGAGCTTGGCAAAAAGATGAAATGAATGGGAAAAAGCGGATCAGCCCAGCGACTGCCCCGCTTTTTTGTGCTTATATATGTGCAAGTGTACATACACGTGTAAATAGGGGAAAGGATTTCCGGTTTTATTCGTCGATCTGTTGAACGGCCTCGGTGAGCGCCGCGAGCTGTGCTTTTGTCGGTACGTTGGCGATGCGCTGCTTTTCGAGCACGATGTCGCAGCCTGCTGCCTTTAGCTGTTCCTCGACCTGTGCAATGCTTTGCCCGCCCCATCCGTAGGAGCCGAAAGCGAATGCCTTGCGTCCCTTGGGCGAAAGGCCGCGGAGGTAGCATAGGAAGCTCGCGATCGACGGCATCATGTCGTTGTTGAGTGTCGGAGAGCCGACGGCGAGGTACTTGCTCGTGAGTACGTCCGTGACGATGTCGGAGTTATGGTTTGCTTTGATGTCGTAGAACGCGGCAGGGATTCCCTTTGCGTTGAACGCTTCGACGATCGTGCGCGCCATCGTTTCCGTTGCGTGCCACATGCTGTCGAATACGACGACAGCGCGATCTTCGAGTTCGTTTGTCGACCATTTTTGGTAGAGCGAGAGGATATCCTTGATATGAGAGCGCCAGCTTATGCCATGCCCCGTCAATATGAGTTCGATATCGAGCCCTGCAAGCGCCTTGAGCGCCGCCTGTGCCTGCCTGCCGTAGAGCATGAGGATATTGGCGTAGTATTTCTTTGCCTCAAAGAGAATGAGATCGATGTCGTTTTCATCGTCGAAACGCTGCCCTGAGGCGAGGTGCTGGCCGAATGCGTCGTTGGAGAAGAGAACCTTTTCTTCGGGACAGTACGTGACCATGCTGTCCGGCCAGTGCAGCATCGGGGTCGGCACGAAGGAGAGCGTGCGGTGCCCGATCGAGAGCGTGTCGCCCGCCTTGATGCCCTTGTACGCTTGCTCGCCGTAGCGTGCTGTGAGCCCCTTGAGCCCGTTTGGCAGACTGGTGATGACCGTCGCGTTCGGACAGAGCGCAAGAATCTTCAAGAGGGATCCGCTGTGATCCGGCTCAACATGATTCGATACGATATAGTCGATCTTTTCCGGATCGATAAGGGAGGAAATGCGCTCGATGAGTTCCCCTGCGAACGGCTCCTTGACCGTATCGATGAGTGTGACATGTTCGTCGAGGATCAGGTAGGCGTTGTAGGAGGAGCCGCGTCCCGTCTCGTATCCGTGGAAGTTGCGCATCGACCAGTCGATCGCGCCGACCCAGTAAATATCATCGCGAATTCTGACAGCGTCCATATAGTACCTTCTTTCTTCAGCGTTCGGTAAACGTATGGTTCCATTTTAAGCGATAAAACGTTTTGATTCAAGGAATATTCTTGCAGAAAGAAATTTTCATTGGAGCAAGCATTTTTTTGAGGAAGGGGGTTGCGCAACAGATGGAAATACCGTATAATTGTGTCTGTCGTCGGGATGTGGCGCAGTTTGGTAGCGCGCATCGTTCGGGACGATGAGGCCGCAGGTTCGAACCCTGTCATCCCGACCATCTAGTCAATCAGACCAGCTTGCGAGCTGGTTTTTTTGTTGTGATGAATCATATTTACAAGACCTTTTTCAGAAGGTATAATGAATCGTGATGGATGAAATCTATAGTAGATGGGACCATTCATCACAAATGTCTATTATATCTATGCCAATATTCTTATACTGAAGAGGGGAGCAGAAAGCATGAGCAAAAGAATGAAGACGATGGACGGCAACACTGCTGCGGCCTATATCTCCTATGCTTTTACCGACGTCGCGGCGATCTACCCGATCACGCCGTCCTCGCCGATGGCGGAAAAAGTCGACGAGATGGCGGCCAAAGGCGCGAAGAATGTCTTTGGGCAGAAGGTTCGCGTCATCGAACTGCAGTCGGAAGGCGGCGCGGCAGGCGCGGTTCACGGTTCTTTGCAGGCCGGCGCGCTGACGACGACGTACACGGCGTCGCAGGGTCTCTTGCTGATGGTGCCGAATCTCTACAAGGTCGCAGGCGAGCTGCTGCCTGGCGTGTTCCACGTCAGCGCGCGCGCACTTGCCGCAAACTCGCTGAACATTTTCGGCGACCATCAGGACGTTATGGCGGCGCGTCAGACGGGCTGTGCGATGCTCGCCGAAGCGAGCGTGCAGGAGGTTATGGATCTCGCTGCCGTTGCGCACCTCGTCGCGATCAAGGGGCGCGTCCCGTTCATCAATTTCTTCGACGGGTTCCGCACGTCGCATGAGATTCAGAAGATTGAGGTCGTCGATTATGCGGATCTCGCCAAAGTGCTCGATTGGGATGCGGTCGAAGCATTCCGCCGTCGGGCACTCAATCCGGATCATCCGGTCCTCCGCGGCTCGGCGACGAACCCGGACGTCTACTTCCAGTCACGCGAAGCGGCAAACGCATACTACGATGCACTGCCTGCATTGGTTGAAGAAGCGATGGGCGAGATGGCGAAGATCACGGGACGTGCGTATCATCTCTTCGACTATTCCGGCGCAAAGGATGCAGACCGTGTCATCATCGCGATGGGCTCGGTCTGCCAGGCGGTGCAGGAAGCCGTTTCCTACCTCAACAAGCAGGGCGAAAAGGTCGGCTTGCTCTCCGTCCATCTCTACCGTCCGTTCTCCATCGAGCACTTCTTGAAAGTCCTCCCGAAGACGATCCGGAAAGTCGCCGTCCTCGATCATACGAAGGAGCCGGGCGCGCTCGGCGAGCCGCTTTACCTCGATGTCAAGGCGGCATTCTACGATTCGGGGCTTTCGCCCGTCATCGTCGGCGGCCGCTTTGGACTCGGCGGCAAGGATACGACGCCCGATCAGATCTTTGCGGTATTTGAAGAACTCAAGAAGGATGCGCCGAAGGACGGCTTCACGATCGGCATTGAGGACGATGTGACGCATACGAGCCTCGCGCCCGTTATGAGCGACGTCGATCTCACGCCGGAAGGCACGACGGCGTGCAAGTTCTGGGGCCTTGGCTCGGACGGCACGGTCGGTGCGAACAAGAGCGCGATCAAGATCATTGGCGACGATACGGATATGTACGCACAGGCGTATTTCGCTTACGATTCGAAGAAGTCGGGCGGCATCACGATGTCGCACCTGCGCTTCGGCAAGCTGCCGATCACGAGCCCGTACCTCATCAACAAGGCGGATTTCATCTCGTGCTCGCAGCAGTCCTACGTATTCCGCTACGACCTGCTCGCAGGTCTCAAGAAGGGCGGCAAGTTCCTGCTCAACACGGTTTGGAGCGATGCGGAGCTCTCCGAGCATCTGCCCGCCTACATGAAGCGCTACATCGCACAGAATGAGATCGAGTTCTACACGGTCAATGCCGTCGAGATCGCGAAGGAGCTCGGACTCGGCGGCCGCTTCAACATGGTCATGCAGTCCGCGTTCTTCAAGCTCGCGGCGATCATCCCTCTCGACGAGGCGGTCAAGTACCTCAAGAATGCCGTTGTCACGAGCTACGGAAAGAAGGGGCAGAATATCGTCGACATGAACAACGGCGCGATCGACAAGGGCATCGAGAAGCTCCACCACGTCGAGGTTCCCGCTGGCTGGGCAAATGCGAAGGATGAGGAAGCGACGAAGCGCGACGTGCCTGCATTCGTTTCGGATGTGCAGGAAGTCATGAACCGTCAGGAGGGCGACAAGCTGCCCGTCTCGATGTTCAGCGGCGACCGCGCAGACGGCACGTACCCGCTCGGCGGCGCAGCGTACGAAAAGCGCGGCACGGCGATCAATGTCCCCGTTTGGGATGCCGGGAAGTGCATCGGATGCAACAAGTGTTCCTTTGTCTGCCCGCACGCTACGATCCGCCCCGTCCTCACGACGGATGAAGAGAAGGCGGCAGCGCCCGCAGGCTTCCCCTCGAAGCAGCTTCGGACGGTCAAGGACTACCATTTCACGGTTGCCGTCTCGACGATGGATTGCCTCGGCTGTGGAAACTGCGCGCAGGTCTGCCCGGTCAAGGCGCTCACGATGACGCCGCTCGATGACGAGCTCAAGGCAAAGCAGGCGTATTTTGACTACGGCGTCGATGCCGAAAAGGTCGCGCCGAAGAAGAGCCCGATGAAGAAGGAAACGGTCATCGGCTCGCAGTTCGAGCAGCCGCTTCTCGAGTTCTCAGGAGCGTGCGCAGGCTGCGGCGAGACGCCGTACGCAAAGCTCGTCACGCAGCTCTTCGGCGACCGCATGATGGTCGCAAATGCGACGGGCTGTTCCTCGATTTGGGGCGGCAGCGCACCGTCGATGCCGTACACGAAAAACGTCAAGGGACATGGTCCGGCGTGGGCGAACTCGCTCTTCGAGGACAACGCGGAATTCGGCCTCGGCATGCTGCTCGGCACGAAATCCGTTCGCGAGTCGCTCGCAGCCGACGCGAAGGCGGCAGTCGAAGCGAAGAAGGGAAGCATTGAACTGCAGGAAGCGCTCACCGACTGGATCGCGCACCTTGCGGACGGAAACGGTACGCGCGAGCGTGCCGAGAAGCTCGAAGCGCTCCTCGCAAAGGAGAAGGGCGCAGACGAACTGCTGAACAAGCTCTACGACAACCGCGATTACTTCATCAAGCGTTCGCAGTGGGTCTTCGGCGGCGACGGCTGGGCCTACGATATCGGCTACGGCGGGCTTGACCATGTGCTCGCGTCGGGCGAGGACATCAACGTCTTTGTCTTTGATACGGAGGTTTACTCCAATACGGGCGGGCAGGCATCGAAGTCGACGCCCGCGGCGGCTATCGCACAATTCGCGGCAACGGGCAAGAAGACGCGCAAGAAAGATCTTGGCATGATGGCGAAGTCGTACGGCTATGTCTATGTCGCGCAGGTTGCGATGGGCGCAGACCAGAATCAGGTCCTGAAGGCGATCTCTGAAGCAGAGGCATACCATGGCCCGTCGCTCATCATCGGCTACTCGCCGTGCATCAACCATGGCATCCGCAAGGGCATGGGCTGCGCACAGCTTGAGCAGAAACTCGCTGTCGAGTGCGGCTACTGGGCGAACTACCGCTACAACCCGCAGCTCGTCGGCACGGATAAAAATCCGTTCAGCCTCGACTCGAAGGAGCCGGACTTCTCAAAGTTCCAGGACTTCCTCATGGGCGAGAACCGCTACATCAACCTCAAGCGGACGTTCCCCGAAGCGGCAGAAGCGCTCTTCGAGAAGACGCAGCGCGACGCACAAGACCGCTATAACAACTACAAAAAGCTGGCAGGCAAATAAGCGCTGCATGGCATAAGAAAACCGTATGCGTTCCGACTAAAAGGGATGCATACGGTTTTTGCATGGCGGGATTTCGCGTTTCGCGTATGCCTTGCGGGAAATGAGCCAAGCGATGGATCAAAGGCGCGCGATAAGGGTGCTGACCTGCTCCTCTGTCGTCGCCCAGCTCGTCGCGATGCGCATGATGACGTGCGCATCGTCTGCCTGCTCCCAAAAGCCCAAGGCGACAGACGATTCGAGACGCGCGCGCTGCGCGTGCGTGAGGCGGATGAAGATCTGGTTCGTCGGCGTCTCCCAAGCGAGCGGAATCCGCTTTTCGTGCAGGGCCTGGCGAATTCGTGCAGCAGCCTTGATCGCTGTGGCGCCGCCTGCCTCGTAAAGCCCGTCCGTAAAGAGCGTGTCGAACTGGATGCCTGCGATGCGCCCTTTGGCGAGCAGTGCGCCGTGCTGCTTGATGATGGTGAAAAAGTGCGGGATGAAGCTGGGATTCGGCAGGACGACGGCTTCCCCGAAGAGCGCACCGCACTTCGTGCCGCCAATGTAGAATATATCGCAGAGGCGCGCAATGTCTGGGAGCGTCACATCGTTTTCGGGGCAGGCGAGCGCGTAGGCGAGACGTGCGCCGTCGAGGTAGAGCGGGATATCGTGCGCGCGGCAGACGGCATGGATGCGGGTGAGTTCTTCCCGCGTGTAGAGCGTGCCGCACTCCGTTGGCTGCGAGAGGTAGACCATGCCGGGAAAGACCATGTGGTCGCGGTTCTCATCGGCACGGCTTGCCGCAAGCACGGCCTCGATCGTTGCGGCGGAGAGCTTGCCATGCTCGTGCGGGAGCGCAAGAACCTTGTGCCCGCCGTATTCGATCGCGCCCGCTTCGTGGACGCTGATATGGCCGCTTGCCGCAGCGAGCACGCCTTCGTAGCTGCGAAGCACAGCGTCGATGACAGTTGCGTTGGCCTGCGTGCCGCCGAGCAGGAAATGGACGTTTGCATTTGGCGCTGCGCATGTCATGCGAATTTTTTTCCGCGCGGATTCGGAGTAGGGGTCGAGCCCGTAGCCTGCCGTCTGCTCCCCGTTCGTCGCGAGGAGGCGCTCCAGTATTGCAGGGTGTGCGCCTTCCATATAGTCAGACGCAAAAAAAAGTCGTTCGGTTCTATCGTTCATTTGAAGGATCCTCCTCGTTTCGTTCGCTTGGGATGAGCATGCCAGCAGTGCAGCAGCGGTCAGCGTAAGCGATTTCATTATAGGCGAAATGGGCATTTTATCCAAGGGAAATTTTATTATGCCAAATCATGCCATAGGGGAAGATTTGTCGTATAATAATCTTACGGATTACAGAATACAATTCGGTTCGAGGCGATTGTGATGGATAGTAAATTTTCACGCCGCAGGTTCCTTGCTGCCTGCGGCGCTGCCATCGTGCTCGTGGGCGGCGGCTGGACCTTTATGAAATACCGCGTTTGGCAGAAGCTGGCGGGGCGTGCGCACGGCATGACGGGCAGTGAGAAACGGGACGATATTCGCTTCGTGCGCCAAATCATTGAACAGGACAATGCGGCGGCACGTACGATCATGTGGCAGACGGAAGGCGCGCTCGAAGCGCCTTCCGTCGAATATCGGTGCGTAGGCGAGGAAGAGACGAAACGCGCATCGGCAGAAGCGGATGTCTTTACGGACGACGGTGTGACGGCTGCGATTTACACGGCCGTGCTGCATGATTTGCCGAAGGGCGCGAGCATGGAATACCGCATCACGGCAAAAGGCGTGGCGGGATCTTGGCACTCCCTTCATACCGATGCCGGTGAAGGATTCACGGCGCTCATCTTCCCGGATTCCCAGTCGAGCGACTACACGGATTGGCAGAATCTCGCACAGGATGCAGCAAAGCGCAATCCACGCGCCGATTTCTTCATCAACATGGGCGATCTCGTCGACAATGGGGAGGACCATACGCAGTGGGAGGCGTGGTTTTCGGCGCTTTCCGGCATCATCGACCGCATTCCCGTCGCGCCTGTCATGGGCAACCATGAAACGTATGATCAGGCGTGGAAGGTGCGTGAGCCAGTAGCCTACCTGCATGCGTTCGCCGTGCCGGAAAACGGCAGTGCAGTATTTTCGCGCTACTATTATTCCTTTGATTACGGGCCGGTGCATTTCATCGTGCTCAACACGCAAGAGGATGAGACACAGGCATTCCATCCGGGGCTTGTCGAGGAGCAAACGGAATGGTTCCGCCGTGACGTGGCACAGACGGACAGGAAGTGGAAAATCGTGCTCATGCACAAAGAAGTCCTCCAATATCGAATCCATAACCGTCCCGAACGGCGCGAGGGCATATCGGACGACGGCAGGATTTGGATGCCGCTTTTTGACAAGGCGAATATCGACGTCGTATTCTCGGCGCATCTGCATACCTATCGCAATCGCGGCCATATCCGCAACTTCCAGCACGACCCGACAGGCCCTTTGTACATCTTGACAGGCGTCGCGGGAAACGTGCGCTATCCGGGGCTGTGGATCGACCATTCGCTCGACGAAACGATTGCGCCGCAGCCCGAAACGGACAACTATCTGACGCTGAAGGCGGATCGCGGCCACTTGGAGATACGCAGCTATCTGCCCGACGGTTCACAGATCGATGAAGAAACGGTTCGCAAATAAAAGCGAGGTATTTGCGCATGGCACGCACGCCCGCAGCATTTGGCGCACCCAGCTGACCGTTTGTTGCGGTGAAGAAGGAGCAACGAAACGCCGATATAACACTAAGATAGAGAAGCATGGATTCAAGGAGGAACCACGATGTTTGAAGGGATAGGCCGCATCGGGCAATACTTGCAGATGAAGGATCTGAAGCTGCAGGCGAAGACGAAGATTCGGACGGGAGAGAGCCTCGACCAGATGCGCGAGGAGCTCAAGAAGAATCAGACGATAGGCGCGCGCATGACGACGCAGAAGACGAAGCAGGCGGATATGACAAGCGGGCTGCGTACCTCCATCATCCGGCAGAAGCTCATGCGCGGGCGCGAGCTCTCGGTCGATGAGCTGAAGTACCTGAAGGACAACGACCCGGATCTGTACGATAAGGCGCGTCGTGCCCAGCAGACGCGCACGGAGCTGCAGCAGGCACTGAAGCGCGCCAAGACGAAGGAGGAGGCGCAGCGCGCCGTCGCACAGGCACAGCTCAAAGTCGCGACGGAGATGCAGCTCGAAAACCGCTATGGAAGCGCAGACGGCGCGATGACGAACGGCAGCGCGGCTGCTGGCACAGCGACGGGAATGGGGGAAGCTGCGACGCAGTCAAATAACGCCGCCGCCTCCATGGATGACGATCTGGGCGCGGACGTGAAAGCGGACGGCGCAATCAGCTCACCCGCACAAGCGAGGGCGCACGGCGTGGAAGGTGCAGCAGAGGGCGCACAGGACGCTTATGCAGAAAGCATGCGTGGCACACAGGATGCGCGTGGCGCGCTCGCCCCCAAAAACGCCGACGGCAAGGATGCGGGAAAAGAGGGCGGCGCGGTGGACAAGGAGCAAGAAAAACAGCTTTCTGCCGAGGAGAAGGAGCAGGCAAAGGCAGATGCGCTCATGGCAAAGAAAGAAGCGCTCAAGCAGCTTGCCGAGCAGGCGAAAACAGCCGACGGCTCGCTCCCGAAGGAGAAGTTCATCTTCATGCTCATGGCCATCATGGACGAGTGGAAGAAGTTCACGAACTCCAAGGACTATGAGGAGATGCCGGAGAAAATGAGGAAAGATGACGAAAAGACGCGCGTGCAGTCGACGAAGAAGCCCTACAGGCCGACGGGCATGGCGAGCATCCGAACGGCAGAAGGGTACGGAAATCCCGATGCAGATGGGAAGCCCGGCGGCATGCTTGACATCACGAGCATTGGTCAATTGCAACATTAAATTAGACACTGAGTTTTTGGAGAAACTGTCCGATTTGCTATTGCAATTACCCCCTACAAGCGTTTCTTGAGAAAATCCATATTTTTCATTGCGCAAGGCGCGTGGATATGATATAATCGCTAACGGTGTAATAAGAAGCACGCTTTTGGAGTCCTGCCCTGTGCCTAAGATAGGTGGTGCAGGATGAGGAAGAAAGCGGAAGAAAAACAGGAGGTGCACCATTATGTCAGTTATTTCCATGAAGCAGCTTTTGGAGGCCGGTGTCCACTTCGGCCATCAGACGCGCCGTTGGAATCCGAAGATGGCGAAGTACATCTTCACGGAACGCAACGGAATCTACATCATCGACCTGCAGAAGACGGTCCGCAAGGTCGATGAGGCGTACGCGTTCCTGCGCTCGGTTGCGGAGTCGGGGAAGAGCATCCTCTTCGTCGGCACGAAGAAGCAGGCGCAGGAGGCGATCCGCGAGGAGGCGACGCGTGCGAACATGTTCTACGTCAACGAGCGTTGGCTCGGCGGCATGCTGACGAACTTCCAGACGATACAGAAGCGCGTTTCGCGCCTCAAGGAGCTCGAGCAGATGGAAGCCGACGGCACGTTCGACGTCCTCACGAAGAAAGAGGTCCAGATCCTCCGCCACGAGATGGAAAAGCTCGAAAAGTATCTCGGCGGCATCAAGGAAATGAAGAAGCTTCCCGGCGCACTCTTCATCGTCGACCCGCGCAAGGAGCGCATCGCCGTTGCCGAGGCGCGCAAGCTCCATATCCCCATCGTCGCAATCGTCGACACGAACTGTGACCCGGACGAGATTGACTACGTCATTCCAGGCAATGACGATGCAATCCGCGCCGTGAAGCTC
>PPYE01432707.1_pt1 | contig 34140 bp, 35 predicted proteins | sample 1559881 | NCBI WGS metagenome assembly PPYE01 (sample SAMN08240022, study PRJNA423297) | Human gut metagenome, whole genome shotgun sequencing project.
AGGAGTCCGTCAAAGTCTTGAAGGCTGCAGTAAGAGAAGCGGAAAAAGTAGCAGCGAATGAGAAAGCAACACAGGAAAGGGTAGATGCAGCAACACGGGCAGTGGAAGAAGCAATAGAAGGCTTGGAAGAAAAACCAGCAGTGCCGGAAGATAAAGACAGTATTGTTAAGATTCAGTTTGTGGATGAAAAAGGGAATGTAGTAGATGGAGGAGATTATTTTGTTGATAAGGATGGTGATGGAATCTTCAATCACACGGAAATATTAGAATGGGTTCCTGAAGGATATGAATTAAAAAGTTTTGGGGATTATCTAGTGGAATTGTTTAAAGAAACACCATTGCAGCTTACAGTTGTAAAGTCAGAGAATCCGGATCAGAAGCCAGAGAATCCAGATCAGAAGCCAGAAAATCCGGATCAGAAGCCAGAGAATCCAGATCAGAAGCCAGAGAATCCAGAGCAAAAACCAGAGAATCCGGATCAGAAGCCAGAGAATCCAGAGCAAAAACCAGAGAATCCGGATCAGAAGCCAGAGAATCCGGAGCAGAAACCAGAGAATCCGGATCAGAAGCCAGAGAATCCAGAGCAGAAACCAGAGAATCCGGATCAGAAACCAGAGAATCCGGATCAGAAACCAGAGAATTCGGATCAGAAACCAGAGAATCCGGATCAGAAGCCAGAGAACTCAGAGCAGAAGCCAGAGAACTCAGAGCAGAAGCCTGTTTCTCCAAAAACCGGAGATCCGGCGATGGTAGGTTTATTTGGAGTTGCGACAGCATTATCAGCCGGAATCATTGCGAAGATGAGAAAAAGTTTTAAAAGAAAAAAATAAGAAAAAAGAGAAATAAACTTTTGTAGGAAGGTAATTTCCGCAGATATGCGGGAATTACCACTGACTTGCAGACTTTATAGTAGAGAGTAGAGTGCTGTGGCTGCAAAAGCACAAGTCAGATTGTGTGCCGAAATTCGGCACACATAAACATATACTCTCAAGGGATTACCGGATGGCTGCCAACCATTGGTAATCCCAAAGAAGGGAAGTTAAAATGCATAAAAATAACATATGGGAAAAATTAGAAATGAAAGAAAGGGACGAGCAAGCCAGAATTCTGGCGGAAATGGAGCATATACAATGGAAGAAATTTCACAAGGTTATATTGCTTATTAGAAAAATTAAAGGAAAGATGAAATATGACGCATAAGAGCAATGGAAAAAAGGATATGAAGTTTTCGGTTATGTATCGAAAAATGGAAGAAATGTCAGATACAGAAGTATCTGTATGTGTGAGTATATTGTTGGATGATGCAAACATATTAGAGATTCGTAGAGACAAGATTCAAAATGCGATAGATGTAACAATCCAGTTACTAGGAATATCAGAGAAAGAAGTAGTTCTTTCTTTATTACCTAATGATGCCAATAGTGAAGAAATTATGATTCTGGGAGATAGGAAAGAACTATATATTAAGTATCTGATTGCAAACGGATATAGTGAATACTGGAAAGATAATATTTTTACCGTGTTAAAATGTACAGATACAGAAGGGTGAATCATACATTGCAGAAAGCAGAAGAAGAGAGACGAAAAATGCTTGAAAAAACTGCGGAAGAGGAACGGAGAAAGTATAGAAGATTACCTACATATTGCAAATATCCAGATTGTTTTCATTGTGTATATGGTGAGTGTGGGTGGACTGGAGTTCCAAGGAAGGATGAAAATCAAGAACTTATTCGGGCGTTTTCCATGATTGAATATTAAATGGTGCCGAAATTCGGTACCGGAAAGGTCAAAAGAACTTATGGGACAAATAATTACAGAGGATGATATAAAATATTTGTTGAAAAACAGAAAAGAGATACTTGTTCAAGATAGAATCCGGATTAAAGAAATTTATACAGAGTTGTCCGAGGAAGATTCCATTGAACAGATGCTATCGATTCCATCATATGATTTTTGCACAAAGGTACAGTCTGAACGTACAAAGCAAGATCTAGGAAATGTATTGGAACACATACAGCATATGCAGCGATCGAAAAGCTTAGAGCTACGAGTGGAATTATGGGGACTGTCCAATGAAATTGAAAAGATCAATCGTCTCTATATATGCTATCAGGCATTAAGCAGGATCAATATCCAAGAGTTTATGATTATAAAAAAAATGTATGTACAAAATATGGGATATTATCCGGTAGAAATGGAATCTGGCTTATCCCACAAAACTTTTGAAAAAAAACGACAGAGCGGAATTGCTCAGATCAAGTTGTGGTATGAAAGTGATTATGACAATGCATCTATAATCATAAAAACAGAAAAAAACCGGGAGAAAAGACCCTCAAAAAAGGACGAGAAGTCTTATTACCAGATGAGCTTAAAGGACATATGAAAAATGCAAAAATTAGACTTTAAAATAATTGATCGGTTGATTGGATATAATAAAACACGGAATTTGACCAATAAGGAATTGGATTTATTGTTATACTTGTCTCGTTACCAGGAAGAAACGGGAATTGTGAGAGGAGTATATTATAAAAATGTATGTGCAGAGATGAAAATGTCTGTGCAGTCTTTTTATCTTGCCAAAGCATCCCTGGAAAACAAAGGGATTATCAAGTCCGTGAAAGTGCATTATGCTGATTTTGATATTACCATTTGTGACAATGACTGGTCAGAGAAATCCTACCGTGAAAGTTATATTAATACAAATCATGAAATATTTTATAGTTCTGATTTTTTGAAGTTATCTGCAGGCGAAAAATTATTTGCTATTATTTTACTGAGGATCAATCTGGTGAATAAAGGCAGCTTTAGAATTGGTGTTAAGAATCTATATCGTACATACTGTGCAAGATTGGGAGTAGTCAAAAGAGTACTGCAGAGATATCTGGCCAACTTAAAATCACTATTTGCGATTGGGATCAAGGAAGGAATGTACTACATTACCATATACAAAACTCCGGCTGCAAGATGTCATGATGCTGAGAGTAGCAAGCTGCATCGCTATGTATTAGATATGGCGTGCCGTAGATGTAAAATAGAGGAATCTGTGGATTCCAGAAAAGAGTACAATGATATCCTGCATTTATTTGAGCAGTATTCTTTGTGGATTAAAGATACGATGAAGAGCCATCGTTTTGACTTTACAGCAATAATCCAGCGCTCCCTTACAATTATCAATGATAAGATAAAAAATAAATATAGATGGCAGAGAAGATTGAAGGCATCACTGGTACATCGTTGTCTAAAACAATTTTTAAAAGAAGAAGATATTATGCAGGAAGTGCTTGGGTTCTAAGAATCCAGGCTGTTTGCAATTAAATAATTTAGCAGAATAGATGAAAAGAATGATAGAAAAAGTCGTGATAGATCTGAAAACTGATCTTATCACGACTTTTTTCTGTGCTGACCTGCCTATAGAGGAAAATGTATTCTAAAAGCAGTGTAACTTATGAAAAAGATATTCTAATATCAATGGTCTCTAAATAGAAGAAAGGCAAAAATATTCCAAATTGAATGAGCAAGAAAGCAGATTATATTCTAAAACGTGTCATTAAGGAAAGGTCTGGAAACACTGGAAATACAAGGGTTTTTCGCATATATGAAGGTGGATTATATTTATTCTTATATTATATCCAATCTAATAATTTTATATAAATTCTTAACAGCCTATCTTTAATAGCTGTTTGCTGCTTCGCAGAAAAATTCTTTGTCTCCATAGCATAGATAACTCAAAAGATACTTATTAAAAAATAAGATACTATATAAAAAATAAAAATTATTTTTATAAATCAATACGCTTTATAAAGTGTATAAAAGAAGATCCTAAAAATTCATTCGGCAGAAAAATGAACAAAGCAAACCATAAACAAACAACTTAGACTACACCTAAAGGAACCTAAAAGAACCTTTTTTTCTGTGTTATGGAAAATTATAATAATATTGTAATCACACAAGAGGAGTTACAGTGTAGCAAAAAGTTACACTGTATTTTTACGAAAAAGGAAAAGGGGATCTGCTGATGGAAAAAAACAAAAAAGTACGTTTTATCCAAAAAAGTAGCACGATCGCATTAGTGTTAGGGATTTTCGCATTATTATTGGGAGTTCCATCTTGGATATCTATATTGTTATTTTCGTATTCGTATCTCACAATATTTATGCGTGAATGCCTGATTACAGGGAAGGTGAATGCGATATCTGCCATATTGTGCATCACAGCAATTTTATGGATTATCCTGAGAGAATTCATCCAATGGAAGTTTGCAGACGTATTTGGACAAATCGTTTTATACAGTTTTTTCTTGCGATCAGGGTATAGGATGCTTGGAAAATTAGACAAGGGTTTAATTGGATGGGTAGTGATGTCCGTTACAGTTAAAGTGGTTCAGATTCTATATGCTCCTAAATGGGGATTCGCATTATCGTTATTGGTGCAAACATTAGTGGTTTTCCGGTTTTTAGACCCTATCTTAGAACAGATTGCTTTAGAGCATAGGAGAAAACGTTTAGCAGCATTAAATACAGACAATAAGGATGACAGTAATGGATACGAAGAAAGTACAACAGTTACAGAATGAAGTAGAAAAGAGGCTGGCGAATGGAGAGACATTTACGCTATCTGAGATTAGGAAGATTATGCGTTCTACCAGCTTGAGTTATTTACAAGTTGTAAAAAAAGCAAAAAAATTAAAGAAAGAACTTGATCGAGCAGAGGAAGACGCTTTGAAAAATGGTGAAAATTTTGATAGAGATCACTATATTAAGCAGAGGATGAAACAAGATTAAATAGGTTTAAGTAGGATGCATGTATGCAATGCAAACTATTTGAATAAATTGTACCGAATTTCGGCACAAAAAAGAAAAGGGAGGAGGAAATAGTCCGATGAAAGCATTTATGGAGGAATATGGAGTAATCGTAGTAGCAGCAATTGTTATTATGGTAATCGTAGTAGCAGCTTCCCCAATTGGTGAATCCATTAAAACTGGAATTACAAATGCGGTTGGGAAATTGACAGCAGGTCTGGCAACAGCACCGACAACGTAAGATTTTAGGTAAGGAGGAAATAGTCCGATGAAAGCATTTATGGAAGAATATGGAGTAATCGTAGTAGCAGCAATTGTTATTATGGTAATCGTAGTAGCAGCATCTCCAATCGGAGAATCTATTAGAGACGGCATTAAAAATGCGGTTGGAAAATTGACAACAGGATTGGGAACAGCACCAACTCCGTAAGATTTTAGGTAAGGAGAAAATAGTCCGATGAAAGCATTTATGGAAGAATATGGAGTAATTGTAGTAGCAGCAATTGTTATTATGGTAATTGTAGTAGCAGCATCTCCAATTGGAGAATCCATCAAAACAGGCATTGAAAATGCGGTTGGAAAATTGACAACAGGATTGGAAACAGCACCTGAAGTTTCTGCAGGACCATAATATTTCATAATATAATATGAAAAGAGGATGAGGCAGTGGTGGGAACCACTGTCTTTTTCGATATGGAGGGAAAAAAGTGAGACTATCAAATGAGGCATGGAATTTTCAGGAAGATAATTTTGGTGAGTTGCTACCTTATGTGAAAGATACGAATATTACAGATATCAATTATAATGGATCAGACGTATGGGTAGAGGATCTAGAAAAGGGGATTTTAAAGACAAATGTTAAATTATCTCAAGCATTTGTAGAACAATTCAGTACGAGGATTGCGAATATGGTATCACAACAATTTAACGATGTGAACAATATTCTAGAAGCAGAAACGGATACTCTTAGAATCTCAATTATCCATCCAAGTGTGACAAATACAGGATATTCCATTTCAATCAGAAAAACTCCCGCAGTTATGAGATTAACAGAAAAGGGAATGGTTGAGTCAGGATATTGTACACAAGAAATTTTGAATCTGCTAAAAAACTGTATTAAAGCCAAGATGAATATGGTATTTTGCGGAACCCCTGGCGCAGGGAAAACAGAACTTTTGAAATTTCTGACAAGTTATATCCCGAAAGAAGAAAAGGTAATGACAATTGAAGACAACTTGGAAATTCATTATAAAGATATTAATCCAGGAGCAAACTGTGTAGAACTAAAAGTGACAGAGGATTTATTTACATATACACATGCAATTAAAGCCGCATTGCGACAGAATCCACAGTGGGTGCTGTTATCAGAGGCTAGATCTGTGGAAGTAAAGTATCTAATTGAATGTTTTTCTACAGGACTGCATGGTTTGACGACACTTCACACAGATGATACAAGGAAAATTCCGGATCGAATTAAAAATATGATGCAAGATGCTTATGCAGCATCCCGTATGGAAAATGATATATATGGATTTTTAAATGTAGGAGTATTACTTAGAAAAAAGGCTACAGGAAACGGGAAAGTAATTCGAAAGGTAGAACAGATTTGTTTGTTCGACCGTGTAGAAAATAAAAATGTAGCGTATCTACTTGTGGAAAATGGAAAATTAGTATCTAAAGAGGTATCTAACAATTTATTAAGTAAATTTAAACGAGAAAATATTACAGATCCATTTCAGGAAGGAATATAAGGGGGTATAAGGTGAAAAAATCAAGGAATAAAAAAAAGAACCACAATTTTTTAAAGTATATGAATCCTAAAAATTTAAAAAAAGAGGTGAACCGGTGCGGATATAACTTTTCGCTGAAAAAAACACTACAATATCTTTTGATGATTTTCCTGGGAATTATTCTGTTTTCTGTTTTGCTGAAGGTGAAATGGCAGTATATATTGGCTATTATTGCAATGGTAACAGTCCTATATCCATCCGTCATTTTGATGATTTTCCGAAACATGTATGAAGAAAAGAAATTTGAAGATGTAACAGCATATATGGAGCAGATCTTATATTCGTTTAAACGCCGAGGGAAAATCTTAATTGCATTGGAAGATGCAAGAACACTGTTCTTCGATGAAGAAAAGGAAAAGCAAGGAGATTTGTATGAAGCAATTGGACGAGCGATTGAGCATATACAGACAGGTGTTGCTAAAGGGAACATCTACCAAGAGGCATTCGCAATCATCGAAGAAGAATATGGGTGTAAGAGACTCTATAAAGTACATGACTATCTGATCCAGGTGGAAACTTCGGGCGGAGAGTGCAATGAAGCAATAGATATCTTATTGACTGATCGGAAGCTTTGGATGGAACGTACCTATGCACTTTTGAGAGAAAAGAAGAATATCAAAACCAAAATTACAATTGGAATCGGCTTCTCCTTTTTGATTATATATCTGGCTGTACTAATGATACCTGCAGATTTCGGAATCACGGATCTGTTTATATCTCAGATTGTGACTACTGGGGTTATTATGTGCAACATTTTGATTTGGTTTTTGGGTCAGAAATCCCTTTCCGGAAGTGTCATTGCGTATGGGGATGATACTCCATTTTCTGAAATCGAAAAACAATATAATCAGGTAATGCATGGAACGATTAAAAAAGAAAAAAAGAAGTTTAAGATTGCAGCTCTTCTGTTACTTCCGGTAGCTCTATTGGCATACTATAGAATTAGTTCTCTAGCAGCGATTTTGATTGTTGCTTTTTGCGTTCTACTCGTCACGCAACCAGGAAGACAGTATAAATCTGCATTAAAAAAAGTTCGGAAAGAAGTAGAAAAACAGTTTCCTGAGTGGCTAATGGCATTGGCACTACAGATGCAAAGTAACAATGTGCATGTATCCGTATCTAAGTCTATCGAAAGTGCACCTGAAATATTGCAGGAAGAGTTGCGGAAATTAGAAGCAGAAATAAAAATGCAACCAAACGATCTGCAGCCTTACATTAATTTCATGAAAAAATTGGATCTTCCGGATGTGACTTCTGCAATGAAAATGCTTTATTCCATGGCTACATTTGGCTTTGACAATAACAATAAACAGCTACAAGCTCTAGTGGAAAGAAATGCAATTTTAATCGATAAAGCAGAAAAGATGAAATCTGAGGATTACTTGGCGGGGGTAGGAATTCTTGTGCTGTTGCCGATGATCACCGGGACTGTAAAGATGATTACCGATTTAATCTGTGTGATCACATATGTGTTATCTATGGTTTCGGGAATATAAATGTGCCGAAATTCGGCACAAAGGAGAAATGCTATGAAAGAATTTTTTGAAGAATATGGAGGAATTGTAATCCTCACAGTTGTTGGAATGACAGTGTTAAGTGGATTCTGGAAGATTCTGCAGTTGGTATCATAGAAAAGGTGTGCCGAAATTCGGCACAGGAGAGGATGGGAGTATGAAAGAAATAATAGAAGAATACGGAGGCGTTATTGTAGCGTGCATTATGGGATTGTTGCTATTAGGAGTACTATTTTATTTATTGCAGTCTAATCCCAATTCTCTAAATGAATTAGTAAAAGAATTTTTTGTTGGAGTAGGTGCAAAACCACGGGCATAAGGTAAGGAGAAATGAAATATTATGAAAAGCTTTTTGGGCGAATACGGGAAAATTATCATTCTGACTTTTGCACTTATCGGAATTTTAGCTTTTGTGTTTGGGAATGGTGATGAACAATTGATAGGAATGCTTCGGAAGGTGGAACCCAAGGCAACAGTAGAACATCAGGATAATAGTGGGATCGTAGGTAATATCACAAGCCGGGAATCACCAATCTTGACAATTGAAAAAAGAACGTTTTTGGCAGGGCGTACATATAACCTGTTAGACGGAACGGAAGCAAGAAATGCAGATGGCCAATATCTTCCGGTACAGATTGAAAAAATTGTGAACCCTGAAAATGAAGAAATAACAGAAATGGTTGATATTCAAAATTTTGTGCCTAAATGCGGGGCATATCAGATAACATACAGTGCAGAAGAAACGTATATGACGGTTAAAAAGAAGACAGAAAAAACAATTGTTTTTGTAGCAGATTAGGTAGGAGGAAGAGCTTATGAAAGGTGCAATTGAGACGATGATCGGAGTAGTTGTACTTGCCTTTATGGCACTTTTAGGAACGGCATATATTACAGCATCACTGAATACACAGAGTGCCCAAAAATATCATGCTGCCGTAGTTACAGAGGTGGAAGCAAGTGATTTTGCAGACAGTGTAATTGCCAGTTGTGAGACAACGGCAAGAGATAATGGGTATACAAATCTGGAAATTAAAAAGATGCAGAACGTATCCGGAAATCCATATGCAAAGGTGACATTGACATATGATTATACAATCCCGATTTTAAATCTGTTGTTGGAGCATGAAATTGTTGGATATGCACGATAATCCAGAAAGGAAACATTATGAAGAATGCGATAATTGCATTGATTGGAATTGCGATGGTGATCATGGTGACAGTGGGAATTAATACCGTAGAGAATAAAACCATGCGGCAAAATGAATTAGACAGCAATTTGGATAAAGCGTTGGAAAGAACAATGGAGATTTTGACCATCGATCCAGATCCAGTCTACCAGATTAGTAAGAATGACACAGAAGTAGCTGCGGACTTTATCGAAAATTTCCTGGTAAATACTACCAGTGATGCAACATTTAAGATTGATATTATTACAGTTGAACCAGAAAAAGGCCTTTTGGATGTGCAGGTGTCTGAAAGTTATGCCCAGGTTATCGGAACCGGAAAGGTAAGTGCCAGAAAAACAGTAATTTTAGATGATTGGGAAAATCCGGATAATACATATTTTACAATCCGATTTTGTTTGGATGATAAAATTATAAAACAAGTAAATATCCATGGAGGGGATAAAATTACAAAAGGCATTTTACCTCAATCTATCGCAGAATCAGAAACAGCCGTATTTAAGGGTTGGCGAATGATGATGCCTCAAGAATCAGATGTATTATATACAGAGGATACAATATTAAATTTAACCGTGACCAATGACCTGGTATTTCAGGCGATATATCAAGAAAAAAATTAGAGGTTAGAGGAGAGTGAAGAAGATGAAAAATTGCTTGTTTAAAAAATTGATTGCGGGCTTTTTGGCTTTCACCTTACTTTCAATTTCACCAATTCAAACTTTTGCAATGGAAATGGAAAATGAATCTGAGTCTGGATCTATTATAGAAAATACTGAAAACAATATAGAACAGGAAGAACCAGATGCAGATACCGGAGAAAATTCATCTGCAGATAAAGAGATAGAAAGCATAGAACAAGATCAAGCTACGGTGTTAGAGACGGAGGAAAAAATCGGCGATGGAGAATTGGAAGATAAACCCAAAACAGAAAAAACAGAATCGATTAGTGAAAAGCAGGAAGATGAGATAATCAGAACTGCAGACGCTGGAGAATCCGCTGAAGTTCTCCGCCAGCTGACTTATTATCCAGAAGCATATGAGATGTTTTGCAATAACACAACAAAGGAGAGTTTTCTGAGCAAGTTGACGTCTAGAGATCTATATATGGGCATGATCTGGTATCGATATGCTTACATTGAAGAGACAATCCTTCACGATCAGCCTGAGACTGCTTATCTTGCGTTCGTGGACGAGTGGAAATCCGTTTCTAAAACAGAACGGGATAATATTTTAATTAATGCAGATCAATACGAGCAGGATGCGTTTGATAAATATTTTCGAATTTCCAAAAGAGAATTTAAAGAATATACGTTTGATTCTTTTCGGTCGTATATGAATTATATCCAAACTTTAACTGTTGTAGATCTTGATGATATCATTAAAAAGTGTGAAAATCTGGAGTCTGATAGCACAATAAAGGCGGAAGAAGAGTTTATTACATACATACAACGTATGAAAGATGATGCCGCAGCATTGACACCTGCAATGTATGCAGCAAATCGAGCAGTTACACCGGAAGGCGTTGACACCCTTGAAAAAATAAAGATCAATATCCATGATTATCAAGATACGGATGTTTATGACAATATGCCTCCAAGTAGTCAGGAAACCTTAAACCATGCAATCAACAGAAATCGTGAATTTTTGTTTCAATACTATGTCGATGACTTTAATATTAATGGAAAACGTAGATGGTGGAATAACTATCATGTAACTCCGGCAACAACCATTCCGGAAAAATATCAAAAAGGAATTGTTGCTCCCAAGCTAGTGAATGGATATCCTGTTTTAAGTAACACGGCCTCTCCGGGGGTCAGTTTGGATTACTTATTCAATGGAAAGGATAGTGCCGGTGTGATTGGACATTACAACAATCTGAATAAGTTGTTTTTGATGGATGATAATGGCATGTATTCCATCAAATCGAATGAAGATCAGGTTGTGTTACAGCCGGATGGTACGTTTAGCCACTACAAAGTTAATTCCGAAGCACAATTTTTGCCGTTGAATCGAGTTACCTCCAGGAATAATTATTGGTTTGGAATGGATATTACCACACAATTTGCAATGCCTGAGAATAAGCAGATTAACGGAAAGGATATGGTGTTTGAATTTTCGGGAGATGACGATCTTTGGGTTTTCGTGGATGATGTATTGGTCTTGGATTTAGGAGGCATACACTGCAGCATCAAAGGCTCCATCAATTTTACAACGGGCAGCATCACAGAAGGTTATGTTTTTGCACCGTATGATTTAGCAAAAGATGAAAGTGAATTTGTTTTTGACACAAGAAAAACAACAATTGCGAGCAGATTTAAACAGGCAGGGTCTGTCTGGGATGACAGTGAAAATACTACGCATACGATGAAGATATTTTATTTGGAGCGTGGTACTGGTGGATCTCGATGTGTAATGAATTTTAATCTACCGGTCCAGAAAGTAGATCCAGAGCCAACATATAAGGTAAACTATAATGCCAATGGTGGATTAGGAAGTATGTCTCCTGACAGCGTTAAATATAATGAGAATTATACTGCGAAGGATAATGAATATTCCAACGCAGGATATCAGTTTGTAGGATGGAATACAGATCCAAATGGGAACGGAGATTCCTGGGTGCCAGGAGTATCTAAACTGTTTACTTATAAAAAGGATATAACGTTATATGCACAATGGGAAAAAATTGATTACGGATCTTATAATGTACGATACAATAGTAATGGTGGAATGGGATATATGCCAAACAGTACATATAAGATCAATGAGTATGGTTATTTGCGAGAAAATACATTTGTCCGATCTGATTATAAATTTTTAGGATGGTCAACGGACAGCAGTGCGGAAAATCCGACTTATTATGACATGTCCCGCATTTACAACCTTACAACGGAAAAAGATGCGATTGTAGATTTATATGCGATCTGGGAGTATGCGGGGCCAACATCCTATACGGTCACGTATAAGCCTAATACGGGAGATGGTGTCAATCAGACCCAATCCATTATCCGTAACAGCAATTGGTTGACAAAAGGTGCTATATTTACTAAAGATGGTCATGAACTCGAATCTTGGAATACAAAATCAGATGGAAGTGGCATACGGTATGAATTGAATGCTTTTCAGAATCCGCTTACTGAAGATCTGATATTATATGCACAGTGGAAGGTTACTGCACCACCTACAATTACGGTCGGAAAGGAAAAAATATTCTGGGAAGGTACAACAGTAGATAGGGAAGATCTGCTTAAAAATGTAACAGCAACGGATCCGGTTGATGGAGATATTACAAACAGAATTAAGATTACCAAAATCGAATATTCTGCTGGAAAAAATATAAATGAACCAGGATATGTGAAAGAATGGAAAGATGGCATGTCAGATACCGATTTGTTAGACACCTGGTTCATGGAGCTGCCAAAAGAACTAAGCCCAGTGAAGCATGTAGTAACCTATGAAGTAACAGCAAACTCAGGATTGACGACAAAAGCAACACAAGATGTGTATGTAAAATATAATGAGTTTCCGACCATCTATGCAGAGGACAGATACTTCACATTGGAAGAAGCACAGGCTGGTAAAATTACGGACAAAGTGTTGCGTGAAGACGCTATAGGAGAAGGAAAAATATCTGCAGATGATACAGAGGAAGGTGACTTTTCCAACACGGATAAGATTACGTTACTTGATTTTGATCCAGAAGAATTTAAAGCCTTTACAGATTCCGGATATCGGAGATTAACACTACACGTACAAGATACTTATGGCCCGGATGGCAAAGGAAAAGAGACTACCCGGCAATTTGTTGTCTATATCATCAAAGACGGAGAAGTTCCGGATGTTGAGAAAGCAAAAAAAGTACGATTTATCAATGAAAAATATTATGATAAGAATAAATCTATTAATCCCGACAATCTGACTGCAGAAGAAAAAGAGATCCGAAATGCAAATGGAGGTCTTCACGTAGAGTCGAAATGGTATCGAGATCCGGAATACAGAACATTAGTTGAAAATACATTTGTTAAAACAAGCGGAAAAATTTACCGATATACATATGAAGATGTAGAGCAGATTTGTGCATATATTGATGCACACGGAATTGGGAACAGTCAGGATGATAATGCACTAAATGAATTTATCCATTTATTTATGGAACAATAATTGTGATATGAAAAGGCCAGATATAAGATTCTATGCTTTTATCTGGCTAAAAAAATGATTGATTATCTGCCTAAATAGGCGTATAATTAGAAAGAAATGTTAAAGAAGGTAGGTAACAAAATTGAAAGATAATCTAAGTAGTGTGAAGAAGCTAAGAAAAACTCTTGGAATTACGCAGAGAGAGCTTGCGGAGAAGACGGGAATCAATCTTCGGCAAATCCAAAAATATGAGTCGGGAGAATATGATACCGGAAACATGACTTTGAGAAATGCGATTGCTTTTGCAGAAGCACTGGGATGTAATGTAAAAGATTTGTTATAAAATGTAAAATAGATTCAGCTCCTATTGACAAAACGCCTAATAAGGCGCAAAATTAAACTATGGAAGAAATCTAAAAAAAGGAAATGTATGATATGACAAATAATATTTTCGAAATAATGCATAAAGATAGAAGAGTTGCAAGAGTTGACTCATCTTCTGGTAGATGTAAAATATATTATAAAAGTTTTATGCCATACAACTTGTATTTTGAAGAAGAGGAAGATATTGATGCTCTTGTAAACAATATTACGAATTTTAACTATTGGTGCGCTACAAGAGTACTGACGTTAGATAGAAAATATGCAAAAGAAATATTGAATAGTATTGGGATGAGCCAAGCTGTAACAGATAAGGATCGTGCAAAAGTAGCATTATCATACAGGTGTACATCCTTGACAGATGTTTTCTGGGTAAGAAATAAAGGTGAAAAAATAACATTCTCTGAAGTGAATTTGTATGACAACCACTTGGAAAACATATTTATTGATATTGCCCTACGTGGAAAACAATACACTGTAGATAATGAAGATTTGGCAAAGGATCTTTCAACAAACGGTGTATTTCCGAAAGCGTGGAAACGAACAGAAAATGGATTTTCCTTATTGAAAGATGGAGGAGTGGAAGTTGTTGAAAAGGAACTTCTATCAAGTAAAATTTGTCAGTGCTTTGATGTAAAACAAGTTGTATACAATAGAAGCACATTTGATAATGAACCAGTGACAATGAGTGATAATATTACGTCAAAAGATTTTTCTATTGTGTCAATGGAGGCATTTGAAATTTATTCACAGAACCATGATCGAAATATCCGTAAATATATTTTGTCACTAGATAAACATGATTATTATATGATGAACATCGTTGACTATCTTGTAGGAAATACCGATCGTCACTGGGGAAACTGGGGGGTTTTAGTAAACAATGCAAACAACAAGCCAGTTTCGCTTCATCCGCTGATGGATTTTAATAAGACGTTTAATGCATATGATAAAGTAGATGGATCGAATTGCCAGACATGTTTTGGAAAAAGGATGACACAAATGGATGCTGCATTAGAAGCTGTTGGAAAAATTGGATTAAATCAAATAAAGGAAGTAAATCGTGACTGGTTTCAGTATTTTCCGGAATATATCGATATGTTTTATGAGCGCTTAGAAATTTTAAAAAAGTGAATGGAAGTAGAAATGATCTGTTGAAGATTTCATAAGAGAAAAGGGAAGAGAGTATATGTTAAAGATTATCAAAAAAATTCTACATGGTATCTTTTGGGTTGGAGAGATTATCACCCGGCCATGTGAAAGGATCATAGACTTTTTAATGAGTGAATGGGGAGAATGCGTGGATGCTATTGGAGGGCTGATAATATGGGTATGTGTATCAGGTGGGATTATATATGTTTGGTTTCCACGTGGTACAAAAGCAGATGCAATTTGTTCGGTAGTGGTTGGTATTTTAGTAGGTGGTATCGCAGGTGGGATAAGCATGCATTTACTAAAAATCATCAGATATCTAGTATCTATGATTTGTTTTCCAGTCATGTTGTTGAATGGATTTTTCTCAAAAATGGAGCTCCAAACCGGACGTAATCCTACCTTGGCCGAAGTAATGAAAAAGGTAAACATTGTGAATTTAGATGAATTTTTAAGTAAACAATCATCTAATGTGAAGGAAGAGACGCAGCAAGAAGATATTTGGCAACAAAAGCAGAAAGCATATGAGGGATATATCAATCAACTGCGTAGAGAGAAGGACGAGGCAGAATATAAGTGGAAGAGAATGCAGGCAGAGCAGAATGCCAGGCAAACGGAACAAAAAGCAAATCAGAGAACGAATCAGAGAACAGAGAGCAGTAGTTATACCAATACCGCATATACAGCCTATCAAGAAGCACTGGCATTATATATGTTAACGGAACCATTTACAAAGGCGGAATTGAAGAAACAGAGAAATCGTTTGTTAAAGAGTTTTCATCCGGATGAGGGTGATTCACAAACAATGGTATATGCTCAGAAGATTAATAAAGGCTATGAAACACTTTTGCAGTATGCTAAAAATTAAATGGAGAGAAGGAATATAGATGCGTGAGTTGGTAAATAATCAAGATTTGTTCGTACAAATCAAAGAGAAATTATCCAATATTGAAAACAACAGGACAAATGAATTGATATGGGAACCTTTCTGTAAAGACTTTATATATCGCTTTTGTTGGAGTAGCAATGCGATTGAGGGAAATACATTGTCTTTAGATGAGACAGTGTCTTTGATTGAATATGATGAAGTGAGATCGGGACATACCTATACGGAATATCAAGAAGCAAAGAACTTATACGTTGCAATTCAGATGATGATTCCAGCTGTAAAAAGAAGAATCGATGAAGAATGGATTAAGAAAGCAAATGGTATCATTATGGGAGATTTTGGAGAGTACAGAAAAAAAGAGGTATACATTGGCAGTCTAACAGAAGTTATTTATTATCCGCCGAATCATCTTGAAGTTCCAGGGCTTATGAGGCAATATATGGAAAATGTTATGTTTGAAGAAAATGCGATAGAAGATGTTATAAAAGAAATTGCACGGCAGCATATCAGGTTTGAGAGGATTCATCCTTTTGGTGATGGAAATGGACGTGTAGGAAGGATGATTTTAAATCAACAGTTAATCAACCATGGGTTGTTGCCAGTGTGCATCAATCCAAAAGGAAGTTATAGAAGATCTTTTCGGACATATGAAAAAAATGGGGATACTTCTCTGTTGGTTCACGAAATATGTAAATCAGAGGTATCGTCGATTGGTCGGATAGAAAGTTTGGTGGAAAATTATGAAAAAGTTCATAAAAAGATGAAAAGTCAAGTTCGGAGAAGATGAGGTAATTGGGAGAAGAATGGGGCTGTCGCACTAAGTAATTAGTGCGTATCCTCTTTACAATGTGCTTAATGAGTGGTATATTATAGGTATAAATAAGGCACTACAGATAGTTGGTTAGTCCAAATTTGATAAAGTTACAAAAAAGTAACCGTATTCCTTTGGTTGGTCGGGGGCGGTTACTTTTTTGATTGATTTATATATGCTATCAGAATCGTTACAACGAGATGAGAGTACACTTTTTTTGTAACTCCATGTGTAAACAAAGAGAAATTAAATGTAGGATAGTAAAGTAACCTAAAGGAACCTGTTTTTCAAAATTGATATATGTTATTTTAAAATAAAGAGCAAAGAAAGAACAAGGAAATGAATACTTGTTCTTTTTTTTATGCTCTTTCCTATTGCTATTACATTCAGCAACTGGAGAGGAGGATGCAAAAAATAGAAGTTGTATTGAAAAATCAAGAGAAAGAGGGAAAAAATGAAACGGGAGCTGGAAAAAAAATTAAATTTGAATGGGAAAAATTCTACTTAGACTGTATGCGAACATCCAAGGAAAATATTTTTACAAAAAGTCAGGAGATTACGATAAAACGAGAGATTAAATCCTGCCTTATAGAAATGGATACGTCATATGGAAAATTGGTGCTGCAGAAGATGTTGGGACTAGAAAATATTATTGAAGCATGTTACCGATATATTTTGGAACTGGATTTTAAAAACCCTTTAAAAGTGCAGGTCTGTAATTGGGTCAAATCATTGTAGTAAGATGTAGTTGTGCCGAATTTCGGCACAGTGCGAAAGGAATATAAAATGGCAGATATAGAAGGAACAACAGAAGTTGTACAGGTGTCGTTAAAGACCATGGAACTTCTGGAGAAAATGTTTGGATTTACATTTCATATAGGTGAAAATCTTCTTGGGTTTGCAGGAAAAGGCGCAGGAAAGATGTTTCGGATGGTGCATTATGCTCACAAAGAAAAAATGATGTTGTCCGGGGGAAAGCGCAAATTTCAGGAGATTGTAAAAAATAAAGGAAGCCTGGATATGGCAATCACAACAATATCCATTGAAGATTGGAAGTCAAAAGAAGGAAAAGAATTTCAGCAATATCTGAAAAACCGAGGCGTGCAGTTTGTACTGTTAGATGATATTACAAAAGGCGATAATCAGGTACAGTTTATGTTCCATGCGTTGGATGCAGACCGTGTGAATCATTTACTAAATGATTATCGGCGGAAACATCCAGGATTCCAATTTAAAACGGAATCTGCAGCTGATTTTTATGATAACCTTCCAAATGAAACAAAACAGGAAGTGAATCAATCGTTTGCGACAGAACTTCAAAAGATTGATTATCGGGATATGGATATTCCGGAACAATCCGTTTGGAATAATATACATACAGTTGATTCAGAAAAAAAAAGAGCATTTGTTGATCCTGTAAAATCGACAGAATACAAAGAAGTCATTATTCCGAATGAATATGTACGGCGTGATCCAGATCGAGGAATTGCGTTTATACGGAGTGGAAATGAGGGATTTATATTGCCGCTTAGTTGTATCCAGGAGGTAATCGTAAATCGAGATGGCGTGAATGACAAAAGGGTAAAATGCATGATCGAACCATCAGGGATGTACCTAAGATTTACCGAAAACGGAGAACGTCATCATATCAGTGGGCATGAGCTAACTGAAAAATTAAAGAATATTGAAAATCATTTAAACAGATCAGCTTATCAGCATGATAGGCAAATGGAAAAAGATCCAAAGACTATAGATTCAAAAAAATCTATTGCAAAATGGAATGATAAAGGAAAGAAAGGAACGATTAGAAAATGAAGAAAGTATTAGAAAAAGTAAAAAGTATGTTTAATGAGAAAACAATTATTACAGGTTTGATTCTTGCAAGGGCGTTTGCTTCTAATATTGCATATGCGGCCGGAGGAATCAATACAGGAGTTTCAGAGCTGGATGATCTGTTTAACAAAATTATCTTAGTTTTAGGAGGATTGGTTTCAGGGTATGGAATCTTAAAATTAATCAACGGTGTCAGGGCGTGGTCTGATGCTAATGAGGAAATGGATAATGCAAGAAAGAGTCAGGGTATGCAGACTATGATATCTGGAGGCCTTTGTGCATTAGTGCTTCCGGTACTGGCATATCTGGGATATGCGATTAGCTAAAAACAATTTCAAATTTGGAGAAAAGCGGAGAAAAGCACTATGGATATTAAAGCAAAATTTTATGCGATACATGTACCGGAGGAAAATAAAGCAAGAACCCATCAGTGGGGAAGCGCAGATGTCGTAGTAAATGGAATTGAGATTTTGAATATACGTGCAATGCAGAAGCCAAAAGTAGATGGGGGATGGGATCACTTTTTTTCCTTTCCCAAAGTGAAAATTGGAGAAAATTATCAGGAGGTATTTTCTTTTACGCCAGAGCAAAGGAAAGAAATTGAAGATAAAATCCAGTGTGCAATGCAGGAGTTTGTATTGCTGCACACACCAAAAGTGATCGTAGACAAGATGACAATTCTAAACGGGGATAGGCTGCTTGCGATTGGAAATGTAAAGGTAAACGATATTGGTATCAATAATGTGCGCTTGTATCAAAATGATAAAGGGGAGAAATTTGCACAATTACCGCAATATCAGGATAGAAAAGGAGAATGGCACAATTTGGTGCAATTCAGTAATGCAATGTTCGCGCAGCCGGAGCTGACAAGAGTCATGGAAAGCGAATATGAAAAAAAGAAAGAGATGGAAAGAACAAAAGAACCATGTAGGAAACCGAAAACCAGATAGAAGAGGAAATAGAGGGGCAGTAGTGTCCTTCTATTTTAAAGTAGAGTAGTAGAGGAGAATAAATTGGGTGATATAATTGCAGATATTTTTGGTGAGAAAAACATATTGTATACGTTTATCGATTGGATTTGCAGTGTCTGGAATGGATTTATCGATGCAGCCTGGGGACTGATTGCCCAAACTCCGGCTGAAATAAGTCCGGATAGCTGGGCGCTGGTTACTGGGGATTTAAAAACACTATTTACAAATGTTGGTGTTTCTCTTGTAGTTGTATTTTTTCTTTTGGGTTACATACGAAATGCAATGGATCTGAATGAAGAACTTACTTATGAAAAAGTAACAATGCTGCTGTTTATGCTTGGCGTAGTAGAGACAGTTTTTGTGCTGGGTACAGAATTAATCCCCGTGTCATGTACTGCAGCAAAGGGATTGGTTTTGAAAATAAAAGATGTTGGAGGAATTGATTCGATACATTTGAGTGCAGAATCGTTAGAGTCAATCCCTTGGGATGACATGGGAATGATTACCATTATTATTGGTTTGCTGCTAAGTATTTTTGCACTGATTGCTGCAGTAGTTTGTGGAGGGATTATCGTTTGGGGTGTTCTGGGAAGAGTATTTAAGGTGTTTGTCTTGATTCCAATTGCTGCAGTGCCACTTAGCACATTGGCAGGTGGAAATAGAACGTGGAGACCGGCCTTGAATTGGCTGAGGGAATTCCTGATCTCCGTTTTCGAAGTGGTTTTGATTGCTGTTGTTTTGATACTGGGAGCTTATTTTATAGGCAGTAACATTTTAAACAATTATTTCCAATTTGGATCAGATGATCCATTAAAAGCAACATGCACAGGAATATTTATGATGATCATCAATATGGGAGTTGTTGCAGGAGCTGTAAAAGGCTGTGAGGCTATTTTAAGACGTGTATTTAGTTAAGGAAGAGGAAATATGGATATTAAAATTAATAAAGATTTTACAAAATACCGGATTGAAAAGTGGAAGGGGTTTTCAAGAGAGCAGATCATAGGCGGGATTATTTTGTTTTTTTATGTGTGTGGCGGACTGTATGTGTTTAACGGGATTTTTAAAGTACCGACACTATTATCATTGTTTTTGCTGACACCGATAGGCACTCTCATCACATTGATTGTATGCTACAGACCGAATAATATGAGTTTTTTGGCCTTTATCAGGAAGTGCAAAGGCCCGAAAATATTAGTTTATAGAAGTATCCGGGATACAGTAGAAGTAAAAGCAGAAAAAGAACAAAAGCAGAAAAAGAACATGTATAAGGTTATAAAACAGGGAAAACGGATAGGATTGCAAATTGTACAGAGGACCGTGACTTTCCTAAAGCCGTATTTTGAAAAAATAAAGGCATACACTATAGCAGAATTTAAAAGGCAAATAGCCAAAATTTATCCCAAAAAGGAAATAAAGGAAACGGAGGAGCAGCAACATGAAAATGAATCTTAATAGAATCAGTGATTTTCAAAGCAGTAAAAAATTGCAGGAACCTATATTTAAGATGCCAAAATCAGTCCAAGAATCTATCCCGATTTCTAGAATCCATAAATCAGGTGTATTTGAACTGGAGGCGAATAAGAGAGAAAAATTATACGATAAGGTGTATCTATTTTCTGATATTAATTATTCAGATCGGGATGAAGATGAAAAAGAAAGTATCCTACTGCAAGTGTGTGAAATGCTGAATATGTTTCAGACCAGTTTTAAGATTCAGATTGCCAATTTTCCACAGACCAAAGAATTTAAAGACCAGTTGTTTATTAAAACGGAGTGCAGAGAAGGCTACGAAAAAAAATTAGCAGAGGCATACAATGCAGTTTTTAAAACACAGATGGAAGAAGGAACTAACAATCTTACAACTGTACGCTTTTTGATTCTGACAGTAGAAAGAGAGTGTTTTGAGGATGCAATCGCATATTTTAATAGCATCGAAGCAGAAGTAGAAGAACATTTTCAACAGATGTCTTCAGGAGTGATCGGACTGACTGCAGAGGAGCGATTAAAATATCTGTACTATACATACAACTTGGATTGCATTGATGATTTTTCATTGAGCTGGACTGGCTTACACGGAGTTGACTGGAAAAATGATATATGCAGCAATTGCATGCTTCCGACTAAACGTACTTTGGAATTCGAGAATTATTTTGCAAGTACGCTATATATTCGAAACTTTCCTAACTCTGTTAAAGATAAGTTCCTGAGAAATTTAATTTCGATTCCAACAGCGAGCATTATTACGATTGATTCATCTCCGATCTCCAGAGATATTGCTCTTCAAGAGCTACAGAAAATTTCAATGGGAATCGAAGATTCTATTCAGAAGCAACAGCTGGAACGGAATAAGATCGGAGCATATACATCGGATATTTCTTACAAGAAGAGAAAAGAAAAAAAGGAGATTGAGAAATATCTCTCGGATATGGGAGACCGGGATGCTAATTTATTCTTCACGCAGATTTTGATCACTGTTTTCGGAAAAACAAAAGAAGAACTTGAGAAGAATATTCGAACCGTGCAGTCCGAATGTAAAACAAATCAATTCGGAACGAAAATTTGTGCAAATCAGCAGTTAGAGGCATTTCAGACTGTTTTACCAACGGGAGGACGATACGTGGATTATATGCGTCCTCTTTTTACCCAACCCCTTGCAGGTTTTGTCTTTTTTAATGCCAGGGAAGTGATGCAGGCAAGGGGAAAGATATATGGGTATAATCGCATATCCAAAAAAATGATCTCCGGAAATAGAAAAACACTATTAAACGGAAATGGGATGATTTTAGCATTACCAGGAAGCGGAAAATCGGTACAAGCCAAATTTGAGATGGGACAGGTATATCTAATGGAGCCAGATGATGGAATGATTATTGTAGATCCACAGCAGGAATATTCCGATATTGTGTGTAAATGGAAGGGACAGTATATTAATCTGTCACCAGAAGCTGAGACCTATATCAATCCATTCGAGTTACCAAAAGATCAATCGATCAATTATGGACAGTTTGTATCCGGAATCGTAGAATTAACGATTACGATGATCGAAACAATTATGGAAGGCGCATTTACGCAGTACCATAAATCGATTGCAGAACGTGCAGTGCGACTCATGTATCAAGAAGAAAAGTGCATCAAAAATTGGGAATCACCTACTATGTATGACTTCAAGAGAATTTTAGAAAATCAGACGGGGCGTTATCAAATGTTTGCGGAAGATATACTGATTATTGTGATGGAACGATTTTTAAAGGGGTCTTTGAGCATTTTTACACACCCAACCAATGTAGAATTACATTCCAGGGTGATCGGATTTGGCCTTAAAAATCTCCCCAAAAATATGAAACGAACTGCAATGCTTATTATGCTCAAATTCATCGAAAATCGAGTGCAGGAAAACTTCGCCAAAGGGGTAGCAACATGGATTTGGTGTGATGAATTTCATGTAATGACCAGTATGCCAAATCTACAAGTTGAAATTGAGGAAATTTTTAAAGTTTACCGAAAATTTGGAGGTATCCCCACAGGAATCACCCAGAACATTGCAGACTTGCTTAGGACGAAAGAAACAAGAACAATGGTGGCGAACTGTCAATATTTATGCTTACTAAAGGCAGAGCCAATTGATCAGATGGATTTAAAAAATGCATTAAAATTAACAGCCGCACAGTTAAAATATATAACCAATAATCCTGTTGGAACTGGACTACTGAAATTTGGAGACAATATTGTGCCTTTTGATAACCGGATGTCAAAAAGCAGCATGTTATATCAATTGTATAACACGAATATTCATGAAAAAGCCAGAGAAAAAAAGTTAGGAAATGCACAATAGGAGAGATATAAAAAATGAGGAAAAAATCGACAATAAAAAAGTGGTATTTGATAGGTATAAGTAGTGTCATTCTTTTTTTCTGTATTGTCATAGGAGTGTGTGCTTATTTTTACACAGAAAACAAGAAATTGGAACTTCAGCAGCAACAAGAAAAACAAATTGAAAAGGAAAAGCAGAAAAATGATCGTCTGTATTTGACATACATAGGCATTGAAAATATTCCGTTTCTGGCAGATGAAACAAAATTTGTTCAAGAGTATGAAAAATATATCAAAGAAGAACTGAAACTGCCAAAAGTTAGTATCAGTATATTTTTTTCAAATTATGAGCAATTATCCAAAAATGTATATTTATTGTATTCCCAGATTAACGACACGAATTCGACTGTGCTGCAGACAGTTGTTAATGTTAGCCACCACGAATACGAATTTGATAAATGCAGCAAAAAATTTGAAAACATAGAAGAATTAGGTGGAGTAGTGCCGGGAGGAGAGACATCTTTATCAAGCAAATATGAGGATAAGAAAAAAGAGGAAGAGTATGCAACTGTCAAGTTTGATCTAACGGTGGAAAAGCAACAGGAGAATGTGAATTTTACTGGCGATATGAAAAATGTACTTACAGATGTGATACAACGATATACTGTGGAAAAATATAAAGAAACAGATGTGAAAGTGACAGAGATTAAATTAACAGATGCTTATATATCCGAAGAGTATCAAATCTATGTGTTTACATTGGATGATTTAATAAAGAGTAACGTTGCTGTTTATTGCGATAGAAACGGCAAGATATTATTTACGATGGAGATATAACATGAAACTGAAACGCCTGGATACATCAGAGAGCAAGGATATTGAAAAGAAAAATAAATCACAGTTGAGTGATAAAATGGAAAAACAAATCAATCACCAAAATCCACAGGAATTTCATAGAAGTTATCAGGATCATCTAAAAAAGATAGGTGTAGTACATAATGGAGCAGATGTTCTTATGCAGCAAAACAGTTATAGCAGCAATTTCAGTGCATCATATTCAGGAACGGTTGTTCCGGATCGCAATGAAAACCAGGCTGAATCGCACAGGCTTCCAAACGCTGCATTGGATTATCGGGAATTGAATATGCAATCACTTCTTTATAGGAATCAATATATGCAAAGGATAGAAATCCCTGCTTTGATGATTAATAAGAAAAAGATTCTATGCCAAGTACCTAAAGTAACTCACGAAGATGTAGAGTGGGGCAAATCAGACTCACATCCCATATATCGAGAGCATGTTTTATTATCAAACAGTACGAAGCAGAAACAAGTAGTGGAAATAAATGAACAGAGTCAGTCTACAATTTCTAACGAAAACCATGTGTCCGATTATATGAACCAGGATAATCAGTCAGAACAGAACCAAACAGACATCCGTTTGATGGAATTGCAACGCCAATTTGAAGAGCATCCAAATGGAAACCTTAGAAAGCACTACGAATCAGAACGTATACCATTTTATGAAAAAGCAGAAGAAAAATTGGAAAATGTGAAAAATCCATTTACTGATTTAGAAGATGATAATATCCAATTGGTAGATATTCGATTATTGGAATTGGAACGTGAATTTCGTAGTCATCCAAATGGAAACCCAGCAAAGCAATATAAGTCACAGAATTATAGCTCTCATATTTCTGAGGAGTATCAAGGTGCAGAAAGAAAAAATAAAGTAGCTGTTAATGTGGAAAAGGATTCTGACTTTATTAAAAAAAATCGTATTCAGATGGAAGTGGTCACACCGATAGAAATAGGGGATGAGCAATCAGAAATAGAAACAGATATTCGACGTTTAGAACTTGAACGCAATTTAACAGAAGATGCTTTAGATGGTGATTCATTAAAAGATAAGAAGTCCTTGGATCGGGTTTCCCAGAAAATAGAAAGACAAAAAAACAGAATTTTGGAAGAAAATCGATATTTTCAAATAGGAGAAAATCCGGAAACTATTTTTGGAAGTCAACAGACTCGGGGTACTGCTTATGGAGAAGATCTGGAGTCGGAGTCTCCTTTTGATAGTGAAGAAAATGAACGTCTTTTTGATGAAATGGTTAAAGATCAAGAAGGGGAGAATTTTAATCAAGAACATACGGACACAGAAAAATCGAAAAAGAAGGAGAAAGATGACTCAGAGAAAAGCTCCTATTTTGTGAAAAAGGACAGCCGAAAAATAGGTAAGATAGCACAAAACGCAGAAAAAATTTCCAATCTATCAAGAGTAATCGATCACGAGATGAACGCACTATATGATTCAGAAGAACGAAAAAAAAGTGCAGCAAAAGACTATATTACGGGGAAAATAAAAGGAAAGATCAAAGGGTCGGCTGCATCTGCAGCAAAAAAAGCAGGAAAGAAAGTTGCTGAAAAAACAGTTGCGTTGGCAATTCGGGGCGTGAAAGCAGCCGCTTCATTTCTTGTCCCATTTTTGCCGATTGTTGGAATTATTATAGTAATAGCCGGGATTATCATAGGAATTGGTGCCGGTGTTGCAGAGTATGAGAATCAGCAGCAACAAGGAGGTGGCCAAGGAGGATATTTTGGGAAAATGTATTATTGGATTGAATACGAAACGGGTAAAACAGATGACACAGCGTTTGCCACTGTTTTAGGGGATGGCGGCAGGGCATTTGGAATACAGTTTGACTATGAATATGCGCTGCAGCCTTTTATGAATTATTGCTATAACCGGAACCCGATTGCATATGTAGGATTTCAGCCCTATTTGAGTATGCCTAAATCTAATTTATTAGGTAATCAACAATTAGCTAAGGCGTGGACAATAATATTTGAGACAAATAAGGAAGCGTTTATTCAGGATCAAAAAGATTTTGCTAAAGAAAATTATTATGATGGAATTGAAAGAAGGGCAGAACAAGCGGGAATTAAATTAAAAGATCGGGACGAAGTGTGTAAGGGAGCTGTATTGTCTTATAGTTTTCAGTGCGGGGGGAGTGCTGCATATCAAGCAGTCGAGGAACTAAGAGCAATATCAGACGATGAAGAATTTTTGAAGCAGATTTACGCTGTTCGAACGAGAGAATTTTCCCGATTTCAGGATAGATATAAAAGAGAATTGGAAACAGCCTTGTCTTTATTGCATGGACAAGGTGATTTCGTACCACCAGTAGATATGTCAAAATGTGTGGTTACATCAGAGTTCGGAGAATACCGATCTCCTTCAGATCCATCACACAAAGGTACAGATTTTGGAAGCATTGGTGCTGTGGCCGTACCGACTTATGCAATCGGAGACGGAACGGTGTTGATTGCAGGATATAGCTCAAGCGCAGGTAATTGGGTTGTCATTGATCATGGAAATGGACTGGTGGCAAAATACATGCATCACGAATCTATAAAAGTCCGAGTTGGACAGCAAGTGAAAAAAGGAGAGCAGATAGGAAATATGGGTACGACAGGAGACTCCACAGGTGTACATTTACATCTGCAGTTGGAGTTAAATGATGTGCCAGTAAATCCAAGAAATTATATTACATTTTAGAGGTTGAAATATGGAGCAGACAAATATAGATATGGAAGATATGGAAGAAATGGAACATGAGGAAATGGAGATTCAGCAACCTGAGTTTGGTCAGGAAAAAAGCAATAAAGATCAAGAAAAAAAAGCACCAGAACAAGCTGTATCACCGATGAAAAAAGTAAATGTGCTGTTGGAAGAGCAGAGTAATATGTTACATCAACTGCTTAATCATGCGGCCGCCCAAAGAGAAGAAATTCAAAGCCTACGAAATCAAATAGAGAGTATTTATCAAAAAATTAAAATAGAACAACATTGCGAAGAAGTAGAAGAAAAACGTATAGGTGTTAGAGGGATTTTTAGGACTACGTCTAAGGAGAAGAAAAAGAAAGCAGAGTTATTAAAACTATTACAGCAAGTAGATTTTGGTGAAGATCAGTTGGAGCAGATTCAAAAAGGTATAGACGATGGATTATCTATTGAAGAAATAAAAGTTTATGCGGTGCAACAGAAGTCTGCGGTGCAAATGGAAAAGATACGCAAAATGTATGTAAAAATTAAAGGAGAAGAAAATGAGTAGTAAATTAGAGCGCATTAACAAACAATTAAAGGCAGTAGAAGATCAAAGGAAAGAACTTTTGATGAAGAAGAAAAAGGAAGAGGAAAAAAGATTATTAGAAATTGGAAGTCGAATTGCTGAAGAAGTGAGTATAGAGACGATAGATTTGACGCTTTTAATGGATGTGATTAGGGAATATTACATCCCATTGGCTGGAAGAAATGATGGAGAATCAGATAAAGCGGAGGACTAATATTGAATGACAGAATTACAGAAACAATTAGCGGAGCAATTTTTACATTTGTTAGAAGAGGAGAAGCTGGACTGGAAAAAAGAATGGAGCGGAATTCCAGGCAGACCTTATAATCCAGTTTCTGAGACGGTTTATCGTGGGAATAATTATTTTTCGCTGTTCCTGACATCTGTAGCAAAAGGATATCAGGATCCCAGATGGTGCACTTTCGCCCAGATTAAAGAGAATGGGTGGGGATTAAAAGCAGGAAAGGGACAGAGTGCAAAAATAGAATTTTGGTACCCTTATGACCGGAAACAAAAGAAAAGCATCAGTTGGCTAGAATTTTGGGAAGCCGGAGGACAGATCAATGATCGATATCAGCTGTATAGCCGTATGTATGCTGTGTATAATGGGGATATGATTGTAGGAATCCCTAAGTTGGAACTAGCACAGAATGAAATACAGCCAGTAGAATTGGTGGATACCATATCCCAGAATATAGGAGTTCCGATTTCTTATCATCAAACAGACCGGGCATTCTATCGGCCAACGGAAGACCGTGTCTATCTTCCGTACCGCCAACAATTTGATTCCGAATATGCTTATGCTTCCACAGCACTTCATGAATTGTCCCATGCGACAGGGGCGGAACATCGGCTAAATCGGAAGCAAGAAGGGAAATTTGGAACAGAACCCTATTCGTATGAAGAATTGGTGGCAGAGATTAGTTCCTGTTTTCTATCCAGTGAGCTTCCGATCGTACAAACAGAAGAGCATCTGCAGAATCATAAGGCATATGTCCAGAACTGGATCCAAGGAATCAAAGAGCAACCAGAAGCTTTATTCCATGCTGTGAAAGAAGCAGAACAAGCCACTGTGTATTTGGAATATCATGGTGGCCTGATGACAAAGGAAGAATATCAAATATACCAAAAGGAATCAGAATTTTCTAAAATTCAGGATGAAATTTTACAGGAGCTGCCATCAACAAAAACAAAAAAATCTCTGTCTAAATACGTCTGGAAAATTTAATGTTTAACAATCAGAGGAAAATAGACGATGAAAAAGAAAAAAATAAAGAGTTATAATATCAATCAGAAAAGAATAAATCACAAAAAATGGTTCGTTTTTTTGATTATCGCAGAAGCAATTGTTTTTTATTGCTGCAGTAAGGTTGAAAGTCCGAGCGGAATGAATCCTACACCACTTGGAATGGTAATTATGTTGTTTATCTGGTTTATACAATATGCGAAAGCAATTGATAAAGCCAGTAAAAAATACATGCCAGGGAAAGAAATGGGGAGTGCGAAATGGGAAGATGTAGAAAGATTTAATGAGAAGTTCAAATCTCCAAAAGAAGATGAAAATATGATTTTAACAAGAAATGCTCGGAAAATGTATGATAAAAAAACCTTGTTAAATAATAATGTTGTCACAGTAGGAGGTTCAGGAGCCGGGAAAACAGCAGGGTTTGTTGGTCCGAATTTATTACAATTTTACGGCAGCAATATCTATATCGATCCGAAAGGAGATACACTAAAAACTTTCGGACCGGCATTGAAGAAAAAGAAAATTCCGATAAAAGTACTCGATTTATGCGAAATGTTGCTATCCTTCCAGTACAATCCATTTAAATATATAACAGAAGAAGTACATATTGACCAGTTAATCAACAATATCATTGCGAATACGACAGAGAAAGAGGCAAAAAGTGGGACAGATCCATTCTGGGAGAAAGCAGAGATTTTGTGCGAAAAATCTCTGTTTTTCTATGTCTGGTTGGAATGTCCTCAAGATTATTGTAAGTATACACAAAATCCAATCAATGATGAGAGTGAAGTTATGATCGTATCTGGAAGACAGATCTATAAAACTCCAATTTATGATATACATGGGAAACCTATGCGATTGACACAAACATTGCGATCGGTACTATTACTTCTGGGAGAAGCAGAAGTAAAAGAGGATGATGATGAACTATCAGATTTGGATTGCAGAATGATGGTGTTGGCCGAAAAATTAAGGCAGGAGAAAAAATTACCTGAGCAGCATAAAGCCATTGATAATTATAATCGAGTTATGCGGGGAGCAAAAGATACTGTACGATCAGTAGTGATGTCAGTGAATGCTCGTTTTGTAAATTTTCAAAATGAAAAGATTCTGCGAATTTTTGATGATGATGAGTTGGAACTGGAAACAATAGGAACCAAACAGCAAGTTTTATTTTTAAAAATTCCAGATGAAGATACGACATATAACTTTGTTGTAGGAATGCTTTATACGCAATTGTTTCAGACCTTGTATCGAGTGGCCAGATCATATGATAATGTCCTGCCTGTTCCGGTAGGCATATGGGCTGACGAATTTGCAAATGTAAAAATGCCGCATGACTTTGAAAAAATTTTGGCCACCTGCAGGAGCAGGAATATTTATATCGTTATCATCGTGCAGTCATTGGCACAATTAAAAACTCTGTATCCAAATGATGCTTATGAGGGGCTGATCGGAAACTGTGATACATTTGTCTACTTAGGTGGAAATGAAAAATCATCACAGAAATATGTATCGGAATTACTAGGAAAGTGGACAATTGATAAAAAGACAGACAATCAGACATTGGGACGACAAGGTTCTACATCCATTAACAATGATCTGCTGGGAAGAGAACTTATGACGGAAGATGAAGTCTCTATGCTGCCGAATGATGAGTGTATTGTGAAGGTACGCAGTGTCTATCCTATCCGAGATAAAAAATGTTATTGGTTTCAGATTCCGGAATACGATTATGTCAAAGCATTACCTCCATATGAATCTAATATCGTGGTCCAGGAAGAGAATGGAAGATATATTACCGTGAAGTACCAAGCCCCGTTTAAAGTGTATCAGGAAGAGGAACTGAAGCGATTGGAAGAAAGAGGAACCGTCAAAATGCAGAAAATACATCCTGTAGATTTATTGATGTATGATCTGATACAAGATGAGATTAAGGCTGAGCAAGAAGATGAATTTGAAAAGCTGGCTCTTGCAATGTATGAAGAGCTTGACGTTCAGGAAATGGATGAGCAGATTGAAAGAGCTAGGGAAGTACAGCAACGAAAGTCGGAAAAAGACATGCTGCAGCAAATCATGGAACAGGATTTTAGTGATGAGCAAATGGAGGTAATATTAGAAGCTCTGAATGAGAAACTACCTTTAAAAGAGATTATGAAATTTGCGCTTCCGGAAAAAAGCCCAACACAGATGAAATTTATGAAGAAACTTGTTCAGGAATAAGAGAAATAAGGGAACCAAAAGAACCTATTTTTCTCGAGAATGGATGTGCTAAAATAAAATAGAAGAAAAGATAAATAAAAGAGAGTGGATTACTGCAATGGCGGTATCCACTTTTTTTGTAAAGGGAGTGATCAGGCTTATATTTAGAAAAAAAGTAGCAAAAAACAGTGTTATAAGGAACGGATGTGTGATAACCATGAAAGAAAAGGAATTGTATTTAGAGTATATGACAAAAAAGAAACATCAAAAAAAACAGAAATTAGAGTACGTGAAATTCGAAAAAAATGCAAAAATTTTATGTGAAGTGGAGAAAACAAAATAATGGAATACAAAGAATTTATAGAAGAAGTAATGGAAAAAATAAAAAATTATCTTCCGGATAAGTATCAGGATCGTACTGTGTTTTTGGAAAGTAAATATCAAAATGGGATAAAGCGGGAGGGGATTGTAATCTCTAAGCCTGGAGAACTTTGTCCAATTTTGTATCTTGAGAGATTTTATGAGGATTATGTGAACGGTTTTGCTGATAAGGAAACAATTTATAAATCTATCGCAAAAGAATATCAAGAAGCAGAATTGTTTGCAAAAGAAATACCAATACCTGATAGTAACCATTTGGAAGACTATTTGGAACAGAGTTTTTTCAAAGCAATGAATTATGAAAAAAATAAATCATGGTTACAGGGTGAACCATATATTTTACTTCACGATATTGCTTTAGTCCCATATATAGATATTACTGATGATGCAAAAATGAGAATTACATCAAGCTATCTTTCTCAAACGAATATAAAGAAAGAAGAACTTTTAAAATATGTGTTGGAAAATAATTCGAAGGTTTTAAAACCTCAGTTTAAAAGTATGCAAGAAATTTTAAATGAATTGACGGACCAACAGTTTGAGGAAGAAGAGTCTCCATCTATGTATGTGCTTACAGGAAAAGAAAAGAAATGTGGAGCATCGTTAATAGCAGATGCGGAACTTATGCAAAGAATTCAAGAACAGATTGGAGAGGATTATTATGTTTTACCGTCATCTGTGCATGAGACATTGATCTTGCCGCAGAGTAAGGCTCCAGATCCAACAGAACTAAAAGAAATGGTCATGGCTGTTAATCGAAGTGAGGTGGAACCGGAAGACTTTTTATCAGACACTGTTTATAAATATAAAGCATCACGAAAAGCAATTGAACTTGCCGTACCTGATAAATCTAGGGAAAGAAGGCGATAAAGTGTATTTGGTGATTGCCGAGAAGCCAGATCTGGCAACAGATATTGCAAAAGCAATACTTACTCAAAACATAGAAAAAAAGCCATGGGGATATTGTGGAGTAGGGAGCCGTGAGTATGCAATTATTTCAGCTTTCGGACATCTTATGGAATTAGAAAAGCCAGAGAATTATAATCCGAAATATAAGCAATGGAGTTTAGAGGATTTACCCATGATGTTCCCGGATTGGAAAATTGTTCCTTCACAAGAGCCATATAAAAAAGAAAGATTGAAAGAAATAGGAAAATTATTAAAGTCCTGTGAGGCAGTAGTACATGCCGGGGATCCGGATGAAGAGGGACAATTGTTAATTGATGAAATATTGCAGTATTTTTCATGTGAAAAACCAGTGTTTCGGGTTTTGATCAATGATAATCTGCCTAAGAATATCCGGAAAGAATTTGAAAATCTGAAAGAAAATATAGAGTTTTTAAATATTGGAAAAAGTGCAAATGCACGTAGAATGGCAGACATGTGCTTTGGTATCAATGAGAGCAGATTGGCATGTTTAAAGCTGCAGAGAAAAGGATTAAGTATTGGGAGGGTACAGACCCCGACATTAGGCCTGGTGGTGAGAAGAGATGAAGCCATTAAAAATCATAAGAAAGAGATTTATTTTGAATCCACTGTTTTCATTGAAATTGGCGAAAAAAAGATACCATTTCAATTAAAGATAGCTCCCCAATATTTGGAAGAAATAGGAAGCAAATATATTTTTGATAAAAGCTATTTGGAAAAAATCTGTAAGAATTTAAAGAAAGAACAGCATATCAGCACCATAGTAAAAATGGAAAATATTAGTCCGGCATTGCCGTATAATCTTACTGTTTTACAAAGTGAGATGAACAAAAAATATGGATATAGTATGAGTAAAACTTTAGAAATTACTCAAAATTTGCGTGACAAATATAAAGCGATTTCTTACAATCGTTCGGACTGCAGATATTTAAAAATGGAACATTACAAAGAGGCATCAGAGGTATTTCGCACTATTATTAGTGGGGAAATTTTAGAAGAATATGAATTGGATTTTTCGATTCAATCGAAATGTTTTAACGATTCAAATGTTTCCGCACATCACGCAATTATTCCTCTTGCAACAAATGTCCCGCTAGATAAATTTACAGAAGAAGAAAAAAATGTATACTATGCTATCTGCCTGCAGTATGCAATGCAGTTTCTTCCAAGCGCCCAGAATGCAGTATCAATCAGTAAGTTTATTGTTGAGGATGGGAGCCATAAGCATGAATGTGTTTATCAAATAAAAGAAAATATTAATCCTGGTTTTTTGAAATATTTTAAACAGCAGCCGAAGAAAAATGGAGTTTTTTTAGAAGCTGGAAACTATACAGGAACAGTATTTGGATATCAGGTCGAAGAAAAAGAAACGAAGCCCCTAAAACCTTATACGGAAGGAACGCTTTGTTTGGACATGGCCAATATTTGTAAATATGTAGAAGATCCGGAAATAAAATCAATCCTTTTAGAAAAAGATCAAGGGAAAAAGGGAGAGAATGGATCTATTGGCACTGTTGCAACTAGGGGAGAAATTGTTAGTAAATTAATCAAAAAACAATTTCTTAAATTGGATGGAAAAAAATTAGTATCTACAGAATTGGGGAGAGAATTTTATCACCTGTTACCAAAAGAAATATCATCTGCAGATATTACAGCAAAATGGTGGTTGATGCAGGAGCAGATAAAAAAGGGTCAAGAAAAAGATCCGAATGTGATTCAAAAATCTGTTATTGAAGAATTCGTAAATCACAGAGATTCTGCTTACAATACGGATGCTCTGCAAGATAAAACAATTCAGAAAGAAACAGTTGGGAAATGCCCTGTATGCGGAAACGATGTGGAAAAAATAAGAGGAAAATTTGGATCATATTTTAAGTGTAAAAACTGCGATTATCATGCTGCAGGACAAGTAGCGAAAAGAGAAATAGCGAATATTGAGATCTTGAGATTGTTGGCCGGAGAGACAGTTTTTATGTC